>Ga0210398_10000874_pt1 | contig 32820 bp, 27 predicted proteins | sample IncBWC4OmetaG_FD_161047 | JGI IMG/M metagenome (GOLD analysis project Ga0210398, IMG submission 161047) | Forest soil microbial communities from Barre Woods Harvard Forest LTER site, Petersham, Massachusetts, United States - Inc-BW-C-4-O | ecosystem: Environmental > Terrestrial > Soil >... | reverse complement strand
CGCCCAGGAAGCTTGTCCTTAATCCGCAACCACTGCGCTTCACTCAGTTCATAGCGGCTTGGTGCCATGGACCCAGGACACCAGGTTTTTCTCCCGCTGCAAAGTCTATATGTGGATACGCCCTAGTTCGACGGGGGTCGCGTCGCGCGCTGATCTCTGACGGTGAATCCCGGGGGCAGCTCGAACAGCCGGGGATCGGGAGGCGCCGCCTCCAGTTCGCTGACATTGAAGGTCTGCGTCCCGAAGAGCGGATCGGTGCGGATGGAGAGCAGATTCACGGCCAGCTGATCGGATCGCCAGGTCTCGCTCGAGGTGACCACCGGCCGATCGTTGCCGATGGTGCCGGGGTTCAGGGTCGTCGTGACACGCGTCCCGGTCGTCTCCATTCCAGCGATCATCCGCGTACCGAGATTCTCCGTCTGCACTGTTCCTCTTCCGTCTGGTAAGGGGCCGCTGGGCTGGGGCCGCGCGCTCGCAGCAGCCAGATCCGGCTCCGGGTTGTAGCGGAGCAGATCGCAGACGCGGGAGACCATATTGCAGTTGTAGAGCGTGCGCAGATGCGGATCCGCAATTTGAATCCACTGAATCCGTGACTTCACGTCGCTGTCTTTGGGCACCAGCGCCCACCGTTCCTCGTACAGGCGCCCCTGCACGTCGCGCGCAACCTGGCGCTTGTTGATGAAGGTAATCGAAGCGCCGCCGGGCGAATAGCGCACCCATTCCGTAATCAGGCTGGCGGTGAAGGGAGCATCGGGGACGGGCGGAATCACAATGCTCTCCAGCACCTCGCGCACGCCGCCATCCTGCGCGGGAATGACGGGCCTCGACGGAACGGTTTGTGGATCGGGTGAGGGAGCCTGCTGGGCGGGGAGCACAGGCCGGTTCGGAGTCGGCCACTGTTGTTGCGACCAACACGTTGTACAGAACACAACGACGAGGCAGACGCAGCAGGCACGCATAGCGATCTCCGATTGGCCTGCATGGTATGGTGGCCGGCGGGCTTCGGTCAATCGCGCGCCGTGCCAACCGTGTGCCCATTGATAAACTGAAAGGGTGAAGATCGCGCTGGCGCAGATTGACCCCACCATCGGCGATTTCAGCGGTAATACCGCAAAAATCCTCGAATTTACTCGCCGGGCTCAACAGGGCGGCGCGGACCTGGTGCTGTTTCCGGAGCTCGCCATCTGCGGCTACCCGCCTGCCGATCTGCTGGAAAAACCTGCCTTCGTCGCACGCTCGGGCGAGGCGATCTGTGAGATTGCGCGTGCGCTGGCCAGAGATCCCATCGCCGTCGTCGCTGGCTACGTCACTGCTGCGCCGCATGGAGCGGGGAAGCATGTCATGAATTCGGCCGCCCTGGTGCGGCGCGGACACGTCGAGTTCGTCCAGTCCAAAATGCTCCTGCCCTTTTATGACGTGTTCGACGAACAGCGCTACTTCGCGCCCGCGACAAACCAGCGGCTCTGCCATCTGGATGGCCAGCCTGTCGCCCTCACCATTTGCGAAGACGCCTGGAACGATAAGAGCTTCTGGGAAAACCGGCTCTACACCGTCGACCCGGTCGAAGAACTGATGAAGCAGGGCGCCTCGCTCATCCTGAACATTTCCGCGTCGCCGTGGTGGCACGGCAAGCGCGCTCTGCGGCGCGAGATGCTGGCGGCCATCGCGAAGCGGCACCGCGCCCCGGTCATCATGGTGAATCAGGTCGGCGGGGACGACAGCCTCGTCTTCGACGGATCGAGCCTGGTCATCGCGCCCAGCGGCGAGGTGATCGCGCAGGCGAAGAGCTTCGAGGAGGATTTGATTTTCGCCGACCTCGATACGCTTTCCGGCGACATGCACGAACAGTCCGGTGACGAAGACGAGGCCATGCTGGAAGCGCTGGCTCTGGGCACGCGCGACTATGTGCGCAAATGCGGATTCTCGAAGGTTGTGATCGCGCTGAGCGGCGGTATCGACTCCGCGCTGGTCGCCGCCATTGCCGTGCGCGCACTGGGCGCGGAAAACGTGACAACCCTCGGCATGCCCAGCCCCTACTCTTCACCAGGATCGATCGACGACAGCCGCCGGCTCGCGGAGAACCTGGGCATTCGCTACGAAATTCTTCCCATCGATGAGATTTTTGGAGCCTACAACCACGCTTTGGCGCCGGTGTTTGCCGGCCGCAAGCCCGACATCACCGAGGAGAATATCCAGTCCCGCATTCGCGGCGCGCTGCTCATGGCGTTCTCGAACAAGTTCAATGCGCTGGTGCTGACCACCGGCAACAAGAGCGAAATGTCCACCGGTTACTGCACCCTCTACGGCGATATGGTGGGAGCCCTGGCCGTCATAGGCGATGTTTTCAAAACCCGCGTGTACGATCTTTGCCGCTGCGTGAATCGCGAAAGGGAAGTGATCCCGGAGGCGATCCTCTCGAAGGCTCCGTCCGCCGAGTTGCGTCCGGGACAGAAGGATACGGATTCGCTCCCGCCCTACGAAGTTCTGGACCCGATTCTGGAGGCCTACGTCGAACACTACGAGACTCCCGAAAAAATCGCTGCCGAGCGCGGTCTCGATGTCGAAATGGTGCGCACGGTCGTCAAAATGGTCGAGCGCAGCGAGTACAAACGGCAACAGGCCGCCCTCGTGCTCAAAGTCACCCCCAAGGCCTTCGGGATGGGTCGCAGGTTCCCGATCGCAGCTAAAGTACAGGTTTAAGAATCATTATGAAAGGACTCTGAATGCAGCCTCGTTCCATCCTTCGCGCTCTGCTTGCGGCCGCGCTTGCGTGCCCCCTTGCTTTCGCCCAGTCCGAGCCTCCTTCCGCTCCGGTGCCGCAACAAGCGCCTTCGGCCCCGGCGCCGCAGCAGACGCCTTCCGCCCCGGCGCCGGCCGCCTCTGCGGAGCCGCAATTTCCGCCCGTCAATGAGGCGAATTTCGATGCTGCTTCCCCGACCAAAGCCGACGTCGAGGCGTTCCTGAAAACCTCGTGGGGCTACGATCCGAATCGCGTCTGGGAAATCTTTGCCATCCAGAAGACGCCGGCGCCCGGGTTGAGCAAAGTCACCGTTCTGGTGGCCGAGAAACAGGGGGGCCAGCAGATCGCCACGCTCAACTTCTTTGTCACGCCCGACGGTAAGCACCTGGTCGCACAGGACGCGGTTCTCGACTTTGGCGCGAATCCGTACGCGAACAACTACCGCGTGCTGCAGCAGCGTGCCGTCGGTCCTTCGCGCGGCGCAACCGCGAAGCAGTTTCAGCTGGTGGAGTTCGCCGACTTCGAGTGCCCCCACTGCAAAGAAGCGCAGTCGGTGGCGGAGCGGCTGGTCCAGGACTTTCCCCAGGCGCATTTTGTCTTCGAGAATTTCCCGTTGGTGAACGTCCATCCCGCGGCGTACAAAGCTGCAACGTGGGCCGCCTGCGTCTCGGAAGAGAACGGCAGCGAAGCCTTCTTCAAGTACGCGAGCTCCGTCTTCGGCGCGCAAAACGACCTGGCAGGTCAGGGCGCCGAGCTGGCTCTGAGGAACGCCGCGACTGCGGCCGGCGCCGATCCGGATAAGATCGCCGCCTGCGCCGACTCGGCGGCGGGGAAGAATGCCGTCGATGCTTCCATGCGCCTGGGGCAGGACCTGAACGTGGATCAAACCCCCATGCTCTTCATCGATGGGCGCGGCCTGCCGATGCTGGCGGTCAACTACGATCAGCTGAAGACGATCGTCGCGTATCAATTCTCGATCGACAAATAGACGTACAGAAAGGCAGGAGCTAATGCCGATAGAACCTGCTCTCGACCCGGCGCGTACGGCCGTGCTCAGCATGGATATGCAGGCCGGGATCGTCTCGATCTACGCAGGAGGCGAGGAGGGCTTCCCGCAACGGGCCGCGGAGATTCTGCGCAGGTGCCGCGATCTGCGCATGATGGTGATCCACATCCAGGTGGGCTTTCGGCTAGGGCTTCCTGAGGTCAGCCCGCGCAATGCACTGTTCGCGGCCATCCGGAACTCGGAGCGGCATCAGAGGCTGTTTCAGGGGGAGTTGGGAAAGATTCACCCGGCGCTCGGGCCGGAGGAGAAGGACATCATCATCAGCAAGCACCGGATCAGCGCCTTCACCGGCACTGATCTCGAGATGATCCTGCGGGCGAATGATATCGAGACGCTGGTGATGTTTGGCATCGCGACCAGCGGCGTGGTCCTCTCGACGCTGCTGGACGCTGTCGACGCCGATTATCGATGCGTTGTGGTGAAAGACTGCTGCGCGGACCAGGAGGCGGATGTGCACACGGTTCTGGTGGAGAAGTTCTTTCTCCGCCGGGGTACCGTAGTGACTGCGGAGGAGCTCCTCAAGTATCTCGGCGGTTAACGCTCCCTCCAGGGCATTGGCCATCCAGTCGGCCAGGCCGCGTTCATTCGCTCAAAATTTGTCGATAAAGGGTGATTTCCCAGTCACTTTTGGCCGTCGTGTGGGTCGAGCGATTCCGCCGCCTCTGCGCTCAGCCGACGCTTCGTCGCGGTATGCGCGGGGTTGCCGCTGGCGTGTGAAACCTTTGACAGTCCCATACATCTAATTGATAGCGGGATAGTTAGATTTAGGGTACGTCCTTGCGGCTGAGCATTTTTCTCTTGATTTTCATAGAAAAAATCCTTAGAATAATAAAGTTTGTGACTTCCCGAGCGGGTCTGTACAGGCCTCCGGTTTTTCTGTACGTCACTTTCAATAGCAGAGGGTAAATCATACATGGCAAAGCGTCGTGGCAATCCCAACTGGGGCAAGCCGGAGCCGATCGGCCCGGTCGTGCCGACCGTGACTTCCTTTGAGCAGGTCGTCAAGGAGTTTAAGCTCACTCCGGATCAGTATGTCCGCTCCACTCGCCTGCGCGAGTGGGCTCGCCGTAACCGCAACTCGAAGTACATCCCTGAGTCGCTGCTGGAAGCCTGGGGCTTCGAGATCGAATCCACCCTTTGATTCGATCCGGTAACGAGCTGTATCAGACGCCGCCTTCGGGCGGCGTCGCTGTTTTTGCGGGAGGTTTTTTGGCGACAGGTCTCCTGAAATTCGGGGGCGCATCTGTCAGCGTCTTAGCCTCGACTCCGGCCCCGTGGGAGCATGCGGTCCATGGCCGGCCGCCTGCCTCTTCCGACCCTGCTCTCCTTCGCGGCGGTTACCCGGAGCGCAGCTGAGCTGCTGGGCGCACGATAGAAACAGACGTCAGTAAACATCCAGCTTGGTGGCCACGTACTGCTTGCCATTGAAGCTCGCGGTCACGCCCACGCGCGAACCTTCGTGCAGGTTGCGGCTGGCGGGGAAGCGGGTCGGGTCGAACGCCACCGTATAGCTGCTGTCATCGCGTGGATCGGTCAGGGCAATGATGCCGGCATGCAGATCCAGATAGGTCACGTTGCCGCTGAAATAGAAGCCCGACCCCGGCGTTGCCTGGATGGCGATCTGATCGGCAACTCCGTTGCCCTTGTTGTCGGATTCAAACTTGATCGAGATCAGCGCCCCGCGCATCAGATCGGAGGTGCCGGTGACGGAGGATGCGAATGCGGGCTGACCCATGCGCGCGATCTTCGTCCACGGTTCCACACGCAACTTAATCGGCTCACCGGAGAGGGTATTGCGCACCGTCACCTCGCCGTTGCGCGGATCGAACGCCAGCACCTGGCCTTCGCACTCGCCCTGCGGAGAACGCGACAGCATGTGGACGCTGATGGCAAAAACATTGTCCCCGTCGAGGGTGGTCTCCACCGACGCGCGATCCTCAGGGCGCATGTCATCCAGCGGCGTCTTCACTCCGTCGCGATAGAACTGCGTGCGCTCATCGAAGAGAATTTTCATCGGCTTCCCGCCGCCGTAGATGCCCAGCGTGATCTGATCGAGTACGGGATCGACACTGCGAATCACTCCGCCGATGACCGTGCTTTTGCCCAGGGGCACTCCCGGCAAAGGTGGCAAAAAGCTCGCCGTCGTCCTGGTGGTCACGCTCAGGTCGGCGTTGTCCGATGTGGATGCCGTGGCGTTCTGCTGCGGTGTCGGGGGATTCGGTCCGTTCGCATCCGAATTTGCGAAGGACCATGGCACGCATGCCAGACTGCCCAGCAAAACGGGAATGACAAATCGCCGCATCTCAGTACACTCCGGCCCACGGAAAATTCCAGCGTTAGTTGGATGATCCCGAGGGGACTCCGGTTGGACCGCCGACCCAACCATTCACAATTTCGCCGGCATTGTCCTGGCAAACCGGTGCGGCTCCCGTGCATCTAAGCCGTATGTTTCACAGGAGCTGGCTCAGATCGAGCTGGGCGGGAGTGAAAGAAAGCGCATGATGGGTAACCGCTTAATACGGCTGGTCCCCGCAGCAATGATTTTGTGTCTCGGCCTGGCGCACGCCCAGGATCAAAAAACTCTGAAGATTTCGATTCCGCGTCGCAGTGAGCTGACTCCGGTGCAGCGCCTGAATCGCGATGGCGTTGAGGCTGTGCGCAAACTGCAGTACGACAAAGCCGAAACGCTGTTCTACAAGGCCTACCTGTACGATCCTTCCGATCCTTTCACCCTGAACAACCTTGGCTACATTGCCGAGCTGCAGGGCCAGCTCGACCGGGCCCAGCGCTTTTACAAGCTTGCCTCGGAGCAGGGCACCAACGCTTTCGTCGACCTCAGCAACGAGAAGGAGCTGCAGGGGAAGCGGATGAGCTATGCGCTCGACAGCCTGAAAGATATTCCGATGCGCGTCAACCGCATGAATTTCGATGCGATGACCCTGCTGTCGCAGAACCGGGGCTATGAGGCGGCGACGCTTTTGCAGACGGCTCTGAAGTTCGACTCGCACAATGCATTCACGCTGAATAACCTCGGAGTCGCCAATGAGGCGATCGGCGATTACGACACCGCGCTGCGTTACTACAATGCGGCGGCAACGGCCCGTTCAACCGAACCAGCGGTAGTTACGCTCACTGGCGCGTGGCGGGGACGTCCGGTCAGCCAGATGGCGGCAGCGAATGCGCAGCGGCTGGAACAGCGCATGCAGGACCTGAACAATAACCAGGTGAAGTCGGCGCTGCTGGCCTCGCGCGGCGTGGCCGCGATCAATCGCAACGACTGGCAAACGGCACGGCAGGATTTCACGCAGGCGTACCAGCTGAATCCATACAGCGCTTTCTCGCTGAACAACGAAGGCTATGTTGCAGAGCACGAAGGTGACGTTGAGACGGCGCAGTTCTTCTACCAAAAGGCGCAGCAAGCCGACGATTCGCGGACACCGGTCGGTTCAGCTACCTGGCACGGCGCGGAAGGCAACGCGTTAGCCGCCGTCGCTACCAACAACGACCAGGAAACCGAGAGCAAGCTTGACCGGGAGCGTGAGGCTCGCCATCTGCAAAATGGTCCCATCCAGTTGCTGCATCGCGATGGCACGCCGGTTGTTCCTGTAAAGCCGGCACAACCTTCAGCGCCAGGCAGCGCAGCACCGGATTCCAATACGACGGCGCCACAACCGCAGCAATAACTTTCGACTTAGGATTTTCTGCCCTCCATGTCTAACTCGGCTCACTCCTTTCCCTCGAAGAAGTCCATGCTTCTTCTTTCCCGTCTGCTCCTCTCCTCTGGTTTCTCGCGGTCGTCCTCGAATGGAAAGGCCGGCCTTCTCGAGTCGGAGTTATGGAACATTGGCAGAAACCAGTTCGAGGAACTGGTCGCTCTCGCCGGTTCTAACCACGTCATCGTTCGTGGCATGGAAGTGTTTGCGGGCATGATGCAGGCCCGGCTGGACACAGTTCGCGCCGAATGGGCTGCCGAAGCCCTGGCGGTCGAGCGCGCGCGTATTCAGAACGCCGTCCCCTACCTCCATGCTATTTGCAATGTGCTGGAGGAAGAGGGGCACGACGCGACCGTGATCAAGTCGCTCGATCACTGGCCCGATCTGGGCAGCGATCTGGATCTCTATACCAATGCCGACTCGGCGAAGATCCTCGAATTGATGAAGCACCGCTTTAAAGCACGCCTGGCGCCCCGCAGCTGGGGCGACCGCCTTGCCCGTAAGTGGAATTTCCTCATCCCGGGCCTTCCCGAGGCCGTCGAGATTCACATGGGCCGGCTTGGACAGACCGGCGAGCAGGTGGTTCTGGCTTCTTCCGTGGCGCGGCGCGCCCGCACGGTAACCATCGCCGGGACTACCTTTCGGGTGCCTGCGATCTCTGACCGCCTGATGATTTCAGCGTTGCAGCGCATGTACCGCCATTTCTATTTTCGGCTGTGCGACATCGTCGACAGCGCAAGTTTGGTCGAGAGCGACGCCGTGGACTATGTCGATTTGCAGCGTGCAGCCACCGCGGCTGGTATCTGGGAGGGAATGGCGACTTATCTGGTGATCGTCTCGGATTACGTCCGGCAGTTCCGCGGGTCCGGTCTCAGCCTGCCGGAATCCGTTACCTCGGCCGCGCGTTTCGACGGACAGAAGGTTTATTACGCCCGTGAATTCCTGCGCATCCCTATCCTTCCGCAGTCGGCCTGGCTGTACGGATCCCAACTCACCGGCCTGTTGCGCAGGCGAGATTTGCAAAGCAGCGCGCGTCTCGGACTGTTGCCATGGCTGGCGACGGCAGCTGCCGTTGGCCAGAAAATCACCGGCAGCGATAAGGGCATCTGGTAGACCGGTTCGGCAGGTCAGTCGATCCGCTTCTGTTGCGAAGGCTGGGCGGGCAGTTATCCCTTACTGCACCACCCGGGAAGAACCCAGATCCCATACGGGCGCCTCCTGCAGCTCGGCGGCGCCATCGTTGTCGCTGCTGAGTTCCAGCGAGCCGAGATCATGCCCATCCTCATCCAGGTCGGGAAGACCGGAGGGAGGCCAGTCGGGCGGAAGTGGTGCATCCTGTGAAGCTGGTGATGCGCCATCGATGACGCCTCTGCCATTGCGCATGGCCTTCTTGCATTTTTGTAACTCAAACCAGCGAAGATAATTGCGAATGACGCAACTCATCGTCATTCGTACTCCAGCCGCATAGTTATGTTCCGCCATGCGGCGCTGTAATTCAGGCGAGGTAAGAATCGTGGTTAGTTGTTCTGCCAGGTGGTTGGCGTCGCCAATCCTGTAGAAGCTGACGGCCATATCTTCATCCGCAGCCATCTCGCGCAGGTCGGCGATATCTGCGCATACGATCGGGACAGCGTATTCGCACGCCTGATGCGCGGGTCCGCTCGATCCGGTAGCCGAATCGTAGGGCATTACCAGCACGGAAGTCGACTGGTAAAGCTCGGGAATATCTTCCTCAGGAACATATCCCCGAAATTCAATCGGTAAGTGTTGCGGTTGCGTCTCGCGTATGGATTCCCAGTAGCCGGCTTTGGTGTGGTGATTCGCCCCGGCGACCACTAACCTGGCGTTCGGAACCTGTTTCAGAACCAGAGGAAACGCCTCCATCAGCGTTTCGAGACGCTTATAAGTGCCCCAGTGTCCAATGGCCAAAATGCGTAACTCAGGGTTGCCGCGCCTCGAAAAATCAGGAGGACTGGGATTCGATGCGAAGATACCATGGGTTCCCAGCAGGACGTTCTTAGCAGCGTATTTCGTGACCAGCGTGCGGTGATACCCAGGAAGCAGCACGGAGATGGAGTTGGCTTTCAGCAGTGCGCGCGTAGCAATGTCGGTTCCGAGCCGGAACAAGCGCTCTCGGCGGAGTCCCGCAGCGGCGAAATCGACGTGTTCCAGCACATGGTGCAACGTAATGTGAGTAAAGAAGCCACATGCCCGGGTGAGTGCAGGGGCCGTGAGTCCGGCCAGCGCAGCCAGGGGGCTCTCGGGTGTGGCAAAACTGGAAAACACGAGGTTAAACCAAACGATGTCCGGTTTGATCTGCCGGATCGTGTTGACCAGTCGCACCGGAGTCGCCAGGCTGGCGAAGTTCCAGCAGCGGATCACATGGAATCCGGGCAGTTCCTCCTGCTGTTGGCCGCTGATCGAGTTGCCATTTTCGTCGGTCGCGAAGTCATAGTTGGTCAGTTCGTCCGCCAGGATGGTGAGTTCGATACCTGGGTGACGCTGTAACTCCCGCGCGATGTAAAACGCGTACTCATTTAGCTGGCGCCCACTCGGTGGAAAGGTTGCAACCAGACAAATCTTCATTGAGAGCCGCCTTCAGAATAAGGTGATGCTGACATAAGGTCTGAACTGCTGGTTCTGCCCACCTGTAAAATTGAAGAAGGTCTCCTGTTGTACGCCGGCTGAAAAGCGAATTGGATACTGCAGGACAACATCCCCCGTTTCATCCTTGAATTCCCGGTGGAAGGGCATTCCGTAGGAAACTGAAAAACCGCTCTGGACCGCATCGTAAATATGGAACCCTCGTGTATTGGAGTAAGCCCCTGACGCCTGCACGCTCCACTTAGGCGACAGAGCCCACTGCAGACTGCCCGCGGGGCGCAGCGCCTGGGAGATCCCGGAGCGGGTTCCCACGGTTCGCCATGCCCGCAAATCTTCCGCGATGCCTTTCAAGTCGATATGCTCGCCGAAACGGCGATCCAGGCCTATGTAAGAAGAGGTGTAGTAGTCCTCGATACTCACGGGCGAGAACGTCTGGTCATTTTCCCCCCAGCCCGTGACCAGGGCTGTTTTGCCCCACGGTGCTCCCACGCGGAAGTCGACCGCGGCGGCAAAGGCGCTCGAATGAAGATTCGATTCAGTGAATGGGCCGGTCTCGTGCAGAACATAGCCATCCACGGCCACTGCATTGAAGAACGAACTGGTCGACAGGTATGTAAACTCGCGGAACAGGTTCTGATCCAGTTCAACCGGCTGCAGGGAATCGCGCCGCACGGTGGCCTGGACACCACTGTTGAAGGTGAGGACATTCGTTCCCAGGTGGACCGTGGGATTCACACCGAAGTTGAAGGAGTAATCCGTAGTATCCCGATCGACGATGGAGTTCGTGGCGGGTACCGAAATGGTGCCGCGCGCATTGCGCAGCTCAAAGAAGCCGCTCGCAGTGGGCAGATAGTGCCAGTGAAGATGAAAGGCGCTGGTCCACTCGGTTTGCAGCGAGGAGCGCGGCGGAGGCAGAAGGGAAGTGTCCGTGGGGGGCACGGGGAAGGCCGCATCGAGTTTGGAGTCCAGCACGTAGACGGTGGTGTCCTCGAAGATCGGGTCAACCGCAACGTCAGACAGCACACTCCACGTGGGATTGAGCCTGAGCCCCTCGTCGCCGCCGGCCGCGAGCAGGTTCTGCTCGGCGGTTTGATCTTCGCCGGCGGCATCCGAGGCCTGCGCGAATGCGGTGAGTGCCTGCGTACTCCGATGTTCCTGGCGATACACATTCGCCTCGGCCAGCAGATACTGGTAATCCGGTTCGTCTTCAGGCGAATTGTTGACGGCCGCAAGTTCTCCCTGGGCCCTGGCGGTGTCTCCCAAAGCGAGATACGTATTGGCCAAACCGACACGCACTGCTGTATCGGATGCGCCTGCGGCCTCAGCACGTTGGAGGTAGGTCTCCGATAATTGGTAATCATGCATTTCCCGGAAAAGGTCCGCCGCTTGCAGCATTTGCTGGCCGGTGGGCGGAAGCGTGGTTCCGGTTTCTGCCTCCATCAGCGCCAGAGCAATTTCCCGATTGGCCTCTTCGTTATGGCTTTGCTGCGCCATCATCTGTGCAATGGCCAGACGCACGCCGACGCGGTCGCTCTCCGGCATGGTGAGCGCCCGCCGGTACCGCTCCATGGCGGCCTTCTGGTCCCCGAGGTGGCTGAGAGCATCGCCCGTAAAAAGAAACACCTGCGAAGCATCGGAGTGGGAGGAATCGGCCGCCGCCGGCCTGAGAAGCGCATGCTGTTCGGCGATCTTCACATACTGCATGGTTTCGGCCGCGTCCCCCTGCTGCGCCCAGGAGCGTGCCAGCCAGGCGTACACCAGGTCGTTGTCGGGTAACAGTTTCTGCGCTCTATCCAGTTCGTCGACGGCCTCGTGATAGCGGCGTTCCGTGTAAAGCGTGGTCGCAAGAGCCAGGTGCAGTGAGCCATCGTTGGGCGTGAATTTGAGCGCAGCGCGGTATTCAGTCACCGCTTTGGCCAGCGCCCCTTCCTGGCCGTACGCTGTGGCGCGAATCAGATGGATCGGCTGGCTGTCGCCCATGCCGCTCTCCGCCAGCGCCACCTGGCGCAGCGCCATCTGCGGCTTGTGCAGGTCGAGGCTGGTATACGCAAGCCCGAGATGGGCTTCGCTGTCCTTCGGGTCGAGCTTCAGCGCTGCTTCGAAATCGAGGGCGGCCTCACGCGAGTCGTGGAGATCGTGCAGCACATATCCACGGTTGACGTAGGCGGTCAGCGCCCTGGGATCCCGCTGCAATGTCGTCGTGAAGTCCGCGCGCGCTTCCGTGAGCTGCCCGTTGTGCTTGTGCACGTAACCTGCCAGCAGCGGAATATCCGGTTCCTTCGGCAGGATCGGATCGTATTTCGTTGTCAGATTCAGCAGATCGTCATACCGATTCAGATGGAGAAGATCGTAGCCGTAGTAGACCACCACGTCTCGGTCGTTGGGCAGCACCTGCAATGCTTTCGTCGCGATTTCGGCCGATTGCTGATACTCGCCGCGAAAGCTCAGATATCGCTCCTGTTCGCGAAGAATCTGTGGCTCCTCACCCATGTCCTTTGTGGTGCGATGGAACCAGACCTCGGCCGTGTCCAGCTTGTGCGCTTCGATGCCGGCGTTCATTCCGCCTGCGACAAGCAGCGCGTTGCCAGGCGCCAGCGCATATCCCTTGCTGTAGGCGCTCTCCGCTTTTGCATAATCGCGGCGCGAGGTATACATATCGCCCAGCGCGAGCCACGGCACGTACAACTTCGGATAATCCTGCGCCAACTTCAGAAAATCTTTCTCCGCATCCTGATCGCGGCCCGCGGCCCGGTAGGCATAGCCCAATGAGGTGAGTGCAAAGCGGTTGTTCGCATCCATCACGAGAATTTTCTTATAGACGTCGATGGCCTCCTCGGTATGACCGACCTTCATGAGCAGATCGCCATCCAGCTGCAGGCTGTTGGGATCGGTCGCATTGAGGGCCAGCGCTTCATTCAGATCGGTGCGCGCGCCGGTGAGATCGCCGGTGTTGATCTTGATGAGTGCCCGCAGGCGCAGAAACGAACCTCGCTCGGGGCCCTCCTGATCGAGGGCGTTAATGGCGGCCTGCGCCGTTGCCAGTTGGCGATGCGCTGCGTCCGTGTCATGCAGGTTCTGGTAAAGCTCCATCAGGTCGACGTGCATCTGGATCGCATACAGCGGCCCCTCCGAGGTTTCCGCGGGCATGTGCGCGAGCGCGGCCTGGAATTCCCGGACCGCATCGCTGTCGCGCTCCTCGATGCGTGCAATCTCTCCGCGAATCGCATGCAGCCGGTAGTACTCCGGATCGATCGCCGCCGCTCGCTCGAGGAAATCGTTGGCGTGACCGATAGCCCCGGTCGCCACCTCAGCCTGCGCCGCCGCCAGCTGCAGGTTCATATCCTTCGGCATCGCATTGGCCACCTGCGCATACAGCCTGGCGGCTTCATCCTGTCTTCCCGCCAGCTGCCAGGTGAAAGCCAGCTCCGCTACCACGTCGGGGCGCGGCGAGTGAATCGACTTCAGCTCTGCGATCGCCTGGTTGTAATTGCCGGTCTCGCGGTAGTAGCCGGCCAGCGAACGCTCGACGTCGGGATTGTTCGGGGTGCGGGACTTCGCGATATCCAGATAATGGCGCGCCAGGTCCAGTTGTTTGGTGTGCTCATACGAAAGCGCCAGCAACAATTCGGAGCGCGCGCCTGGGTGAATCCGCTCTGCCTGGCCAAGCGTCGCGATAGCGCTCGGATAATCGCCGGATCGCATCTGCAAATCGCCCAGCACCAGCGCGTCGTCGGTCTGCTTCGGATCGGCCGCGAGTATCTTCGTCAGCAGATCCTGAGCTTCCTTTGTGCGGCCCATGACCGCGTAGGTTTGCGCAAGGCCGGATTGCCCTTCCAGGGAGGAAGGGTTCAGATGAAGGCCATGATTGAAGGCGTCCACGGACAGCCCATATTTGGAATCGAGACGCGCTGCGTAACCCAGCAGGAACCACAGTTGCGGATCGCCGGGAGCGGCCTGGGCAGCGCGCTGTGCGTAGGTCACTGCCTGTTCGTGATCGCCGCGCTTCAGCGCCGCTTCCGCAGCGCCGGCCAGCCGGGCATTCTGAATATTCGATCCCCAGCCCAGCGATTGCCCCTGGGATTGCTGTCCCTGCGCTGGAGGCTGATTGGGCGCTGCTTGTGTATTGGCCGACCCGTTCGAGCCGACTTTGTAGGTTTGTGCAAAATTGCGGCTCACAAAGAACAGAATTATCAGAACAGCACCTGCAAATCTGAGCCAGCCAGGTCGAGCAATCAAGGTGTCACCAGTCGTTCGCACGGAATACACGCCTTGGATGCTGCCAGTGTGGTGAACGTTGGCCTGTTTACGCTGTGTGCGAAGAGTTTACGAGGCAACCAGAGGGGTCCCCTTTCGAATCCAAAGCTCTTTCAAGAGGCAATTCCTTGCAGAGACTTGAAGCAGTCGCACCATCGGATCGACCCATCCCATTGAGCTTCATCTTCATGGCAGCCTTTGCGGTCCATCTGCCGCTGTTGCTCATGGAGCTGCCGCTCAAGTCGTACGACACGAACCTCCATATTTTTTTCGCGTCCCATTACGTTCATCATTGGTTTAATCCCTGGAATCCGAAGTGGTACGCGGGATTTTCACAAACCACGTATCCGCCGTTGCCGCAGCAGTGGGTCGCCGTCGTCTCCCGGCTTGTCGGATTGGATCTCGCCTACATGGCGGTCCAGTTTGCCGCAATTCTGCTGCTCGTGCTGGGCGTCTATCGCTTCGCTAAACTCTGGGTGAGCCCTCGCGCCGCATCTTTTGCCGCGCTGGCGGCCGTCTTTCTCGGGTCGGAAAGCTTCCTCGTCTATTCCGCCGGGCAGTTGTCCACCACAGCGGCCGCGCCCCTTTACCTGAATGCGCTGCCCTATATGTTTGAGTGGATTCGGGAAGGGAATCGGCGCTCCTTCCTCAAAGGCAGCGTGCTGTTCACCGCCGCCGCGGCCGCTCACCACGCAACGCTGCTGTTCGGCTCCATGTTCTTTGCCATCCCTGTGCTGGCCCTGGTTCTCATCGATCGCGAAGGTGGCGAGCGCGTTTCAACGGGAGCCTTCATCGGTCGTACTGTGCTGATGACATTCGTCGTGGGCGTCGCCGTTGCGGTGGTGCTGCTGCCATTCTGGATTGCGCTGATCCACTATCCTGTCACGCAAACGCCGATTCCCCATGCCAGCCGCGCCAACTACCTTCTGAGCCCGGAGTGGGGGCTGAATTACTTCATCGTTCCCTGGGGAGCCCTGATCCTCGCGCTGCCGTTCATCTTTGTACGCGGTTCGGCCGTCGGGCGGCTTCGCCCGCTGCTGTTCGGTTTCTGGGTCGCCTTTCTCGTCGGTCTTGGTGGCACCACCCCCGTGGGCCATTGGCTTCTCGGCCGCGCCTTCGAAGTTCTCACCATGGAGCGCTTCAGCTACTGGGCGACGTTGCTGGCTCTGCCCTTTGTGGGCCTGCTGGCTTCTGAGCTCATCGATCACTATCGCTTCAAGGCGGCTGCGGGATTAGCCCTTGCAGCCACTGCGACGTGCGCGCTGGCGGTGTCGTGGTCCACATTTCATCCTGCCGACGCGCAGGATTTCAAAGTAGATTCCTGCGCAAACTGGCTGAATCGCGACGGCCACGACAACTACCGGTATCTGACTCTGGGATTCGGGAACAAGATTTCCCGCCTCTCGGTTCTCACCGACGCCGGCACGGTTGACGGCGAGTGGAATTCCGGACGCATGTTGCCCGAGCTCACCGCGCACGGCGGAGCCGCACTCACAAGCTCCAAATATTTTGGCACCGAAGGTCTGGACGCGCTCCGGGCCATTCTCGATCACGCCGATCGCTACGGCCTGAAATGGATTCTTGTCCGCGATATGTATTACGACCCGCTGCTGACCTTCGGCGGCTGGCGTCGCGTGGATCAGCTGGAAGACCAAACCATCATCATCTGGAGCAAAGATGGCGTGCCCCCGGCTCAGCCGGTCAGAGCGGCGCAGATGCCTCCTCGATGGCAGGGTCTGATGTGGGGAACGTTGCCCTTCGGCAGCAGCCTCCTCGCCATTCTCGTCGTGTTGATTCCCGATAAGCGTCGCACCCTTGCCGGCGTCGAGCCGGACGCCGCCCAGGAAGATTATGCGACAGGAAGGCTGGTTTCGTGATGGGTGGACGGCTCCTCGCTCTCGTTCTGGTTGCAGCCACGGTTGTGCTGGTGGTGATGGGGACGATGTGGCCCATCCCCTCGGCAGCTGCCTTTGCCGGCATCAGCGGCAGCGGCCTCGTTCATTCCTGGTCCACGCCGGAAGATGCGGTCGACAATCTGGCCAACGACCTCGCCCATCGGAACTGGGCGAGAGCCTACTCGATTCTGAGCAATCGAGGGGAGTTTACCGAGCAGGATTTCATCCGTGACCTGACCGGCAGTTATCCCAGTCTCCGCACCTATGCCAACGTCGATAACTTCGAGGTGCGCCCTCTGCATCAGTCGGATAGCCAGGCTGAAGTGCAGCTCAGGCTGCGCTGGTCGACCGTGGTGGGCGACTTCCTTGACACGCGCAATCTCCAGGTCGTCAAGGTTGGAGATAACTGGGCACCCGTCTGGCCGCTCGTCAAAGAGATTCACGTTCCTCCCCAGGTGATTCCCGTCAATTACCTGCGCTGGGATGTGATCTACCGTGGACCAGCAGATGACTGGGGCGCTCAGGATGTTGATGCACCGCATGTACGCATCGTGGACATGCATCCGATTCAGCGCGCCGCGGGGGTCGTCGTTCTCGGCGAGTTGCTCAACGAGGATGTGGTTCCTGCCTTCGTGTCGATGAAGGCAACTCTGCTCGCGAAGAGCGGATCGCCCATCGACACCGAGGAAGCCTTCGACAAAATGTCTCACCTGCTGTTGCCCAAGCAGGTCACGCCGTTTCTCATCACCTTTCCCAACGCTTCGCTCTCCGATGTGGACAGCATCCACATGGATCCCACGTCGAACCTCATTTCGGCTTCGGCGGATCCGGTAGTCGAAATTCAGAATCAGAAGTTGAACCCGGCGCCGGATGCTTCGTTCACCGGGCAGCTGGTGAACCAGAGCGGGCAGATTGTCAACATCGCCCACGTTCTGGCGACCCTCTACGATTCGAGCGGCCAGCTGGTGTGGGTTGTCGATCAGTACATCGATCGCGCGCTGTTGCCGCAAACGCCGGTTTCCTTCAACATCGCCATTCCTCAGGATCTGGCCAGGAAAGTCAGCACGGAACGCGCTGTGGTCGCCACCTATCGCGAGGGTGGTTTCCAATGATGATCCGTACCGGTACGGCTCTGCTTGCTTTTGCTGTGTCCGCTTGTCTGATGCCCGCGCTGGGGCAAACCTCAGGTCTTGCTTTTCCGAAAAACGTCACGGCCGGGAGCGCATTCACGATTCCGACCAACGGCGCCGGCCGAGCGACCTTGTACGTTGCCGGACCCTCCGAGGTGTTCAAACGGGATGTGCAGCTGGGGCAGCCGCTCGTCTTTTCCGCATCGGATCTGGATCATGCCGGCCATTACCTGGCGGTTCTCGTCAGCGATTCCTCGACCGAGACCAGCGAGTTCGACGTGGTGCCCGCCAGCCAGCCGGCAGACCTCACCTTTCTCGCCCGGCCGTCGCGGCTTCCTGTCGATCTGCAGAACGGCATCACCGGCGCCGTTTATCTCTTTGACCCCTTTCAGAACCTGATCGTGAAACCGACGCCGGTCAGCTTCGAGCTGTCGGTCCCCTCGGGCGCGACGCAGACACGAACCGCAACCACGAACGAGGGCGCGGCGTGGACCGAGATGAATTCCGCGACGAAAGAGGGAAGTGGGAAGTTCGTCGCGCAGGCCGGCAATATTTCCGCCACGCGCATCATCCAGCAGGTCCCGGGCGATCCCTGTGGACTGAAGATGACGGCGCGTAAGGTGGGCGACAAGCTCGATCTCGTGACCGACCCATTGCGCGACTGCAATGGCAACGCCGTCTCCGAGGGAACCATTGTGACGTTCACGGAGAGCTGGAATGGCGGCGAAACCACCGTGGACGTACCGGTGAAGCATGACGTCGCCGAGGTTCAGGTGCCCGCTTACAACGGTGCGCGCATTTCGGTCGCCACCGGGGTTGTCATGGGGAACGAAATCCGCTGGGAGGGCCAATGATCCGGCCTCTTCCCATCTTTCTGCTCGCCGTCTCCGCAACACTGGCGGCCGCTCAGGGTTCGGTAAAGGTGGAACCAACGACGCTGCAGGGGCCGCGGCCTCTGGCCAGGCAGACGGAGACCTCAGCCATACGCGATTATCTGGAGGCGTGGCAGAATCTGAGCGCTGCGCTGGACCAGAATCGTCCTGACCTGCTGAGTGAGGGCTTTGTGGGTACGGCGATGGAAAAATTTACCGCCACCATCGACGAACAGAGCAAATTAGGCCTGCACGCTCGTTATCAGGTGCGTTCCCACGACATAAAAATTATTTTTTACTCGCCCGAGGGGCTATCCATTCAGCTGGTAGACAACATCGAATACGATGAACAGCTTCTCAATCAGGAGAAGGTTCTCGCAACACAGCCGATGCATGCACGTTATGTCGCGGTGCTGACCCCTACAGAAGTCCGCTGGAAAGTGCGCGTGCTTCAGGCAGAATCGCAATGATCGAGGGCCTGCGCTGCAGGCCGACGTACGACCCAATTGAAAGACTGAAAGACCATTCAGGCCGGCATACCCGGCAGGCCTCCGTCTTTTGCGGAAAAATTTGAGGAGGGTAGATGATCTCGGTCGTCGTACCGATTTTCAACGAAGAAGAAAATATCCTGCGCTTCCACGAGGCGGTCGCGGATGCCCTGATGGACATCGGCGAGGAGTGGGAGGCCGTTTACGTCAACGACGGCTCAAAGGATTCTTCGCTCGATTTGCTGCGTACTCTTCAGGAAGACGACTCCCATGTGGTGGTCGTCGATCTCTCGCGCAACTGGGGCCACATGGGCGCAATCTCCGCCGGTTTACAAACCGCGCGGGGCGATGCTGTGGTCCTGATGGACGGCGATTTTCAGGATCCTCCGGGGGTGATCCCGGAGCTGGTGGAGTCATGGCGTGGCGGCGCACAGATCGTGGTCGCGGTCAGAAGGAGCCGTCAGGAGCGCAGGAAGCTTCTCGCCAAACTGTTCCCGCTCTTCTACCGCGTTCTTGGCGCGCTCTCCGATTTTCCGATTCCTCTGAACGCCGGAATCTTCGGATTGATGGATCGTCAGGCGGTCGACTCCGTGAACGAGTTAAGGGAGAAGAATCGCTACCTGCCCGGTCTTCGCGCGTGGGTGGGCTACACCAACGCCATTGTGTACTACGACCGCCAGGATCGCGCGGCCGGCGACGGCAAGCTGTCTTTCATCAGCCGCATCAAGTACGCGATGGATGCGATCACCAGCTTCAGCTACAAGCCGCTGCGGCTGTGCTTCGTCCTGTCGGGCATTTCCTGCTGCATGTCGGCGATCTTCGCGATGGCCAGCATTTTCAGCGCCGCACCGCTGAACTCGGTGGGATTCGGTGTCTCCTCCGCCATCTTCCTGGTCGGGGGCGCGCTGCTCTTGTGCCTCGGCGTTCTCGGCGAATATATCGGGCGCGTCTATGACGAAGTTCGCCAGCGGCCGCTGTCGATCATCAACAAGGTCTATTACGCTTCGACCGGGGTGGGCGTGCTGGAGAGCGGTTCGGAGTACGAGGAGGAGCAGCCCTCCAGGGTTTTTCGCATCGCCTAGATCAGGGAGCCTGTTGCGTCGGGCCCGATCCGCATTTCGGAACTCCGGGCTCGATGGCGGTGCCTTCTTCGTAGTCGTTCCACGTCGCGATCAGAAGATAGGGCAGCGGAGCGCTGGGCGAATAAAACTTCCGCCACAGGTTGAAGGTGTCGGTAAAGGTCTGGCCGCAACGCGCGGAGATGTGGCGATTTAAGCCCCACGACGCTTTGCTGTCGTTGAACTGCGACCACGCGCCGCCGACCGCGATCTTGTCGGGATACTTCGCAATCATCGTCTTATAAAAAGCCTCGAGGTAGTCCTCCCCCCAGTTGCTGCCGTCCGCCGCCCACCCCTTGCTGCCGGGATTCACCCAGGCATAGAAGCCGTCAAAGGCGCTGGCGTTGGGCCCGGGAATGTTCTCGTAGATCAGTACCGGAGACGGGTTCCACTTGCTGACGAGGTCGTGGACGCGATTCCAGTCCGTGTGGCCGCCCTTGGGAAAGATGAAGATCATGGGATGGCCGTCGTCGCTCAGATACGCCTGACGCCCGGCTGCATTCGCGGCGAGATACGTGTCGCGGAACGTGATCAGATCCGCGATGGTCTCGTCGGTTGCGCCATCCTCTTCATTGGTCTCGTCGTACATCATCGCGATGTGAAAGTTTTCCTCCGCGGCAATGGGCTGCAGCAGCTCGTAAGTGCGGGCGTTGAAGGGGTCGCGATCCCCATACCAGTCCACCACAAAGGCGGAGATGCCCATCGATTTTGCCCGGTGGATCTGTTTGCGCAGCTCTTCCGGATCGTGCGACGAATAGCCCACCGAGATGTGCTGCGGATGTCCGAACCATGGCTCATACACCGCGAGGATCTGCGGCGAAATGCCGGGAATTCCAGCTCTCAGGTGCGGGTTTTTATTGGTCGAAGGTGTTGGAGAACAACTGCGAACAAGCAAAAGAAGAGCAAACAAAAATGCGGTGGTTGTGCGTGCCATTCGTGGAATATCGATTAGACGAGGATCGTCGCGATGCGGTTGTCCCAGGAATCGCACTTTGTGGCTCGACGGCGCGCTGGCCAGGGCAGCCACGCCTCCCCTCGTGGCATCCAATGGTCAGTTTCATTGGGGAAACTCCGCGCCGCGCCGCCGAGCAGCCTGGAGCGAACCGCGTGACAGTCCTGATCGGAGAGGCGTCCCATCACAACGGAGTCCCAAGTTGCAGAAGCCGGCCCCGCAGAACAGGTGAAATCACTCCATGCGCGCATTGTGTCGGGCGGTTTCGTGCTGCTGCTCGGCACCGGGCTCGCGACCGCGGCCAACTTCCTCTATAACATCGCCGTTGCCCGCTTCCTGGGCCCCATCGGCTATGGGCACGCGACGGTTGTCTACACCCTTCTCATCCTGAGCTCCGCGGCGACGCTTTCCTTTCAGATCGTTGCCGCCAAAGTGGTCGCGCAGCAGACCACTCCTGAACAGAAGCACGCCGTCTACCGCGGCATCCATCGCGCGGCCTGGGGCTGCGGCCTTCTGATCGCCCTGTTCCTGCTGTTATTCCAGAAGCAGATTACGAATTACCTGAACCTCCCGACGTCAACCCTCGTCGTTCTGCTCGCCGTCGGCGTCGCCTTCTACGTTCCGCTGGGCAGCCGGCGTGGTTACATCCAGGGCGCATGCCGTTTCCGCGTGCTGGCCACCAACCTGGTTCTCGAAGGCCTGGTGCGTCTCGGTGGATCGCTTCTGATGATGCAGTTCGGCTTCGGCGTGCGAGGCGTCGTGGGCGCGAATGCAGCCGCCGTGGCCTTCGCTTACTTCGCCGCCGTGCCGTCCACGGGAGTCGGGCGCGTGGCGAATCCGCTATTGTTCCGCGAGGGAGTCAGGGAAGTCGCGCAGGCGGTGGTGTTCTTCTCCGGGACCTGTCTCATCAATAACTGCGACATCGTGCTGGTGAAGCATTTCTTTCTTCCCACTGCCGCCGGTCTTTATGCCGCGGTAGCCATGGTGGGCCGCGTCATCTTCACCCTCTCCTGGTCGGTCGTCAATTCGATGTTTCCTCTGGTCGCCGGCACGCGCAAAGAAGAGAGAAGCGCGCTGAAGGTGATCGCAGCCTCCTCGGCCATGGTGCTCTCCATCGGAACGGTGCTGGCACTCGCCCTGCGCTTCACGCCGGTATGGCTGTGGGTCAAATTCTTCGGAGCCGGCTTCGGACTCGGCGGCCACTTCGGTCTGCCGTATCTGCTGTCTCTCTACGCCATCACTACCATTCTGTATTGCCTCAGCGTGGTGGTCATCACCTATGAGATGTCCCACAAGATCGCCAACACCAGCTGGGTTCAGCTGGCCTTCAGCGCGGTCATCGTTGCCGGCATCTGCCGCTTCCACGCGTCGCTGCGCGAAGTGATCTGGGTGCAGCTCATCCTGATGATCGTTCTGCTGGTCATCGTGGCCGTGCCGTTTTTCCGGAAGACGATGGCGGATGTCCGCCTCGAGCAGGAAACCGCCGCCGGCGACGGGCCCATCAGGATTTTGCGCCGCGTTTCGGAAGACGAAGTGATTTGCGACTTTTTAAAGAATGACTTCAACAGTCCCGCCTTTCACTCCTACCGGGACTCCCTGAACCATCTGGTCACCGACCCGGACTTCAGCGATCCCACCGAAAACGCGAAGAGAAGGGCATTGCTGTTTATTCGACACGTTGCTCTGTGGAAGGAACTGCCCGCGGATACCGAGTGGTATGAGGTTGAGGTGAGGACGACGGAGCTGCGGCAGATTCACTCCTTCCCGCGAGCGCAGTGGCGCAAGGTCGCGCGCGGAGATTTTTCGGTCACCACTATCGCCGAACGCATGCGTCAGGACTCCAGGGTCATCGAACCCTTGTTTCGTTCCAAGATCGATGCGCTGATCGAGCGCCTTCTCCGCGACGATCCCGATCTCGGCACCGTGGTCCTGATCGGCGTGAATGCGAATGAGCCGCTGACCGTGATCGACGGCAATCATCGCCTGATGGCGGCCATTCTGGCAGCGCCGGAGGGTGTGCAGCGGCTGCGCTTCCTGTGCGGCCTTTCGCCGAGAATGAGCGCCTGCTGCTGGTACAACACCAATCTCCTCACGCTGCTGCGTTACGGCAAAAACAGTTTGGCGCACATCGTGCGCGATCCTGAGATTGAGCTGGCGCGGCTGTTGCGCGGCGCCGGAAGCAGCCGGGAAGTGCGGGATCCGGAAATTCCGGAATCGGGGCCAGAGGAAGGAGGAAGGGAACTGGTGGACAGAACAACAGGAATGCGTGCCGTTGCGGTCAAGCGCCTTCCGGACGTGCTGAGCGTCCAGCAGAAGGTGGCGTTTCTTCATGAAATCGGCAGCGTCATGAACGCGAGCCGGCCTCGGCTGGTGCTCGACTGTTCCGGCCTTCGCGCGTGTGACAGCTCCATGATTCACCTTCTGCTCCATTGTCTTGAAGAGGCGATGAAGCGCAATGGCGACGTCAAACTCGCCGGAGTTCCTGCGGCGGCGGCGATCGTTCTCGTCAGCACGGGAGTAGCACGGCTGTTCGAGACGTACGACACTACCGCGGAGGCGGTGAACAGCTTTCATCAACTTCCGAGTACGAAGGATCAGCGCCCCGGCTGTCTCGGCCCGGCGTCGGAAGAAGCAGCTTAGCCGACGGCTGCCAATCGGTTGCGCCGGCTGGGTTCGGAGTCAGGGTTTCAGGGAAGGTTCGGAGAAAGACATGAAGACTGCAGTTCTGTGGTTGCATCGGCAAATTGCGACTGGGCTGGTGCTCCTGCTGGCCGCGCCCTTCGGCGTGGCGGCCTCGGCACAGCAAGTGCCACCGCCGCCTCCGCAGAGCAGTGCGCCGGCTCCGGCTTCGGCGCCGAACAGCGCCCGCGGGACCGATCAATCACCCAACGCCGCGGCCGAGGTCGCATCGCTGCCCGATAGTCCGAGCCCGACCGCTCCGCAGACAGCGCCCCAGGAGAATCCGCCGCAGTCCGCTCCACAACAACAGCCCGCTCCGCAACAGCAGCCCGCTCCCAATCAGCCCATGGGCACCGCGGCTGCTCCTTCTCAACCGGCGTCCGGCATCGCTGCATCGAGGCCCGCCGGCGCCGCAATTGCTCCGGCAAAACAGAAACGCTCGCGGACCTTCGCCATTCGGGTCGCGCTGATTGTTGGTGCTGCGGTCGCGGTCGGCACCGTGGTCGGCTTGTCGGAAGCCAGCCCCAGTCGTCCCTGAGACACCGAGAAACCACATGGGCCCACGATCGAGTCACGAGCGAACCCGATTCATCAGCTTTTCCGGTATCGACGGCGCCGGCAAGAGCACCCAGATTGAAGCGCTGCGCATGCGCCTGCAGCAGGCAGGACTGCGCGTTCGCGTGCTCACGTTCTGGAACGACGTCGCGTGCCTGACCAGCGTCCGCGAAACCGCCGGCCACAAGCTCTTCCGAGGCGACAAAGGCGTGGGAACCCCCGACAAGCCCATCGAACGCCGCGACAAAAATGTCCGCTCGCGCATGATGACGGTGGTGCGCTGGTGCCTCTACGGCGCGGATGCGGTTTCGCTCCGCCTCACCATGCGCAGAGCGCTGGCCTCGGGCGCCGACGTCGTGATCTGCGATCGCTACGCCTGGGACGAGCTGGTGAACCTGAACCTGCGCAACTGGCTGACCCGATCCTACGCGAGGCTCATCAGCCGGATCGTGCCGCGCCCCGACGTCAGCTTCTTCCTGGATGCGGATCCCATTCAGGCCCGCGCGCGCAAGCCGGAGTACCCGCTCGATTTTCTCTGCCAATGCCGGGAATCCTATCTGACTCTGAGTGAGTTACTGGGGGGAATCACCATCATCGCTCCGATGCCGATGCCCAGGGTCGAGGCCGAGGTCCTGCGGCACATTGCGCCCGAGTTGGTGAGTGAGCAGGCGCTGAAGCTGCTGGAAGAGGCGGATAGCGGCGCCGTCGCCTGAGGCCAGGACCTGAAGAAGCTTGACCTTTGCGGTCAGAGGTTACGTCTGATAACGGATATTATGTTAACTCAAGCTCAGCGCTGGGAAGCTACCGCTCTTTCTCGCCCCACGCACCGCTGGCTGCCTGGACCGACAGCGCGATGCGGTTCCCCACGCCCACTTTGCGCATCAGCCGCGCCACATAGGACTTCACCGTCTGTTCGCGAATGCTCAGCGCCTGCGCGATCTCGCGGTTCGAACGCGCCAGCACCAGCTGTTGCAGCACTTCTTCTTCGCGCTCGGTAAACCGCGGACCCTGCCGCCGCCGGCGCGATGCGGATCCCTCAATCGCGCGATCCACAAACGTCGACAGCACCCGCCTCGGGGCCCAAATCGATCCGTTCAGGATGGCGTAGGCGGCCTGCATCACCTGAGCCGGCGTGGCGGTTTCTTCCAGCCAGCCCTTGGCTCCCGCATTGATCGCCTCAAGGATCTTCTCCGGCTCCGACCCCGCACCGATCACCAGCACCTTGAGTGCCGGATGCCGGGACCGCAGCCTGGCCAGCAGCGCCAGCGAAAACGCCTGATCCCGCAGAACGACGACCACCAGATCGAAGGAGGACTCCTTGAAAGCCATCGGCCAGTCCGTGGCGACGACCTGGAAATCCGGCTGTTCGGCGAAGATCTCACGCAGCCCCGCGATGCGCAGCGGCTCGAAGTCCAGCAGCCCCACGCGCATGCTTCGCCCGGCTTGACTGTTGATTTCCATGGCTCCTACAGTTTCGGCAGCACAATTCCCTGCTGCTTTTGATACTTCCCTTTGCGGTCGGCGTAGCTGATCTCGCAGGCTTCGTCCGACTGGAAAAACAAAATCTGGCACAGCCCTTCGTTCGCGTACACCCGTGCCGGCAATGGAGTGGTGTTGGAAATCTCCAGAGTGACAAACCCTTCCCATTCCGGCTCAAACGGCGTGACATTCACGATGATCCCGCACCGTGCGTAGGTGGATTTTCCCACGCAAATGGTCAGCACGTCACGCGGAATCCGAAAATATTCCACCGATCGTGCCAAAGCGAAACTGTTCGGCGGCACCAGGATCGAGTCCGCCTTTACCGTGACAAACGACCGTTCGTCAAAATGCTTGGGATCGACCACCGCGCTGTTGACGTTGGTAAAGATGTTGAACTCGTCGGAAACGCGCAAGTCGTACCCGTACGAAGAGAGCCCGTAGGAAACCACTCCCTCCCGCACCTGCTTCTCGCTGAATGGATCGATCATGCCCTTCAGAGCCTGGGCTCGAATCCAGCGGTCGCTCTTGATCGCCAATCATCCTCCTGCCGTCGCCCCCCTGCGGCACGGCCCTGCACAGTTTTCCCGCAATGCAGCCCCTCACGAGGCCTCCCGCCCGGCAAGCAGCGGTTTCCATCGGGGTAAAGTTGCATCTTACGGGAGGCGGCCCGCATTGACAATCCCGGTAAAGATTTCTACGATCACCTGTGAGCGGGACACTTCGCCTGACGGGGGAAAACCTTGATAAAACAGGACATTATTCACCAGGTGATTGAGCGCACCGGCCTGCAGCGCAACAAAGCCGAGGCCGCGGTCGATACCGTATTCGAGACCCTCAAGCGCGCCCTCGCCGAAGGTCAGCGCATCGAGCTGCGCGGCTTTGGCGTCTTTAACGTCCGCCCGCGCAAAACCGGCATCGGACGCAACCCCCGCACCGGCGCCGAGGTCAGCATCGCTCCCGGCAAAGCGGTCCGCTTCAAACCCGGCAAAGAGCTTCATCTGCTCGACGTTCAATAAAGTACTGCCGTAACGGCCCTGTCTGGGTACACTGTTCCTGCATCTTCCAGCCGGGATAGTGACGCATGGCTCTGCCAGCCTTTCAGGTTCGTCCGCTCCGTGAGAGCGCGCCTCTGCGCACCGTTCCCGATCCGTACGTCTCCCCGCTCGAAGGCGCCGGCGTTGCCATTTGCCTCCTCGGTCTCAGCATCTTCACCACGCTCAGCACGGGCGCGGTGCTCATGTACAACTTCCGTCGCGGCGCGCCTCCCTTCGCCGTTAATGCCGACTTCTTCCCTTTCGCCTGGATCGTGCGCCACCCGGAGCGGCTTTCTGCCGGATGGCCCTTCGCGCTGACACTGCTTGGCATTCTTTCCGCGCATGAGCTCGGCCACTACGTCGCCTGCCGCTTTCACGGGGTTCGCTCTTCTCTGCCCTGGGTCCTGCCCGCTCCGACCCTCATCGGAACCTTCGGCGCCTTCATCCGGCTGCGCTCCCGTGTCCACTCGCGCATCGCGCTTCTCGATATCGGTGTTGCCGGACCGCTGGCCGGAATGCTGGTCGCGATCCCCGCGTTGATCAGCGGCCTTCTCTTATCGCACAAGATGGCCGCCCCTGGCTTTCAGTCCACGGCCAGCATCAGTGTCAGCGTGCCAATGGCTCTCTCCGTCGTCGACAGCATGGTCCGCTGGTTCCATCCCGGCCTGCCTCCGCTCGACGCTTCCTTTAATCCGCATCCCGTGCTGGTGGCCGCGTGGATCGGTCTCTTCATCACCTCGGTCAACCTCATGCCCGCCGGCCAGCTCGATGGAGGCCATATCCTCTACGCCGTTTCGCCGAAGGCGCACCGCCTCGCGACCAACTCCATCGTCTTCCTCCTCTTTTTTGCCGGGACGATGTTCTGGATCGGCTGGCTGGTGTGGGGATGCTTCCTGCTGCCCGCCCTCCGTCATCCGCCGGTACCGGAGGCTCCCGCGTTATCGAAACGGTGCGGCTGGCTCGCCCTTGCTGGCCTTGTGCTCTTCGTCCTCACCTTCACGCTGCAACCCTTCGCCGGCGGCAGCCTGATGAACTTCCTGCATTAGGCAAACCGAGCGAAGCGCGGGCCAGAAACCCGTGCAGCACTGAGGTCACCCTCCCCAGCAAGTCCTCTCCGCAGTAATAAGGAGTGATGACTGTCAACGTAGCCCCAGCTACGCGATTGAGGCATTCTTCCGGCGGAAAGTCCAACGTACGATTGTGTTCATAACCAGAGGCGGAGGCCTGCAGTGCTAACTGCGGTCAACCGCTTCAATCGGTGTCCTGACCCGCTGCTCTCACCCGGCAGCGGGTTTCTTTTTTGCGCCGGAGTTTCTTCGGTCGAGCCGCGCAGCGGATTGCGCAACATGGCAGAACACGACACGGATCCGATCGTTTTCCTGCTTTTATCCTGTTGACATTGTGGCTCTGCCGGATTCAGTCGTGAAGGCTCAGCAGCTGCGCAGGGAGTCGCTGGAGATTCGCCTCAATGCGCTTCGCGCGCAGATCGATGCCGCCAACGCGCTCTGTTCCACTGCGGAAATCGAAGCGCGCTGGGAACCGCCACAGATCGCGGAAAGGGCGATCCAGAAGATTCAGTACGCCGTCGACCGGCTTCGCCGTCATATCGAAAACTCTGCACTCGTCACCGTCCCGTTGAGGGACGATCTGCGCGAACGCGTCGCCGCGATCGAAACCAGACTGCAGACGATTCGCAATTCGGTCGCAAGACCGAAGGGCGAAGAGTCCACCGCTTAGGCGGCTGGCTCGTGCTACTCCTTGATGTGCACGACCGTGCAATTCACCTGCGTCATACCCTTGGCAACGGAGCCAAGATGGATATTGCTGTAGCTGCTCCAGGTATTCGCGGGAGTCGGACCATTCAGAGTCACACGATACTGCGACAGATCGTGCCCGCCGGCATCGTCCTGTTCGCACTGCACCACGGCCGTGGTCACGTTGACCGTCGAGTTATTCGTCCATTTCGCCGTCGTCAGCACCAGCAGCCCGCTCTGATTTTCCCAGTGGGCGACGAAGTTCTGCTGCTTCAACGCTGCCGCATCTCCACCACCGCCAGGATTCGGCGGCGGAGTATTCGTTGGTCCCGGCTGCGGTGCCGGCGTGGAGGCCGCCGGGGGAGCGGTGGGGTTCTGCGACTTCTGGTAGAAGTAGTAGCCGATGCCAACCACCAGCAGAAGGATGATCACTGTGCCCATCATGCCGCCTTTGGCTGCATCGGGCGGAGGCGGCGCCTGCAGCGGGATGATGTGAATCGGTTGCGGTGCCGGCTGCATGTGCGATGGAAACGGGACGGCCGCTGCGAACGGTGCCGCAGGGATCGCTGCAGCTGGCTGGAGTTGTGGGGTCGAATTCCGCGCCCCGGCAGGATTCTCGATGGCCGGGGCGGCAATCGGCTGCTGCGGCGGCTCCAGTGCCACTTCCGGCTCGGGTTCCGCTAATGGAGCCACGGCCTGCTTCGGCGGCATCGTTTTCAGCTGGGTCGTCAGGATGCCCAGCGCACGCTCATAATTCCCCGTGAAATCGACGTGCTGAATTCGCTGCAGAGCCAGCGGAGCCACACAGGGCTGGTACAGCACCGGGATGATGATCTTGCCGTAGTTCATGGCAAAGTGAATTTCGTTGCGCACATTGCCCGACTTCGACGAGGCGGGAGAGAGGATCAGCAGCATGCGCGGCGAGTTGACCAGCGCCTCCTCCACCGCGCTGTCCCACTCGTGCCCGGGAACAATATCCAGCTGGTCCAGCCACACCCGCGCGCCGGCCGCCTTCAGATCCTGCGCCAGACGCAAAGCGAACACGGCATCCTCGCGGCTGTAGCTGATGAACGTGACCGGATCAAGCGCTGCCAAGCATGCTCCTGACTTCGCACTACCGCCGGAGTGAATGAGGCGGGGATTCAGCTGGCAGGCGTGACGTGAACGATGCCGCAGTTCAGCTTGCTCACCCCCGCAGCCGCTTCACCCATTTGTACATTACTGTAGCTGCTCCAGGTGTTGGGCGGGGTCGGTCCATCCAGCGTCTTTCTGAACTGCGACAGTTCCGTTCCCTGATTGTCGTACTGGTCGCACTCCATCTCCGCGGCGGTCATGTTCACGTTGGAGTTGTTGGTCCACTTCGCCGTCACCACGATGAACCCATTCAGCGCCTGCCACTGAGCGGTCAGGTCCTGCTGCTGGGCCAGCGCCTTGTTGCCGCCCGTTCCCGGAGCCGGCGGCGGCGTGCTGGCGCCCGGCTGAGAAACCACCGGCGTTGGTGTTGGTGCAGGCGTGGGGGCGGGTGTGATGTGCGATTTGTTGTAGAAGTATAAGCCGATCGCGCCCGCGATCAGCACCACGATCACCGTTCCCACAATGCCGCCGCTCTTGTTGGTGGGAGCCACCGGCGGTGGTGGATAAGCTACGGCAACCTGTCCTGGACCCATGGGGGCATATTGCACCGGCTGCACCGGCGGCATGGTTGGCGGAAGATTCGGCGGACTCGCCATGGGCTGCGTCGCGGGCCGAACCGCGCCCGAAGGTCCCGGTACAGGCGTGACCGAGGCAGCGGACGAAGCAGCGCCCACCGTGGCTCCGCACTGCGCACAAAACTTCTCATTCCCGACTAATTGATTGCCACACTTGTTACAAAATGCCATGGACGACTCCGTCTCCTCAGAAAAGCGGATGAACTGACCGCGACTACCTGCGAAATTACGAAACCGCGCTTGCGGGCTGCATCGAGGCTTCGACTCTCTCCAGATTCGTCTGCAGATGGGCCCGCTGCTCTTCCTTCACCTGGCGCAGACCCTGCTGCACCAGACCGAACACAACATACCAGGAAATCACTCCGGTGATGATGTCGTTTCCAAGATACGGCAGCTGCATGAAGGCCGGAGCGTCCCACAGCGCATGCATGAGCACCGGAATCGCGAAGGCCTTCAGGAAATGCACGTCGAACAGCATGTTGACGTTGAAGGGCCGGTCCCCCTTCACGCGCCAGAACGCACCTGCCGCAATCGCTGTCCACGCCACGTGTCCCAGAGGAGCCAGAATTCCGCGCAGCAGCAGGATGTGCAGCATCGCCACCACTCCTCCGTGCGTGGCGACCCCCTGGGTCTGCCCCCCGATCAACCCCTGCAGCAATCCGGGCAGGAAACCTTCATTCAGCGCATAACCGGACGTTTCAAACGCCGCGAAGCCCGCGCCCACCGTCGCCCCGAACAGAATCCCGTTCAGAATGTATTTGTACCGGGCGCTGCGCATCACGATCACCACCGTCAGCAGCTTGGCGACCTCCTCGACAATCCCCGCTTCCCAGGTTCCCAGATCGAAAATCGGCAGGCTGTAACCCAGCAAAGCGACAGCGAGGGAGACCACGGCTCCGAACAGGAAGAGCTTGCCTACGGTGAGCAGCGAAACGTTGCGCGGCGTGTTCAGTTCGTAGAACAGGATCAGCGTCGCTGAAGGCACGGCGAAGGACCCCAGAAACATCATCCCGGGGATGCAGTTCGTATTGCCCGTTCGCATGAAGAGAAACGTCAGCGCAAAGTAGGCGACCACCAGCGTCGCCAGCAACCGGAAAAACAGCCACGGCTTGGGCCATCCGGTTTCAACCAGCTCGATCGCGGGCGTGGTCTTCGCGGTGCCCACGAGCATGTACTCTTCCACCTGCGCCGCAGTGCGCTTCTTGAAGACCTCGGAGAACATCTGGCTCAGGCTGAAACCTTCCAGCTGCTCGGTCGATGCGAGACTCTGAATCCGACCCTGCAAACTGCGCAGAAGGTTCAGCTGCTGCAGAGTATGCGGATGAGCGGCCGCCTGAGGCACCACGTAATACACGGGTTGGGGCACGCCCTGATAAACGGGCTGCGGTACGCCGGGATAAACTGCCGGCACTGCCTGAAGGGCGGGTTGCGGCAGCGCCGAAGGGATCCCAACCGGCGCTCCTGGCTGAACTTCACTCCCGTTGCCGGAAGCCTGATAGACCGCAGCTCCGCAATTCCGGCAGAACTTGTCCTCCGGCGGGACCGATGAACCACATTGGACGCAATACACCTGGTTTCTCCACTGCTTTGGCTAGGGGGATTGGTATAGGAAAGTAGCATGGAGTCGTTTTCGAAGTAAAGACAAAGATCGGGGCATTTCGTGACATGGCGTGGAACCCGGCCGCATTCCTGTGCGTAGGTAAATCAGTCACCGTTCTGGAGTTACTGTGAACGCATCCTCCGCGGCCGTTGCGCCCTCCGCCGTCGCCGCCTCACCCCATCGCCTCACTTCCGGACCCGCGATCGTGGCCGCGATTGCGCTGGTGAAGTTCGCCCTTGAGCTCCACGCCGCGCCTCACTATGGCATCTTCCGCGACGAGATGTATTACCTCGCCTGCGGCCAGCACCTCGGCTGGGGCTACGTCGACCATCCGCCGCTGATGCCGTTCATCGCCTGGCTGGTCAGCCACACTCTCGGGACCTCGCTCCTCGCCCTGCGTCTGCTGCCCGCTCTGGCCGGCGCCGCGCTGGTTCTGCTTACTGGCGCCATGGCGCGAAAAATGGGCGGGGACCGCATGGCCCAGGCCCTTGCCGCTCTCGCCATCCTCACCGCGCCCATCTACATGCTCATGCAGCACTGGTTCACGATGAACGCCTTCGAGCCGCTGCTCTGGATGGCCTGTGCCTGGTGCGTGCTCCGCTCCATCGAAACCGGCGATCCGCGCTGGTGGCTCTGGATCGGCGTGCTGTGCGGCATCAGCCTCGAGATGAAGTACACCGTCGTCCTCTTCGCGGCTGGCCTGCTCCTGGGACTCGCGCTCACGCCGCATCGTCGCGTCTTTGCTTCAAAATGGTTCTGGCTGGGATCGCTCGCCGCGTTTCTCATCTTTCTTCCGCATTTCATCTGGCTGGTGCAGCACCACTTCCCTTTCCTCGAGTACGAGCACAACGTCCGCAGCACGCCCCGCGATGTTCGCCGCGGACCCATCGCCTTTTTCCTCGATCAGGCCCAGATCCTGAATCCTGTCTCGGCAGTTTTGTGGGTTCTCGGATTGCTGTGGCTCCTCTTCACCCGCACCGGCGCGCGGTACAGCATCCTGGCGTGGACCTTCCTGGTCGTCTACGGGACGCTCATGATCACCCAGGGCAAGAACTACTACGTCTCGCCCGTTTATCCCATGATGTTCGCCGCCGGCGCAGTGGCCTTCACGCGCTGGTTCCGCAGTTCCTGGTCGCGCGCCGCTTACACGGCGTTGCTTGCTGTCTCGGGGATCG
>Ga0210398_10000873_pt1 | contig 32894 bp, 24 predicted proteins | sample IncBWC4OmetaG_FD_161047 | JGI IMG/M metagenome (GOLD analysis project Ga0210398, IMG submission 161047) | Forest soil microbial communities from Barre Woods Harvard Forest LTER site, Petersham, Massachusetts, United States - Inc-BW-C-4-O | ecosystem: Environmental > Terrestrial > Soil >... | reverse complement strand
CGACCAGGTCGCGCTGCGCTTGAATCAACGTCCCAGAAAAACCTTGGGTTTCCAAACTCCTGCAGCTAGACTCCAAGCAAGTGTTGCGTCGACCGTCTGAGCCGGCAGGCGATTTCGGTAACTATGACCCTGGGCGGGTTCAGATTGACCCAATGCATGCGCAGAAGCGTCGCCAGCCGTGTAACGCGCGTGGTATGCTCAGCCCAACGAGCATTCATGCGAGCCAGCGCGACCAATTCGCATCACGATTCCAGCCGTAAGCGCTGGAACCGGGCATTCGCACGTGCCCTCGCCCCTCGCCAGCATCTCCGCGTGTTGCCCACCCGCACGCGACCTAGTCTCTTCGGCAGCGATTAGTCACCGCTGCCCGCAGCGGGACTGCGCGTCCAGCGAAGACTGCGCGTCCAGCGATAAGCGCCTTCGGCGCCAGCGAAAAGAAGAAGACTCTCTCACAGCCCCCGTCCTAACCACGACGAACACTTAGGCCCCAACCGCCGGCCCTCAAGGAGAGAATGATGACGACGAAATCTGAACTGTACACGCAGCATGGACCGAAACTGGTGACCACGCTGCCAGGGCCCAATGCGAGCCGTGTTGTCGCGGACGACGACCGCCTGATCTCGCCCAGCTACACGCGGTCGTATCCCATGGTGGCGAAGCGCGGACGCGGCGTGCGCGTGGAAGACGTGGACGGGAATGAATTCCTTGATTTTGCAGCGGGGATCGCCGTCACCTCGACCGGACATTGCCACCCCGAGGTGGTGAAGGCGATCCAGGATCAGGCCGCCGAGCTGATTCACATTTCGGGCACCGACTTCTATTACGAGTCGCTGGTAACCATGGCTGAGCGGCTTTCGGCTATCGCTCCGATGCCCGGACCACATCGTTTTTATTACGGAAACTCCGGGGCCGAGGCCGTTGAGTGCGCTCTCAAGATCGCCCGCTATCACACCGGACGCCAGAACGTTATCGCGTTCTTCGGAGCCTTCCATGGACGCACCATGGGTGCGCTCTCGCTGACTGCCTCAAAGCCGCAGCAACGTCGCCGCTTTGCGCCGCTCATGCCGGGAGTAACCCACGTCCGCTATCCCTATGCCTATCGGGGTTGTAGCGGGGGACCGCAGGAAGAAGAAGCCTTCGCCCTGAGCTGCGCGCGCTACATCGAAGAGAAGCTCTTCAAGACGACCCTGCCCCCCGAAGAGGTCGCGGCCATCTTTGTCGAACCGATCCAGGGTGAAGGCGGCTACGTCGTCGCTCCGGCGATCTTCATGAAGGAGCTGCGGCGAATCTGCGACAAGTATGGCATCCTGCTGGTCGCCGATGAAGTGCAGTCGGGCGCGGGCCGCACAGGCAAGTGGTGGGCAATCGAGCATACCGGCGTCGAGCCAGACATCGTCTGTATTGCCAAAGGCATTGCTTCGGGCATGCCGCTGGGCATTTGCATGACGCGGGCCGAGATCATGGACTGGAAGCCGGGCTCGCACGCGTCCACCTTTGGCGGGAACCCAGTTTGTATTGCCGCGGCGCTGGCCACCATGGACATCCTGCAGCGTGAAGGTATCGCAAACGCTGCAAAGATCGGCGAGCTGATGTTCGAACGCCTGCGGAGCTGGACACAGCGCTTCGGTATCGTTGGCGAGGTACGCGGGCGCGGCCTGATGATAGGGATTGAGATCGTCAAGGATCAGCAGTCCCGCGAGCCGGCCGGCGCCTGGCGCGACCGCATCGTCGATCTTGCTTTCGAACGTGGCTTGCTCATCCTCGGCTGCGGCGAAACTGCGATCCGCCTGGCTCCGCCGCTGGTCGTCAACGAACATGAGGCGAGCATAGCGCTCGATATCCTGGAAGAAGCGATTGCCCAGGTCGAGGAAGAGCAGGCACAGAGCCAAAACCAGCGGAATGCGCTGGCCGGATCTGCCGTCTAAAGCATTTCCAGGATTGCTGTGCCCTGAACGGTTCCTTCGGGGTCGCCGCTTCCTGATGGTCGCGTCGACTTTTGGTTCACTGCTTCCGGATACGCCATACCTGGAAATGCGTTAGCACCGCGCTGCGGGCCCAAGCAAGGATCACAACCTGACCGGAAATCGGTGGAGCGCCATCTCCACCGTCCGGCGGTGCTGCGTCAGCTGAGCCTGTGATCAGGCCGAACACCGTCGCCTGCCCCTTGCAATTTCTTTGTAACAGTCTTCCCATTGCCACCACTATCCCAGCGTTGCCGGGGATTTTCCGGGGAAAACCACGGCATCGCCTCCGCGAGTTACGACGACGACCTCGCGGAGGCTAATTCAGTATGGCCGGACGTTATCAAGTACAACCTATCCCCAATTCTGAGGGTGCAAATGCAGACAAGTGGAACGAGTTGCGATGCGAAGGAAGACACAATTTCCGATGTGGGCCGCCCACACGGTGTGAAGTTCAACAGCCTCAACTGCGGGCGTTCTGACTGCACGAGTCATGCCTTGGGTTACGTTTGGCACACAACGCTGACCGAACGGGTCGTGGAATTCCTGGAAAGGTACAACTAGTGCTTTCTATGACTTCCAACAGCGTTTCGAATTTGGCTTTGGACAAGCCAAAGAGAATGCCTTCCGCCCGCTGCCGGGTAACGGTGATCCAACCGGAGCAGCGGCCGCGGTCGGCCAGGCGTTCTCTCTCTGCATCCCCTTTACAGCAACTTCCGCCGAGCGGTGTAAACTTGGGCGCATGCTCACTGGCTTCGGAGGGACGGGGCTTGCAATTCATAGCGTTCGATGCGTCGTACCTTGAGAGGCTCATAGCGGCGGACGCGGGAACCGAGGAGCACTTTGTCAGCTACTTCAGCGAGCTCATCCAGTTGAAACTTCGCTCGCGGCTGAACTCCAGGGAAGCAATTGAAGATGTGCGGCAGGAGACCTTCGTGCGGGTATTTTCCCAGCTGCGCGGCGGCAAGGGTATCAGGCAGCCCGACCGGCTTGGCGCCTACGTCAATTCGGTCTGCAACCACGTGCTCCTCGAACATTACCGCTCCCGGAACAGAACTGAATCGACGATCGACGAGGAATCGGAGACCGTCTTCGTGAGCCGCGAGCTCGATGCTCTTTCGCAGATCGAAGCCCGGGAGAACGCGCGCGTTGTGCAGCAGATTCTGCGCGAACTGTCGCCGCGCGATCGAGGCCTTCTGCGGTCGGTACTGCTGGACGAGCGCGATAAGGATGAAGTCTGCGCCGAGTTCGGGGTGAGCCGAGCTTACCTGCGGGTCCTGGTCCACCGCGCGAAGCAGTCATTTAAAGCTTTCTATCTGAACCGCTTAGGCGAGAAGCGAGTGAGTTAACCAGAATGATGTCACGTTTTACGCACGCCAGCACTATTAGAGATGAGAGGCCAAAAATATGAACCATGAAGAAGCTGCCCGGCTCTCTCTGGTGGAGAAATACCTGCTGGAAGAGCTTCCCCCCGATTTACGTGACCAGTTTGAAGAGCATTATTTCGATTGCCAGGAGTGTGCAGCTGATCTCCGCGCCACGGCTGTGTTTCTGGATACGGCAAAGGACGAGCTGAAGAACTTTCCCGCGGAAAGACCGGCTGCGGCTCCGATAAAGAAGCCGTGGTTTTCATGGGTCTGGCGCCCGGCGTTTGTGGTTCCGGCACTTGCGGCCTGCCTGCTGGTTATCGCTTACCAGAACGTCGTCATATTTCCGCACTTTCGAAATGCGCTGGCCGAGATGCGCGCGCCCCAGATTTTACCGACCGTGTCGCTGGTGGGCGGCAACAGCCGCGGAGGGGCTGCGGGACCATCGATCGCCGCGCAGAATAGCCAACCATTCCTGGTACTCGTCGATATTCCGGGCGAGGATCGCTTTTCGAGCTACGTGTGCCTGCTGTATGCTCCTTCCGGATCACTTGTATGGCGTGTGGCGGTTTCTGCCGACGCAGCGAAAGACACTGTATCCATCCGCGTCCCAGCCGGCCAGAGAGTCGCGGGCAGCTACACGCTGGTTGTGCAGGGAAACACGGGTTCCGCTCCGGCTGAGAACGGAGTCGACCTCGCGCATTACCACTTCACGTTGAACAGCCAGAAGTAAGATACCCGCATCAGGAAGGCAGCCATGCAGACAGATGTGAAGAAGGTCTTTTACTTTCACGCCGATGCCAATGCTCTCGGCGGTTATCTTGAAAACCCTTTTCGGTTTGTTCCATCGCAGGCTTCTGTTTCCCTGCCGTCGGTTGGGGGTTATGCCTCCACACGCTCGCACGATTTCAAATTTGAAGAAATCGTCAGGTGCCGGTCCACGTATACCCATGTAACCGGCCGTCCCACCAAGACGAACGGCCCGTGGACGGCCCGCGTTACGGCTGTCGTCGAAGGTCTGGAGATTCTCGGGGTGCTGTCGCTGGAGCGGGCGGTGGCGCGCCTTTTCGTCGAACATCCGGCGGACGGGGGTCTGCCGAAGGTTTCTTTCGCTGGCTCTCAGTTCCACAAACTGCGCTTTCTGGGCAAAGATGTCGAGCCCACCCTGAATTCGACCCTGCTACCGACCCATCACCGGGGTGGGGATGCTTACAATGAGGACGAATCATTTACGCCCGAAATCGAATGGCAGGCGCTCTGGGGTGTCGCCAAGACCCAGTCCGTCGCGCTCCGCGATGCTTCTGGCGTGCCCGCGTGGGCGATTGACAGATACGGATGGCTAGCCGCGAAACAAACCCCCGGAAACGATGGCTACGCGATCTGCTCGCTGGTCGACAGGGTGGAGACCGTCGCCCCGGCCCAGTCGCACGGCCATTTCCTGGAGGTCCCCGATATCGGCAGGTTCTTTCTTGGCGAGGCGATGATCATGCCTCAGTCCATCCAGCTCACCATGATTCGCGCCGAACTGGGGTGCAAGACGACGGGTCAGGCAAGCGCAGCCACCGCCCGTTCGAACGGCGCCTCGTTTCCGCCATAGTAGCCGCGGGGCTGGCGCTCTGGCTGTCCGGATGCCACTCTGTTCCGGGCTCCTCCCCCCACCCCGATCCCGGAGCGGCGATCAGCAACATTCGCGCCGACATGCGGCGCAGTGACCTGGCCGCTGCCCAAACCAAGGCAGAGCAGGAGCTCAAGTACTACTCTGGCCGTGACGCGAGGAGGGCGATGGAGTTTCGCCTTCTGGAGGCGGAAATACTGACCTTCGGAGGCCGCAGCCAGGATGTTATCGCGCTGCTGAGTGACGGCACCTCCGCTTATCCGCCGGCCGGGGACATTGCCATTAAGAAGAACTTGCTCTGCAGCCTGGCCCACGCCCACTTAGGCCAATTGCAGCAGGCTGATCAGGAATTGCAGGAAGCTCGGCGCCTTTCCGAGTCCAGCCACTCCCAGCTGGAGGGAGAGGTGCTTCAGACACAAGGCATCCTTGACACACACCGTAACCGTTTCACTGATGCTGGCAATTCCTTCCGGGCGAGCCTGGAAATCGCCCGGCGGCAAAACGACCGGTTCATGCAGGCGAGCGATCTTTTGAACCTGGGCTGGCTTGCTTTGCACGCGGAGCATTATGACGAGGCCCTCGACTGGTTCCGTGCGTCCTCTGAAATCGCGCGATCGATCCAGGCGCGCGTACTTCTCGAGACTGACCTGGGCGACGTAGGATGGGCATTCTACCGGCTGGGAGATTTTGAGAACGCGCTCACAAACTTCCAGCAGGCAGGAAAACAAGCTGGTGATCTGGGCTCGCCCGCGACTCAGATCTTATGGTTGAACAATGCCGGCCTGTGCCTTTACCAGCTCGGCGATCTCAAAGGCGCTGAAGACTACTACCGGAAAGCCCTTGCCAAAGCGCAGGGCATCGACAGCAAAGACCTGATTGCCACCACCCGCTCTTCCATTGCGCTCCTCTTCTTTCAACAAGGACAGTTCCATTCCGCGAGCCTCGAAACCGACGAGGCTCTCAAGGCTGCACAATTGCTGCAGGACAAGTCGGTCGAGCTCGACCCCCTATTCCTGCAGGCGCTTCTCGCCGCGCAGACCAATTCTCCCGATGCGGAGCGGATGCTGATGCAGGTCCACCAGGAGGCGGCTGATGCGCCATCACTGCAATGGGGGATCGAAAATTCAATTGGCGATTTCTATACACGCCAGCATCAGCCGCAGAAGGCGGAGACGTGGTATCGGAAATCTATCCAGACGTTCGAAACGCAGCGCTCCTCAGTGAAGGATGAGGAGCTGAAGCTGCCGTTCTTCGCTAACGGCGATTCACTCTACCGTGACTATGCGGATTTCCTCGTCGCTTCGCAGAAGCCCACGCAGGCCTTGCAGCTGCTGGATCTGGGGCGGGCACGAACACTTGCCGAGGGCCTGGGGACGGCGCGGTCTTCAGCACAAACACCAGGTAACTCTGTTGATTCACCCTCCGTCGACCCGCAGGCGGTCGCGGGCCGGCTTCATGCAGTAATCCTTTTTTATTCGCTTGGGCCAGACAAATCCTCGCTGTGGGCGGTCAACGCCAAGAGCACGCGCCTCTTTCCGCTTCCGAAACAATCAGGGATTGACGAGCGGGTCGCGCGTTATCAGAAGGCGATTCTCCGATCAGGCGATCCGGTGCGCGAAGCAAACGACGATGGACGATCTCTCTACGACCTTCTGGTGGCGCCCGCCGCCGGCATGATTCCACCAGATTCCCGAGTCTTCGTCATTCCCGATGGCAGCCTGAACGGGTTGAACTTTGAAACACTGCTTGCGCCGGGATCCGAGGGCCCGCACTATTGGATCGAAAACGTAACTGTTACGAATGCAAATTCTATCCGCCTGCTATCCCACCTCGACGGCAGGTCAACTGGACCGAAGACCAAGAACCTTTTGCTTATCGGTGATCCCATTTCTCCAAGTCCGGAATATGAGCGCCTCCCCAACGCACCTGCCGAAATCACCGACATTGCCGGGCATTTCCCCCAGGATCGCCGAACGGTATTCACGCAGGGCAAGGCTGTGCCCGTCGCCTACATGGTCAGCAAGCCGGATCAGTTCGACTACATTCACTTTGTCGCCCACGGCACGGCCAGCCGGCTGAGCCCTCTTGATTCAGCCGTTGTGCTCTCAGCCGAGCCTCAGCATCCGGACAATTTCAAGCTTTACGCACGCGACATCGTCCGGCACCCGTTGCATGCAAAGCTGGTGACCATCTCGACTTGTTATGGATCCGGACAGCGCGCCTACGCCGGCGAAGGACTCGTCGGACTCTCGTGGGCTTTTCTCCGGGCCGGATCACACAATGTCATCGCCGCACTGTGGGAGGCCAACGATGCTTCAACGCCGCTGCTGATGGACAAGCTGTACACCGGCCTCAACGCCGGAGCTGATCCCGAGACGGCATTGCGCGCAGCCAAGCTCTCGTTGATTCATTCCCAAGGCGTCTACCGGAAACCCCTGTACTGGGCGGCGTTTCAGCTGTACGCTGGCTCCTGAATCAGCTCACCAGCCGGTGTCACTCAGACTGGCAGATAATGGAAGCAGCGGACAACGCACATGCAGACAGAAGCCGTATCCCCAGCATCTATCGAACAATTCTTCCTCGGCTGCCTCGCCCACGCCTCTTACCTCGTCAGCTCAGGAGGAATCGCGGCTGTCATAGACCCCCAGCGCGACGTCGACCTTTACATCGATCTCGCCGCCGAAAAGGGCCTCAAGATCAAGCACATCATCGAAACTCACCTGCACGCCGACTTCGTCTCCGGGCACCACGAACTTGCCGAACGTACGGGCGCGCGCATCTATATCGGAGCTGCGTCGGGCGCGACCTTTCCGCACACCCCCATAAAAGACGGGGACTCTCTGGAGTTCGGAAACTGCCGCTTCGATTTCCTCGAGACCCCGGGGCACACCCTTGAAAGCGTCTGCGCGGTGCTCACCGATCTGGCTGACTCTTCCAAGCCCCGCGCTGTCTTCACCGGAGACACGCTCTTTGTCGGCGATGTGGGCCGGCCCGATCTCTCTGGTGAACACACACCGCAAGAGCTCGCCGCGCTGCTTTACAAAAGCCTGCATGAAAAGCTTCTGAAACTTCCTGAAGACACCGAGATATTTCCGGCCCATGGAGCGGGTTCTCTCTGCGGACGGCAGATGAGCAGCGAACGCTCATCGACCATTGGAAAAGAATGCCGCTTCAATTACGCGCTGCAGGCGCGCTCGCCCGAGGAATTCATCCGTCTGCTCACCGACAGCCTGCCACCGCGCCCCGAATACTTCGGCCGGGATGTGGAGTTGAATCGCCAGGGCGCCGCCGGACTGGACAAGCTTGCCTCGCCCGCACCGATCCCGGCGGCCGAAGTCCTGCGTCTCCAGTCCGAGGGAGCTATCGTGCTCGACACACGCCCGGCGATGCAGTTCGCTGTCGCGCATGTTCCTGGGTCGATACACATCGGCCTTTCCGGGCAGTACGCCTCCTGGGCGGCGCGCATCCTTGGCCTGGACAAGCACATCATTCTCATCGGCGAGGACGCTGATTATATCCGCGAGTCGCAGCTACGCCTTGCCCGCGTAGGCATCGAGCATGTTGACGCCTATCTCGAAGGCGGAATCGTGGGTTGGATCGACGAAAGCTACGAGCTCGACTACATCCCGCAAATCTCACCGCAGGAATTTGCCCAGTTGCTGGAGAACGAAAAGGGTCACATTGCGGTCCTCGATGTCCGCGAGCCGGGTGAAGTGGATGGCGGCGCTATCAAAGATTCGATTCGCATCCCACTCGGCCAGCTTGCCAGCCGCACTGCAGAGCTCGACTCGTCGAAGCTCATCGTCGTGCACTGCAAGGGCGGATACCGGAGCGCCATTGCCACCAGCATCCTGCGCCGAGCCGGATTCCGCAACGTTGCCGACCTCGCAGGCGGCTATGACGCCTGGCAGGCGACCGGCCACTGATCGCTGCCAACTTTTGAAAGCAGATTTGGACGCCGCTCGCGGCCATGACTGCATTCCTGCCGTTTGCCGTTGGTAAACCGGGCACACCTGCTTTTCGCCTAAGCCGTTCTTCTGGAAACCGCATAACGGCGGTGATAACGTTGTGCGCAGGTAACGCACTATTCAGGCAGGCGCGGTGTTCGCCGGGATTTTGCAAGCCGTCGGCATAGCGATCGTGTCCACGGCTTTGCCGTTTTCCAAGGGATGGTATGGCTCTGAATCGAAGACTTTCGGTTTTCGTCTCGTCCACATCCGAGGATCTTCATGCCTACCGCCAGGTGGCGCAGCAGGTCATTCTTGCGCGCGGATGGTATCCCATCATGAACGAGTACTGGGGGGCGATGGCGAACCCAGTGGTTAGTTCATGCTGCGAAAAAATCAAGACTGCTGACCTGGTGCTGCTCATCATGGCGTTTCGGCAGGGCTTCGTTCCCACGGTGGAGCAGGAAGGCAATGGAGCCGACTCCATTACCGCGCTCGAGGTGGACTACGCGCGCAAGAATAAGATCCCCGTGCTGGGCCTGCTGGCCAACCCAAACACCTGGCCCGGCGGCTTGTTCGAGGATGAGCAGGTGGCGCGCGACTGGGTGAAGAAGTTTCGCGGCGAGCTCAATCTGCCGGTGGAGTTTTTTGATCCCGAGCAACCAAATCCCGCAGCCAAGGAGACCGATCAGCTACCGCAGTTTCGCGCGAAGGTGGGAGGTGTATTGCTCAACTACCAGCAGGAGCTGATTGCGAAAGAAGAAAAGGCCGCGGCCTCCCCCGAGGGCCCCGACTATTTCGGGCGCGCATGCAAAGGCATCATCGACGGAACGAGCATTCCCTTCCTGGGATCAGGAGTGTACGGCGAGGGCGGCCTGAGCGCGCCTGCGTTGTCAAAGGCTTTGGGGATAGACGCAGGGGCCGATGAGTCATGCCTTGCGACCGCCGCGGAGTATCGCGAGCGCTACCTGGGATCGCGCCTGGACTTTCTTGAGGAGCTGCACCGCATCCTCGAAGAGCGGATGTCGCAACTGCCGTCGCCTCCGGCGATGTACGAGATGCTGGTCAGCGCAAAGCGTCCGCCCTTGATCGTGTCGTCGACATGCGACATGGTGCTGGAGCGATACCTTGAGAAGCAGGGCAAGGACTACATCCTCGTGTGCCACGTGGTGCGCTCGCGCGATAACGAGAACGACGGCAAGATTCTTGTGTTTCATGGCGACAAGCACGGGTTCTGCGTGGCCGATAAGATTCCGCTGGAGACCGACAGGTATATCATCTACAAGCCGCTGGGCTCGCCGATGCTGCACGAGAGGCTCGATCCCGACCTAGAGATCGACACAGTGGTTATTACGGAGAGCGATCATCTTCTGCTGCTGGGGCGGCTGGAACACGAACTGACGCAGATTCCCACGGCGTTCTGCCGCTTATTGCAGCGGCGTCCGCTGCTGTTTACCGGCTATGGCCTTGACGTCTGGCACTATCGGCTGGTCATGCAGGTCTTTCAGCTTGTGCAGGCGCAGGGATCGCGGCCCACCCCTTTGGTGGTTCGTCAGCCGGCTTCGCCGATGGAAGAGATGGCCTGGCGGCGACTGGGGGCGGACGTTCTACGTGTGACGCCGGATGAGTTTGCGCATCGGGTGCTCGCAGCCCTCTCCCCCGGAAAGGATGGCGCATCCAATGCTGGCTAGCGATGTGCAACTCGACCAGGCAATCGCGCACCTGGAAGGGCCTTATGTGGGGCTGCGCCCCTTCGAACGCACCGAACAGGCGATCTTCTTCGGACGTGCGCTGGATGCCGGTTTTCTCAAGGACAAGATCTTCTCCGCCCGGCTGACGCTGCTCTATGCGCCGTCGGGCGTGGGGAAATCCTCGATCCTGCGGACACTGGTCACTCCGGCCCTTGAGGAGCAACATGCCTGGGTCAAGTACGTCGACAACTGGACCGCCGACGACCCATGCGCGGCGCTCAAGACTCGCCTGGTCAAATTCGCTTCGGAACTGGGTATCCCGGATGCCGGCAAAGATTCACCGACGCTGACCGAAGTCGTTTCCAGAATCGCCAAGGCCGATGACCGTACTGCCATCCTCATCCTCGATCAGTTCGAGGAGTTTCTGGTGACGCATGGAAAACAGCTCGATCCCTTAAGAAAGGAGCTGGCCGCGCTGGTCCGTACGTCGGGGCTCGACGTGCGGGTGGTTCTTTCGCTACGACAGGAGTTTCTGGCCGCCCTCGAGCCGTTCCGCAACGAGATACTCAACCTCTTTCAGTCCACCTACCTGCTGGACAGCCTGGATGATCAGGGTCTGCGCGATGCCATCGAGAAACCCGTCGAAATCTTCGGCGGCGAGTACGAATCGGAATTGACGGATCAGCTGGTGGCCGATCTGCGCGCCACAGAGGACAGAGAAACAGTCGCAACGAGCAGGGCGCCGGTAGATCTGCCGATGATGCAGATCGTCTGCGGACGTCTGTGGCAGGAAACGCTCAATCGCAAACAGACCACGCTTACGTTGGCTCTCTACAAGGAGCTTGGCGGCGCGGACAAGATTCTCGAAACCTATGTGCGCGAGGTAATGCCGAAGCGGTGGTCTGAACAGCTTCTCACGGCGAAGCTCATGCGGCTATTGGCGCCAGCCAGCGGACTCAAAAGGCCCTACAGCGGCAAAGAGCTGGCCGAAAACGACGGCCTCGATCAGCGTCGTGTCTGCGCAGAGCTGGAACGGCTGAGCACGCAGCGCATTCTCCGCGCCCGTGAATACCACGGGCAGAAGCTTTACGAGCTTCAGCACGATGCGTTCGTTCGTTTCATCAGCCCATGGCGCGATGAAATACTGCGTCGCGAAAGAATCAGGCGGCGTTTTGGAGCAGTAGGTATAGCGGCAGCCGTCATCCTCGCGCTCGTGGGGTACTACCTGCTGACGGATTATCTCGAACTCAGGAAGGCGACCCGGCTGGTCAGCACGCTGAAAGAACAGCCGGCCGAAGAACGGCACAAAGTCGCTGAATCGCGGTTCGACTCGGCAACAACCGACCTGCTGTTTCGGTGGAAGCGCCTCACGTTGCTCAAGATCCTGCTGGAGAGGAACAAGGACTATATTCCGGATGGCTATGGCGTCGCCAACGCACCTCCGCAGGGATCGGAGCAGACAGCCAGCGTCGACAAGGCCCAGGCGACCGGAATCAATCCGCCGCCTCAGAGCGTGGTCTGTTCCCCGGTGTGCGTGTACTACTCGAGCCGGCGGCAACTGGATGAGAGCTACTTCAACCAGGAATGGAGATATCTCGCAACCTCGTTCTTCGCGAAGCGCGGCATTCCTGTTCCCCTGGAGCTCACCCTCGTGAAAGTGCCGGCTTTTCCCGTCAAGCGCATCGACGTAATCAGCGGCAGTCAAAGCGATAACAGCCTGAAGACACTGGCGACCATTGCGGTCCCGGCCCATGAAGACGCAGTCTTCATTGCGCCCGACAACATTCGCGGCCCCGCGAAAGATTTCCTTGACCGCTATCGTCACGATCCCGACTGGGTGGAGGTTCCAACATCCGAGGTACCTGCCCCATTCGGGCCTCTTACGGTGGTGCCGCCGTGGTCGCGTCCTGTGTGGAAGGTCGCTGGAACGCCGGCGACCGATGGGCGGGCAATGGCCGCCGTTTACTTGGCCGCATACCTGATGAAGAATCCTGCGCCACTCTTCGGACCCGACGCGATGACGCTTTTGCTGAACAACGCAATGCAGATTAGTCCGGATACGGTAAAAGAAGCCGTCGCCGCGCGCGGGTATGTTCGACTGCCTTCCGATTTTGCGGAGCTGGTAGCGCGGGGCCAGTCACTTACGGATCTTCCCGCCATTCTCGACGCCCTCGCTGCCTACTCTGCGGCTGATCCGGCAAATACCTCCCCAGCAGTGGCCGAGCATATATACACCGATCTTCGCACCGGAAAATCCAGGCTACCGGCCCACCTGAGCGGTCCCTGGAAAGATACAGGTGGCCTGCCAACAAACAAGCCGTCGGTGGGCCGGGCCTACGAACCGGTGGAGGCGTGGCTTCCGAGCCTCGAGCGCCCCGTCAAGGTCTATCTAGGGAGGGATCTCGAGCAAAACTGGTTCACCGGAAAGCAAGCAATTCTCAGCCCGCGCCTTAACGACCTTCACGACCGGGTGATCGTGCAATACGGGGTCGAACTGCGCGGGCCGCTGGTGTTCTCCACCAGCGTGGAGAATCCCCTGGGGCCGCAGTCGTACCGCATTGCAGCCATCAACCAGGACATCCGCGAATGCGACGTTCCGGCAGTAGCTGATGCGAAGTTAGATCAGTTCGTGGATACGTTGCAGAGGTGCGTGGTGGCCTCGAGAACGGAATGGGTTCTGGCCGACGATGCGAATCTGCAACGACAGGGGACGACTGCCGGGATGCAGAAGTGGCTTGCGGCCAGATACTCGTTGACCAGCCAGAAACAGTTGATGCGAGCGGTGGTGGGCGGCGGCTTGTCCAGTGGAGCGCCTGCGGCGGAAGACACGCTTTGGCATAACGACTGGCTGCTTCGCTCGCTTCTCTTCTGGTCTCATGTGGACGATCCGCTCGATACCGCTAAGATGGCCGGCCATCTCAGAGAGACGCAGCGCGCCCGACTGGGCCAGGTTCAAGCGCCGGACTCAACGCAGCTCGCTGCGAGTCTGGTCAGTGCGGGCATTCGCGCTCTCCAGGCCGATCAGATAACGGCAGCGGAAGAGTCCTTTTCGCGAGCCGTCGCGGCCAACAGGTCGATCGCTGTTCAAAGCTTTCTCTCTGCCTATCCGTCGACCTTGAAATCGATCGAGTTCAGCAATGCCGCAAAGCTGTGCGACGGCAAGACGCCGCCATATCTGAGCTATGCCACCTACCGCGATAACAAGCAGCGGATTGCGCTCGAAGAAGCTCTGACGCAGTGGGGAAGCAGCCTGCCGGCGGGGACGGCACGCAGGCTCGGACTCTGTTCTCTGCAGGCCTCCGCATACAGGACTCACGCCAAGCGGCTGGCGCTCGAGAGCAGCCTGCTTATGCATGCCGACCCAGCCGGCTGGACTCCGGATGAGGCTCGCTGGCTGGCGGAAAAGGTGCTCAGCGACTACGACCCTTACTCCGACACTCCGGAACTGAGAGACGCCGCGTCCCGCTTGCTGAAAAGCGCCGTGATGCGCCTGCCTGAGGCCGACAGCGATATGGCCGTCCACTTTGTGACCGGGAGCTACGACAAATCCACGCTCGAGAACATGAACGCGCCCGGTCCCAAGGCGTGGCGGATAAAACTGCTGCAAGACCTCGCCAGTGCGCGGCCAGAGCCGGACTACCTGATCTACCTGGCGGTACAGCTCAATCAGAGCGATCATCCCGAAGATCTCCAGCAAATTATTCAGATCACGGATCATCCGGAGCAGAGCCTGCAGCGGGAACACAATCCCCAAAAACGCCAGGAGGATCTCAATGAGCTTCTGTACTATCGGGCGAATGCGCTGCAGCGCCTGTCAGAACTCGGCGTCATCAACCCCTCTCTGAACTTGAAGGATCGTCGCGTCGAGGCGGCGGCAATTCTGACAGCACTGGCGAAGCAAAAGGGGTGGGAGGAGCCGGCCTTGTCGCTGCAAATGGAGTTCCTGGTCGAGCAGGGAGACTACGCCAACGCGATAAAGATCGGACAAACAATCTTCTCGTTCTATCCACAACAGGCGACTAACGACACGGTTCCTTATCTGCTGATGTTGTTATCGGAGTTGATCACCGGAGACGAAAAGGCAGCCATTGCAACCGCGAACGCTGCTGAAATGGCTGCGAGCGCCAGCACCAACGCCGATACAATCTCGAGCCTGATGTTTACCGCCGCTCTAGGCGCAATCGTCACGCGTTCGCCATCCATGGACGACACCGGCAGCCGCTTTCTGCTTATGGATCATCCATACGTTCCTTATATCGCCATGATGCTGTACAGCATGGCGTCTCCGCAAACGCAGCAGGATGCTCGTGGTTTACTCGATGAGCGCTGGAAGCAGGCGGATCGAGCCCACTGGAAAGATCGCCTACGGGGCGGCGACGAAACTGCATGGCGCGAAATGCTGCTCGGGATGTACGTCGGCGAAGTCTCACCTCGTGAGATTTTCGATCCGCTGAAAGACGAGCGGTCGTTTGCAAATTCCGATTTTCGTTTCCTGCCCATGTCCCGCTTTGACATGCTCTGCGAGGCGAACTTCTACTCTGCCCTGCTGGCCGAGCTGAAAAAAGACATGAAGACCCGGAACGCAGATCTGCAAAAGGTTCTCGATACCAAGGTCGTCTATTTCACGGAGTATGACCTGGCGAAGTTCCTGCTCTCGCAGAGAATCGTGCCGAACTGACCGGCGCGTTCGCGACAGCATACACCGGCTTTGGAAATCCTCCAAAATGCTCGGCCTTGATGTCCTGCCCGACCGCCCGTCCGATGGCCAGCAGGTTATCGATCTGGTTGATCGCATCGAGCTTTTGCACTTCATCAGGTTTCAGATTTCCGAGTCCGATCGCTTCAAGTCCCTTCTGGCTCAGATCGGCGTTGTAGCGCGCGTACAGAAATGCGCGGCCCAGATCCCGCTCCAGCGGTATGGAGGGGGCTTTCGTGATCCGTTCAAGCGTCAGGTCGTCCTGCGATTCGCGGCAGATGAGGTCGAGCAGTTCCCGGTCGATGACCGAGCCGTGTGTACAGCGGCCGACCGTCCGGCAGTTGAGGTCCTGGTCGATGGACATTGCGTTCATCAGGTTGCCGGGGATCGCGGCGACATTGCCGACAAGATTTGTTTGCGCGTCGAGGGTAGACGGGCCCAGACGCTCAGCCTCGCCGGTACCAACAGAAATCAGCAGCAGATTTTTCTCGCCTGTCTTCCAACGGAGTCTATATGGCTCCTGCGTTGCCATGCGATAAAGCAGAAATGAAGGATTGTTATACGGCGTCATTCCGCCGTCTACGAAAACGAACGACTTCTCTGGATCGCTCGGATCCCAGTTAAGTATCTCCGGTGGAAAATATACCGGCGCTGCCGTGCTCGCCCGCACCAGGCGCCACAGCGGAATGCGAAGGTTGCAGTCTTTCCGATCGGGCGCATTGTATTTCGCTTCTGGATGGCTGCTGACCGGCCAGGGAGAATCCGTCGTTGCGTTGCGAGTGACGACGAGCAGCAGGCAGCGGAGATAGTCAGGAGAGAGATCGAGGTCCTTATCGCCTACACCCGGCGGATCGCCCTTCCGCGGTTGATTCATCACCTGCTGCAGCTTGTCCTTCAGCGGATCGGACTTGTAGAGGCTCCAGAACCGCTGCAGCAGGCGATTCTTCTCGAACATCTCGGGCCCGGTGGATACGTAAAAGTCGATCAGCTCGGCAACGGTCATACCGCGCGCTAAAGCGGCTGCGAGGATCGCCCCGGTGCTCGTGCCTCCGATGTAGTCGAACCACTCGCCGAGGCGAAAGCTGTCCCCCTCACCGGTCGCGTCCCTGAGGATGGCTTCGATATTTTCGAGGACGCCGAGGGTGATGAGGCCGCGAATACCTCCTCCGTCGAGTGAAAGCATGCGCCGCGGGCGCTCGGTCTCATACTTCGCACGCAACGTGCCCCAGAGTTCTGGTTTCATCCTGCTCCTCCTGCGGATTTTTGACAGCTGTCGAGCGCTCCCCAATGTACTCCGTTAGAGGCTTCGCCGGGAATGCATCTCCGCCGCGGGCGGAAGACTCCGATTGCCTTGCCGCCGTCAGCGCGAGAGAATCAGTGGGCTGCAACAGAGAGGGATCCGACCTCATGCCAATTCGCGTGTGTTTCATGGTCATGCCATTCGGGACGAAGCCGACTGGTGCTGAGCCGGGCAAGGGCCCAGCTCAGATTGATTTCAACGCACTGTGGGACAAGGCGCTGCGCCCGATGATTGAGAACGATCTAGGTTACTTGCCTATCAGGGCAGACCAGGACGCCGGTTCGCTGATCATTCAGGCCATGATCGAGCGCCTAGCCATTTCCGACCTGGTGATCGCCGATATGACGATTCCCAACGCCAATGTCTATTACGAGGTGGGAGTGCGCCACGCCGCCAAGCGGTTTGGCTGCGTGCTTATTGCCGGGGATTGGTCGAAGCCTCTGTTTGACGCGGCCCAGATGCGGCGACTGACCTATCCATTGGCCGAGGGCGCGATCACGGATGAGAGCGCGGCGGCGATTCGCGGTTCCCTGAAAGATGGGATCCGACAGGTGATGAATTTTGACTCTCCCGTATTCGAAAGCGTCAAAGGATTTCCGGACCGTATCAAACTCGATGATGTGAACTCGTTTCGCGACGTAGCCGCAAGGCTGGCCCTGATTCAGTCCGAAGTAAGCGTTGCCCGGAACCTGCCGCCGAGTAGCGCAAAGGATGTCGTTAAGCAGCTGGCAGACAAATACGGCGCCGACGCAGTCGCAGTGCCGAGCGTTGCTTTAGAACTGGTGATGCTGCTGCGCGACACCAGGGAATGGGCCGCGGCATTGAGCTTCATCGATGGATTACCGCCGCAGGTGCGAGAGATGCCGACCATTCGCGAGCAGCGCGCCTTGGCTCTGAGCAAGAACGGGCAGCCGTCGGAGGCGATCGCCGAGCTCGAGGCGCTAATCCGCGTTGCCGGGGACAGCTCGGAACGCAGCGGCCTCATCGGCGGCCGACATAAGGCACTTTATGAAGCGGCTGCTGACGCACCAACGCGGAGTCGTTATCTGAACGGCGCCATCACCAGCTATCAGCGCGGGATGATGCTCGATCTGAACGACTACTATCCTGCGAGCAATCTGCCTCGCCTGTACCGCGAGCGTAACCTGAGCGACGACGAGACGAAAGCCATGTCTGCAGCGCGGCTAACGGTGGTCGCGTGCGAGCGCGCGATGCAGCGAAATCCAAACGATCCGTGGATTCGTCCCACACTACTTGGGGCGGCCTTTGATGCCGGGGATGTTCCAAAAGCCAGAAAGCTGCTCGACGAATTCAATCAGGCGGCAACGGCACCGTTTCAGCTCGAGTCGACCATTCCGGATTTGCGAAGGGCGCTGTCTCTGCTGGCGTACCCGGAGACGTCGCCGGATCTGGCGTCAATTCTTGGCGACTTCCAGCGGCTGCTGGATCCGAACGGAACCGTCACTGCTCTGGCGGGAAGGCGGGTCGATGCCGCTGGCGCGAAAGATCGCCGCTTCCCACCCCAGAATGAGGCGCTCGTGTCGCAGCGTGTCCGTAACATGCTGGTGGCAACGGCGAGTACCGCGGTGGTTTCGTCGGCAGCTTGCGGCGCAGATATTCTTGCACTGGAAGCCGCAGCAGAGCTTGGATTGAACCGGCGCATCGTGCTGCCTTTCTCAGCCGATCGCTTCCGCTCGACCTCGGTTGCGGACCGCGGCGAGGAGTGGGGAAAGCGCTTCGACGCAATCGTGGCGGGACTGGGTAAGGACGACGTGATCGAGCTAAGTCTCGACGGAAAGGAAGACGAGGCCTACGCGGCGACGAATGTGAAGATCCTCGATGAGGCAGAGAAGTCAGCGACAGACCAGCGCGTGATCGCCGCGATCGTCTGGAACGGCCTGACTAGAGGAGCGTCAGACCTGACCGATGCGTTCCGGCAGCTTGCTGTCGGCAGGAAGATTGAAACGGTATCGGTCCCGACTCTGTGATTAGAGCTTGTCGCTCCTTCGGGCCTGCTTGCGAAAGAACATCCCCGCCGCAAGAAACAGCGCCGAGATCGCCGTGGCCATCAACCCGCCGCCGAGCTGATGGTGATGCAGGCTCAGCGCGGCGTCGAAGAACCAGGCAGCGGCCCCTACAAACCATATCCAGACAAACCAAGTTCTGAATGGATTTCTGCTGGTTCTGTCCTCGCCTGCATCCTGTTTCACCTTTGCCACCTGACACCATTTTGCTTGACCGCGCTTGGGTTTGACTAGGACCCCGCCATTTCGTGCCTTACTCGACGAGGCAGATGAGGCATTTGAGATATTCCGTCTCGGGAATGGTCAGCACGACCGGATGATCCGCGGCGGCGCCGCGCCGCTCAAGCAGACGGACCCGGCGTCGCGCATCTCCGGCTGCCGCTGCCACAACCGCCGTGAAGTCGGCGAGGGAGACATGATGCGAGCAGGAGCAGGTCACAAGAACTCCGCCGGGACGCAGCATCCGGAGTGCACGCAGGTTAAGTTCCTTGTAGCCACGTAACGCGCCCTCGACGGCACGCTTCGCTTTGGCAAATGCGGGCGGGTCGAGAACGACGGTGTCGTACGCCGCTCCGGAGTCGCTCCAGTCACGCAGCAGATCGAAGGCGTTGGCATCAACCCAGTCCACCTCGGAGCCGCCAAGAGCGCCGCGATTGACCTCAAGATTCTGTTCGGCCACCTCCAGCGCGGCCAGCGACACGTCGACTCCCGTCACACGCGGACACGACTTCGCCAGATGCAGCGCAAATCCGCCTTGGTAGGTGCAGACATCGAGGGCCTCTCCATGTGCATATTTTGCCGCGGCAGAGTAATTCTCCCGCTGGTCGAGAAACGCGCCCGTTTTCTGCCCTGCGCCGGCATCGTAGTGGAAGCTCAGCCCGTTGAGATGGAAAAGTGCGCGCGTGACCGGTTCTCCCTTCGCGTAAAGCGGCGCGCCATCGAGCGGCACATTGAGCTGCTCCAACTCGCGGATGCGAGCGTCGGGCCGTTCAAGGATCGTCGCCGGGTCGAGCGCCTCGCGCAGGACCTTGGTGACTACGATCCGCACAGCCTCGTTATCCAGAGCGCGGGTGAGCAACTGCACGATGACGAGCTCGCCGTACTTATCGACGATGATCCCAGGCAGGGCATCAGTCTCGCTGAAAACCAGCCGGCAGGCATTGGTATCTGCACTCGATAGAATCGCACTGCGCTGAGCAATCGCTTTTTGCAGGCGGATGTTCAGCAGTTGAAGCCATTCCGACTCACTCGCAAACAGATCCGTCGAAACCAGTCGCAGCGCAATCTCCGAGGCAGAACTATAGAGCGCTGTGCCAAGCAGAATTTCGCGCTGATCCGCGACCGGGAGGAGATGAGGAGCATCGTCTGGAAGCTCAAGTACATCAGAGCGGTATACCCACACATGCCCGGCGCGCAGGCGGTCCGCGGCGCGCCGCGAAATGATCGCTACAGCTCCCTCCGTCTTCTTCGAAGCACGTACGGCGGGAGACGCTTGCCCTCCGGGCGCTTTGGATCTCGCTCCGGGCCCGTCATGACGACGTTTCTTTACCTCTTTACCGGCCATTGACGTTCACCCAGCAATCTTCGCATAAGCTAGAGCGCATATAATGAGACATGGCAACCGCCCAGACCACCTCGCTGACCGCTGAGGAGAGTCCTGATCTGTTTGCTGACAAGTTCAGCAAACTGTTGAATCTGGTGCGCGCCAACCGTCCCGGCGACGATCTCGATATCATCCGCAAAGCCTGGGATTTCTGTCTCGAACATCACAAGGGCCAGATGCGGGCGTCGGGCGAGCCTTTTGTTTTGCACCCGCTTGAAGTCGCGCTCGTTTTGGCTGAGATGAAGCTCGACTCGACCGCGATCGCTGCTGGTCTGCTGCACGACGCAATCGAAGACACGAAGGCCGAAGCCGAGGAGATCCGTGCAAAATTTGGCGAGCAGGTTGAGCACATCGTCGAGGGCGTGACCAAGATCGACAAGATTCAGTTCGCTAATCGCGAAGATCGCCAGGCGGAAAACGTTCGCAAGATGCTGCTGGCCATGGTTAGCGATGTGCGCGTGGTGCTGATCAAGCTGGCCGATCGCCTGCACAACATGCGCACGCTTGAGCATCTCTCGCCGGAGAAGCAGCAAAGTATTGCTCGCGAAACCCTCGACATCTACGCTCCGCTCGCCCATCGCCTGGGCATGGGGAAGGTGCGTGGCGAGCTCGAAGACCTCTCCTTCCGCTACGTCGATCCATTCACCTACGAGCAGGTGCACGAGGCGGTTGAGGCGCGCCGCAAAGAGGGTGAGCAGTTCCTCAATGGAGTCGAGGGGCTGTTGATGGAGAAGCTTCGCGAGAACAATGTCAAGGCCCGCGTCGAGTGGCGCATCAAACGCCTTTACAGCATCAACCAGAAGCTGCAGAAGTCGAAGATTTCCGTGGACCAGGTCTACGACCTGCTCGCCCTGCGCGTCATTACCTCCAGCGTGCCCGATTGCTACGCTGTCTTCGGTCTCATCCACAGCATATGGAGACCGGTTCCCGGGCGCATCAAGGATTTCATTGCCATGCCCCGCCCCAATTTGTACCAGTCACTGCACACAACTGTGATGGGCGAAGGCGGTCACCAATTCGAGGTTCAGATCCGCACCGAGGAGATGCACCGCATCGCGGAAGAAGGCATTGCGGCGCACTGGAAGTACAAGGCCAACGGCTCTCCGATTAGCGCGCGCGACGAGCAGCGGCTGGCCTGGGTGCGCCAGCTGGTCGAGTGGCAGCGCGAGATGACCGATCCCAACGAGTTTCTCTCAACGTTGAAGATCGATCTCTATCCCGAAGAGGTTTACACCTTCACGCCGAAGGGCAAAGTGGTCGTCCTGCCCAAGGACGCGAGTCCGCTCGACTTCGCCTACTCCATTCACACGGAGGTGGGCAATACATGCGTGGGCGCCAAGGTCAACGGGCGCATCGTGCCGCTGCGCTCCAAGCTGCGGAATGGCGACATTGTCGAGGTAGTGACGCAAAATGGCCACACGCCCAGCCGCGACTGGCTCAGTTTCGTTAAGAGCGCCCGCGCTCGCAACAAGATTAAGCACTGGCTCAACGAGCATCAGCGTGAGCGCGCCATCGAGATTGGCCGGAAGCTCCTCGATCGCGAGGCACGCAAATACAAGATCGCGCTTTCGAGGTTTGAGGAAGCCGATTACGCGCGCATTGCCGCAGAATACAGCGTCGCCACTCCTAACGATCTGATGGCCGCGATTGGATTCGGCAAGTATTCCGCGCGCCAGGTGCTGAATCGCCTGAGTCCGGGTATCGTCAGCCAGCCCGGCTCGGAGCACGAGCACTCCGGAGATGCGGTTTCCGATGCCGTCAAGCGGGTCTCGTTGTCGAGCAGCAACGACTCCCTTCAGGTCGAGGGGCAGAACGAGCTGCTTGTGTACCGAGCGCGATGTTGCAACCCGATCCGCGGCGAAGAGATTATCGGCTACGTCACGCGGGGCAAGGGCGTTGCTGTACATGCGCGCAGCTGTCCGAACGTCCAGAACCTGCTGTACGAATCCGACCGCCGGGTCTCTGTCGAATGGGCTCGGCCAGCAGAGGAAGCCGCGGGGCGCCCTGCCACTTATCCGGTCAGGCTGACTGTTTTCTGCGATGACCGGCCCGGTATGCTGCGCGAGTTAACGGCCATTATCAGCGATGAAGGCACAAATATCCGCAATGTCGATTCGCGTCCCGGTTCCAATGCTGACGCAATCGTCGAGTTCGTAGTCGAGATCGAGGACGTCCGCCAGTTGACGCGTCTGGTGCAGGGCATGCGGCGCGTTCCCGGCGTCCGCGACGTGCAGCGGTCACAAAAGCTGTAGCCTCCATTTGCCTTCACCTGCTTCCTCCCAGCACAATCTCTTCATGAGCTCGACCAAGGCCGCCATCTCCACTCCGCATGCTCCTGCTGCTATCGGACCCTACTCCCAAGCGATCCGCGCAGCCGACTTTCTCTACACCTCCGGACAAATCGCGCTCGACCCGGCTACTGGTCAGGTCGTGCCTGGCAGCATCACCGAGCAGACCACTCAGGTGCTGGAAAACCTGAAGGCGATTCTGGAAGCCGCCGGCACCGAGCTTTCACGCGTCGTGAAAACTCTGGTTTTTCTCAAGGATATGAACGACTTCTCCGCCATGAACGCCGTCTATGGAAAATACCTGGCGCCCGAAGGCACCGTGCCGCCCGCTCGCTCGACGATCGAGGCTGCACGGCTGCCGAAAGACGTGCTGGTGGAGATCGAGGTTATCGCGCTTCTGTAACAAAACCGGGTCTAACTTCATCCAACAGAGGGAGGAAAGGAATGACCGAGACTAAAGTGGAGAAGATCCACAAGACCGACGAAGAATGGCGAGCGGAGCTCACCCCAGAGCAGTACTACATCACGCGGCAGAAGGGGACCGAGCCGGCGTTTTCGGGTGCGCTCTACCGCAATCATGACGACGGCATCTATCGCTGCATCGCCTGCGACGCAGAGCTCTTTAAGTCTGATGAAAAATTCGAATCCGGCTCAGGCTGGCCGAGCTTCTGGCAGCCGAGCCCCAACGCGGTGGAAAAGCACGAGGACAACAGCTGCGGTATGCGGCGTGTTGAAGTCAACTGCGCGCGCTGTGGGGCGCATCTAGGCCACGTCTTTCCTGACGGACCTAAACCCACCGGACTGCGCTACTGTATCAACTCAGGCGCGTTAAGCTTCGAAAAGGCGAAGTCCTGAAGAAAATGAGAAGCGGAGAGGTGAAGAGACTGCTCCACCGCTTCGCTTTGCTTGCTACGATAGCGTCTCTCACCTCTTGTACTCGCGTCGATGCAGCCTACCCGGCTCCATGGTCGGGGCCCGTGGCCAGCTCCCGCACTCTCCACGTTGGCGGATCGTCTATTCAGGTAGACTTTGGCCCGGGCATGACCGATCTTCCTCCTGAGCGCATCGTTGCGTGGGTCGAGAACGCTGCCAACTCCGTCACAACCTACTACGGCAGATTTCCGGTTCCCCGGGACCGCATCCTCGTCCAGTTGGAGTCAGGCGGCCACGGGGTGGGTCACGGAACAACCTGGGGCGGGGTGGGGGGATTTCCGGCGTTTACACGCGTTCGCGTCGGCGAACACACGACTCAGCAGGATCTTGACAGCGACTGGATGATGACCCACGAACTCATCCACACGGCTTTTCCTTCGATGGCTGATGAACATCACTGGATTGAAGAAGGCATTTCAGTCTATGTCGAGCCGATCGCGCGCGTGCAGAACGGACTTTTACGTCCTGAGGAGATATGGGCCGACATGGTGCGCGACATGCCGCAGGGTGACCCGGGGCCCTCAGACGGCGGCCTCGACCGCACACACACATGGGGACGAACCTACTGGGGAGGCGCTCAGTTTTGCCTGCTCGCCGATGTCACCATCCGCAAGCAGACCCACAACAAGAAGGGCCTTCAGGACGCTCTGCGTGCGATTGTGGCCGCAGGGGGAACAATCGATCAAGATTGGCCGATCGCAAAGGCGTTCGCCATCGGCGATCAAGCGACCGGCACGCACGTTTTGACCGAACTCTACGGTCAGATGGGCAACGCGCCGAAACCCGTCGATCTCGATGCATTGTGGAAGCAATTAGGAATCGAACCGAGCGGGGACGGGGTTCGCTTCAACGACAACGCACCACTTGCCGGTGTCCGGATGGCAATCACCCGCCATCCATCCTCACCAGTCGAGGCCTCGAAAAAGCCCGGAGACGAATCCCCAGGCCGGTAGAACTTGTAGATCAGTGATTGTAGATCAGTGATCGTCGACTAGGCCTTAACGACCTTGCCGGCCTTGATGCAGCTGGTGCAGACGCGGAGCTTCTTCGCGCCACCATCGACCTTGGCTTTCACCGGGCGAAGGTTAACGCTCCAACGCCGACGAGTGACATTATGCGCATGCGAGATGTTGTTTCCGAACTGCGGACCCTTGCCGCAGATTTGACAAACCTGAGCCATGACTAACTCCAAACCCTAAATTGTTCGTGCGTACCAAGCCCGTTCGATTTTCCTCCACACAAACGGCATTGTCGCAGAAGAAAAGCGGGCGGATAGACACTTCGAAGTCCACCCTGTCGCCGAATCTTCAGTATAACTTATTCATATGCCCCACACCAACCAGACGCAGCATTTGCGGCGGAAATCCGCGCCCAAATCGTTGACCAGAACGCACCATTCCCGGTAAACTTATCTAGTTTGGCGATTCTGCCCGTCGCTCTCTCCTGCACCCGTTTATGAATTCGGAATGGCAGGCAGGCGGAAAGCGCTAGCTCACTCATGGATGATCTGAGTTAGAGCGCGCCGCATTCGGAGCGAGTATGCATACGCCCAGCCTGGACTCAAGATTCGCGTTCGCTGAGACGAGCGCCGGAGGAATTATGTACGCGGTCATTCGTACCGGTGGAAAGCAATATCGTGTCGCCCCGGGCGACGTTGTAAAAGTTGAGAAGGCCGCAGCTGGCGAGAATGGCGCCATTGAGTTCAGCGAAGTGCTGGCTGTTTCCGGCGATGCTAATGGCGAGAACAAATCGATCGCCAAACCGTCTTCCGCCAAGGTTGTCGGAACCGTGCTTGGCGAGGGTCGCGGCGACAAGATCCTGGTCTTATACTGCAAGCGGAAGAAGCAGTACAAGAAGCTGCAGGGTCATCGCCAGGACTATACGCAGGTTCGGATCGACTCCATTGAGGTCGACGGCAACACCTATACCGCCCAGAAGTAGAATCACGGCCGCCCTGAGGGCGCCACGAAGGATTGAAGAAATGGCACATAAAAAAGGTCTTGGAAGTTCGAAGAATGGCCGCGATTCAAATGCTCAGCGGCTCGGAGTGAAGGCATTCGGCGGCCAGTTGGTCAGTGGCGGTTCCATCATTGTGCGGCAGCGCGGCACACCGCTCAAGCCTGGACTGAACGTCGGACGCGGCAGCGACGATACGCTCTTCGCGAAGGTTGACGGTCGCGTGAAGTTCGTTGATCGCGGACGCTCAGGCCGTTTTGTGGTCGTCGAACCAGTCGCTGCTCAGTAAGGCGCGATTCGACAAAGAGCGCAGCTCTGCGTCCGCACCAGCCTTGACCGCCTGATTTTACGGCAGAAACAGTAAAGCCCCGATTCCTCGGGGCTTTTACTTTTACCGATTCTCGTCTTAGCTGTTAACGCTGATGGAATTCTTGGTGAGAACTTTATCTACAACCTGCTCGACATCCTTCAGGAATGAGGCTCCCGACTGACCGACAGCAACATGCGGTGTGCTGTGACCGAGTGCGTTCGCGATCTCGTTCCAGCGGATCAGCGGAGAGGAAACGGGCAGGGTGATGGCCTCGCGCTCCGCAGCAGGCTCGGGCAGCGCGAAGTAGGTCAACCATCCGGACAAGACCACCGTGATTACGACCTGGAGAACGATATTCAGATTCACGTCCAGAGCAGTGCTGCGCGACGCCACGATCGAGACAACCAGTTCGATAGCGGCCTGTAGACCAAAACCGAGGGCAACGCCGAACGCCAGGCTGCGGAACGACCTTCCCAGGCTATGAATGAACAGTGCAAGAAATGCGAGCAGACATAGCTCGAGAATGCTCACGCAACGCATCACTTGAAAGCCGATGGACATCAAGCCTGCGCCCAGGCCCTTCAGCGGAAGTGAAGAGCTGATCGAAATGATCCCGGAAATCACTGCTACCCAATTGAACGCTAGCAATCCGAAGCGCCGGATGCCGGGAACCGGTTCCGTGACATGGCAGAAGATCTCGCGGATGACGAAGAAGATCGCGATCGCGCTCAGCGTATAGAACGGCCAGTATGTGTAGAAATAAATCGAATACTGCAGCGTTTCGCTAATATGGGTGAAGCGGTGAAGGTTGAGGATGATCTCGAGAGCGACGGAGGAAGCTGTTCGCAGGCTTAGATACGCCATCATCGCCGGAAAACGCTTCGATTTACCTGACCTCACCAGGAAAATCAAACACAGCCCTATCAAGATCGGTTCGGCGAACTCAAGGACGTTCATCCACACCGCTGCAACTTGCATACACGTTCACCCAATCCAGGCATAAGAATAGCCGGATTGGACGAACATCTCAATGCAACGGTTGCTTTGATCGTCTACAACCTTCGTGTCATTTGACGCCTATCTGCCGTGCATTTTGCAGGGTGCGCCCGGCTCACACACGGGGGCGGGCATGGCCGAGGCCACGGCCAGCCGACTTACGGTTACCGTCTGCACTTTGGCGGCGTGGGTGGAGGCAACGCCAGCGGCGGCACCGGTGATAGCGAGACACAAGATGGAGGCGCGAACAGCGAGTTTCATAGTTAGTAACTCCGACAAAACACTTTGAATATTGTCTGGCAATTCCTGACCCTTTTGAGTATAGTCCAAAATAGTGATAAGTCTAATATTTTCAACTATTATAGAGAATATTAAACAGTCCGGTTACCGAGGTCATTCGTATAGCACAGTGGTAATCTTGACGGCCTCAGAGCATGCGCACCGGCGACTTGATTTTGCGATCGGCCGTCGCCCCCTCCGCGTGCTATAATTGAGATAAGTTAAAAGAGCTGAAACCCTTTCGCTTTCAAGGCTTTATTCCCTCAGGGACCGTCCCGGTCCAGAGCGTTTTCAGGGTTTTCTGTTCACCGGAGTTCCATGCCACTAAAAGAGCTCGAATCTGCGGCAACACTGGCCCTCGACGAGGCCGCCCCTTCCTTTAACGGAAAATCGAATGGTAGTTACACCGGCGACAACATTAAAGTCCTCGAAGGGCTTGAGGCCGTGCGCCTGCGTCCCGCTATGTACATCGGTTCGACGGGAGAGATGGGCCTTCATCACCTCGTTTATGAGGTCGTCGATAATTCTGTCGACGAGGCTCTTGCCGGCTATGCAAGCAAAATCGAAGTTACCATTCACGACGACAATTCAATCACCGTCTCCGATGATGGCCGCGGCATTCCTGTCGACGACATGACGCTGGACAATGGCGAAAAAATGCCAGCCGTCCAGGTCGTGCTCACCAAGCTGCATGCCGGCGGTAAATTCGATTCCTCTACCTACAAGGTTTCCGGAGGTCTTCACGGTGTCGGCGTCTCCTGCGTGAATGCACTCAGCGAAAGCTTTAACGTCGAGATCTGGCGTGATCACACGTTCGAGCAGGATTATGCGCGCGGCATTCCCGTTTCAAAGCTGCGCCAGACCGGCAACACAAAGCGGCGCGGAACCAAGGTTCACTTTCTGCCCGACAGGTCCATCTTCACCGTTACCGAGTACAACTACGACACGCTGGCGCAACGCCTGCGCGAGCTCGCCTTCCTGAACAAGGGTCTCGAGATCACCCTGACCGACGAGCGCACGACGGATCCTAAAACAGGGCAGGCCAAGACCACGGTATTCAAGTACGCCGGCGGCATCGCTGAATTCATCAAGCACATCAATCGTGGCAAGCAGGTGCTCCACGATAAGCCGATCATGATGGAAGGTCTGCGCGATAACGTCGATATGGAGATTGCGCTCCAGTACAACGACAGCTACTCGGAAACGGTCTTCTCGTTCGCGAACAATATCAACACGGTCGACGGTGGTACACATCTCTCCGGATTCAAGACCGCGCTCACCCGCACTATCAACTGGGCGGGGCAGCAGCTGGGGCTGTTCAAGGATGTGAAGGAAAATCTCTCCGGAGACGACGTTCGCGAAGGCCTTGTGGCCGTGATCAGCGTAAAACTTTCGCAGCCCCAGTTCGAAGGCCAAACCAAAGGCAAGCTGAACTCCGACATCGCCGGCACGGTGCAGGCACTGGTGAATGAAAAGCTCGGCATGTTCCTCGAGCAGAACCCGCCCATCGCCAAGCGCATCATCAATAAAGCCATTGAGGCGTCCCGAGCCCGCGAGGCAGCGCGCAAAGCGCGCGATCTCACGCGCCGCAAGGGAGCGCTCGATGGCGGAGGTCTGCCGGGCAAGCTCGCCGACTGCAGCGAGCGCTCGCCCGACCGCTGTGAGCTATACCTCGTCGAGGGTGAATCCGCAGGCGGAACCGCCAAGCAGGGCCGCGATCGCCGCTTCCAGGCAATTCTGCCCCTCAAGGGCAAGATTCTCAACGTGGAGAAGGCGCGCTACGACAAGATGCTCGGCCACGAGGAAATCCGGGCGATGATCACCGCGCTTGGCACCGGCATCGGCAAGGATGACTTCGACACCGCCAAACTGCGCTACGGCAAGATCATCCTGATGACCGACGCCGATGTCGACGGCTCGCACATCCGCACCCTGCTGCTGACGTTCTTCTTCCGCCACATGACTGAGCTCATCAAGCGTGGCCATGTTTACATTGCGCAGCCTCCGCTTTACAAGATCAAGAAAGGAAAGTTCGAGCAGTACATCAAGGACGATCGCGAGTTCGTCAAGGTCATGGTCAAGCGCGCTTCTGACGGCATGATTGTCCGCTACGGCGAAAACGCCAGCAAGCTGGAGGGCGCGGCGCTCACGAAATTCATGGGTCAGCTCAACGAGTACCTTGGCTTCTTCGATAAGGTCGACAAGCGGCTTCGTAACGAAGAGGTCACGAGCCTGGTTGCTCGGCAGGAGCTCGTTCGCCGGAGCGACTTCGAAGGTCCTAATGGCACTCCTCCTGCAAAGCTCACGAAGCTGCACGCGGATCTCGAAGATATCCGGAAGAAATACCAGTTCAAGGCGGTCTCGCAGCCACTCTTCGACGAAGAGCATCAAACCTGGTCGCTTAATTTCATTGACGCGCAGGGAGCCGAGCGCCGCATCGACTGGACGCTTGCCTCAACACCCGAGTATCGCCAGATGATGTCGAAGTATTCGCAGATCAAGGCAGAGCTCGAGCCGCCCTATCTCATCGAGTACGCTTCCAAGGCTGCGCCGACGGCCGATACCGAAGAGACTGAAGATCCAACTGCCGGCGAAGTGGAAGCAGGCAAGCCCGCTCCCAAGCGCGCTGGCCGCGCATCGCTTGAGCCGGTCGAAAAGCAGACCGCGCGCGAGCTCTTTGAACACGTTATTGAGCAGGGCAGGCGGGAATACCAGGTACAGCGCTACAAGGGACTGGGCGAGATGACCTCGTCGCAGCTCTGGGAGACGACCATGGATCCCGAGCGCCGCACGTTGCTCTCGGTCAAGCTGGAGGACATTGCCGAAACCGAAACCATCTTCACGACACTCATGGGTGAGGATGTCGAAGCGCGCCGCCGGTTCATCGAGGAAAATGCGCTCGATGTTAAAAATCTGGACATCTAGGCACTTTTCAGAATAGTTGCCAAAGCCGCATGGCGGCTGAATGACACCACTCGCTCGCACTTGCCGTCGGGTTTGCCATACTCCCCGTTTGGCTTAGCCACTTCCGGCTAAGCTGTAGAGGCGGCTTGTCTATCACGGCAGAAGTGTGCAGAATTTATGATCTTGGGCCGGGTATGAAAATTCCCGGCTCATGAACTACCCCCGGTTCACCACGCATGCGCGTACGATTGCAACTCGAACCAGGTTTCAGGCTTCGGGCAGCAACTATAGCCTGAATACGAGGGGGATGATGCGGATCCGGAACACTCTTAGCTTATCCGTGCTGCTTTTGGCCGTTGGCACTGTCGTATCCCAGACACCGTCCCACTACAGTTACACAATCATCGACTATCCCGGAGCCTTCAACACCGGGGTCTTTGGCATCAACCGCGCCGGGCAGATGTCGGGAACCTTCTTCGGAAGCGACGGCGTGGCGCACGCCTTTATTTACAGCGACGGAAAATTCAACGCAATCTCGTTCCCGAAGGCCGATCGCACCTTTGGTTTCGGGATCAATGATGCGGCGTCGATCGTCGGCTATTACATCGATCACGATAACCTGACGCACGGATTCCTTTATGACGGAAAGAGCTTTAGTACCGTCGATTATCCCAAGGCCAAAACCACGCGTGCGAATGGAATTAACGGGTCCGGCGAAATCGTGGGCGGCTTTGTCGACGAGACCGGGGTGACGCACGGATTTATCGACAAGGCCGGCAAGTTCACGCCTCTTGACTACCCGGGAGCAACGCGCACTGAAGCCTACGGGATTAACGACGCGGGCTGGATCGTCGGCTATTATTCAGACTCCAAATCCGTCATCCACGGCTTCCTGGACAAGGCCGGCGTCCTTACCACCGTCGATTATCCCGGAGCACTGCGCACAAATCTGTACGGGATCAATAAATCCGGGCAACTCTCGGGCACCTACATCGACCGCAGCAAGAATCACGGATTCGTCAACATCCCCGACAGCGTGAAGCTGAACATTCCTGGAGCGCTCTCCACATTTGCTTTTGCGCTGGACGATTCCGGACGGGTGGTTGGCCAAAGTGTCGACGTCGACAGCGTAGATCATGGATTCCTCGCCCTTCCCGATAAGGCTCAGACCCCGCAAATCAGCGCCCGAATGGACCCCGACTGGGTTAAGGCGGGGGTGAACGGATTCAAGCTCAATGTGCGGGGCTTCGGCTTTGCACCCGGCGCAGTAGTACGTTGGAACGGGTCGGCACGGCCGACAAGCTTCGCCGACGACGCGAATATCACGGCGAGTATTCCGCCTGAGGACATTGCAAATCCCGGAAGTGCTCTGGTCAGCATCGTGAATCCGGACGGCGGCACGTCGAATGTCGTTGTCTTTCCGGTGCGCTCCACACCTCCGCCGTAGTGGCGGGTGGTGGTTAGGCTAGCTGCGCTTCCACGTGCTGATTAACGCTCCGTCGCGGCCGCTGACCGGATCCGACTCAGGAAAGGGCAGCGATCCCATTCGACGCACAGCCTCCTCAGAGGGTGCACTCCGGCAGATGTCCCATTCCTGATTCGGAGGATAGGCGCCCACCACCAGGAAATCTGCGCTCGCGTCCAGCCTGCAATGCCCTGTTCCCGTCGGCAGGACCGCGACGTCTCCGGCGTGCACCGTCACCTCGTGACCGTGCTCACCACCGAGCATCAGCCGCGCCTCTCCGGCAACGAAGCCGAGCACCTCATGCGCGGTCGAGTGGTAGCGGTGAAAGTCATATACGCCGTTGCGCCACTGCGGCGGCCAGCCGTTCTGAAGGAAAATTGCTTCAAAATGGGCCGCAGGGTCTGCGCCCGAGGTCCTAATAACACTCCTGTAGAGCAGCACGGGCAAGTGCTCGTTGTTCGGCATCCAGCCGTTCCGCGAGAGTCGCAATACTTCTGGCGCGGCGCCTGACCCGCTGACTCCAAGTGCAGAGCTGCCTGAGGCCAGCCCAAGTCCGGCAAGAATGGAGTTGAAGCGTCGGCGATCGATATGGCTCATCGGTCTCACCTCTCAGTCGGAATGCCAGATTCCTAAGTTAAGAGATGCGCGAGCGCAAACATGCGCTCATCTTTTGAGCATACGAAGGTAAGTATGCGGATCGGGGCGTCCGGGAGACTCAACCGCGCAGGTATACTGCCTTTCATTCCACTCTTTGAGGACAAGCCACTCGAATGTCTTTCGATCGTCGAGCCTTCCTTGCAATCTCTGCCCGCGTCGGCCTTTCTTCGACTCTGTTTCCGGGAGCGCTATACACGCTGGCCGCCCAGGCCCAGTCGGCAAGTGCAGCACCAGATAAGAATCTGCCCAAGATTACGCCGGAGATGATCGACCAGGCCGCAGCCCTCGCCGGCATCACCATAGCTACCGATCAGAAAGCCATTATGCTCGATGGCCTCAACGAGCAGCGCGCAGGATACGCCGCCATTCGCAAGCTGCAGCTTCCCAACAGCGTGCCGCCGGCTTACATCTTCGATCCGCTGCCGCCGGGAGCCACGGTGAACACCGAGAGACGCGACGCCGTATACAGCGCTGCGGTCGCAACGATGCCGGCGAATCTGGAAGACCTGGCCTTCGCGACTATCCCCCAACTCGCCGAGCTGGTGCGACGCAAGAAAGTCTCGTCGCAGGATCTCACGCAGATGTATATCGCGCGTCTGCGCAAATACGATCCGGTACTGCATTTCGCTATTACGATTACCGAAGACCGCGCGCTCGCACAGTCTCGCGAGGCCGACGCCGAGATCGCCGCCGGCAAATACCGAGGCCCCCTGCACGGCTTGCCGTGGGGCGCGAAGGATCTGCTCTCGGTGAAGGGCTATCCCACCACGTGGGGCGCGGGCGGATTTGAAAAGCAGACCATCGATACCGATGCCACTGTCGTGCAACGCCTTGATGCGGCCGGCGCCGTACTGAGCGCCAAGACCACGCTGGGCGCGCTTGCCATGGGAGACAAGTGGTTC
>Ga0210398_10000872_pt1 | contig 32909 bp, 26 predicted proteins | sample IncBWC4OmetaG_FD_161047 | JGI IMG/M metagenome (GOLD analysis project Ga0210398, IMG submission 161047) | Forest soil microbial communities from Barre Woods Harvard Forest LTER site, Petersham, Massachusetts, United States - Inc-BW-C-4-O | ecosystem: Environmental > Terrestrial > Soil >... | reverse complement strand
ACAAGCGGAAACCCGTGTTCAAAGACAGATGACCCCCCTCTTCGACCGGCTCGATGCGCTGCCGCCGCTGTCGCCCGAGGAGCGGCAGGTTTTGGACAGCGTCCGCGCCCTCGCTCGTGACGAGATCGCGCCGCGCGCCGCCGGCTATGACAAGGCCAGCGAATTTCCGCGGAAGAACATCGAGGCGATCAACGCGCTCGGCCTCAATGCGATGTTTGTGCCCGAGGAATATGGCGGCGCCGGGCTTTCCTATGCCGCCTATCTCGCCTGCGTGCGCGAGATCAGCGCCGCTTGCGCCTCGACGGGGATCATCTGGGCGACCAATTTCCACGCCGCGAAGCCGCTGATCGATTTTGGCAGCGAAGAGCAGAAGCGGCGCCTGCTGCCCCGCGTCGCGGAGGGCGCGCTCCTGGCGCTGGCGATCACCGAGCCCGGGGCCGGCTCCGACGCCACCGGCATGAAGACGCGGTTTACCCCGGAAGGCAATGACAGCGTTGTCATCGACGGCGGCAAGATTTTTATCACCAATGGCGATGTCGCCGACCTGATCCTGCTCTTCGGCAAGTGGAGCGATTTGGGCGATGGGCGCGGCGCCATCACCGCGCTCTATCTCGAAAAAGACACGCCGGGCTTCTCGATCCTGCGCAAGGAAGAAAAGCTCGGCCACCGGGCGTCATCGACCGCCGCGCTCGCCTTCGACAAATGCCGCGTGCCGCGCGCCAATGTGCTCGGCGAGCCGGGCCAGGGCCTGCCGCTGCTGCTCGCCGCGCTCAACAAGTCACGACCTTCGGTCGCCGCGCATGCGCTCGGGATCGCGCGCGCCGCCTTCGGTGACGCGGTCGCTTACATCAACGAGCGCCGTCAATCCGGCCGACGCATTGTCGAGTTCCAGGGCATCCAGTTCCTGCTCGCCGATCTCGCGACCGATCTGGCGATGTGCGAGGCGTGGCTGTGGTATGTCGCGAGCCTCATCGAACGCCGCGAGAGCGATATCGGCCCCGAGGCGTCGATGCTGAAAATGCGCGCCTCGGACCTCGCGATGCGCATCGCCGTCGAGGCGGTGCAGCTTTATGGCGGCTACGGCTATATCGCCGACAACCGCGTCGAGCGCCTGCTGCGCGACGCCAAGATCACGCAAATCTGGGAAGGCACCAACCAGCTGCACCGACAGCTGATCGGTCGCAGCTTTATCGAACGGCGCTGATCTCGGCGGGAACGGCCGGGACTCGCGCCCCGGCCATGCCGCCGCCCGCTATGCGAGCGTGATTTCTGCCTCGATCACTTCCAGGTCGGCCGTCATGACCATGCCCTTGGTTTCCGGCCCCAGATAGACCGCGACGATGTACACGACCAAGGAGCCTAGCGCGGCGTACATCATCGGTTTAGCGAAACCCATGCCTTGGTTCACCGCGAAGTACGTCAGGATCGGCGCGACGAACGCGCCCCAAACCGCACCCTGGTGATACACGAAACCCGCTGCGGTGGCTCGTACCTCGGTCGGAAAGCGCTCCGATAGCCAGCCGGGGTTGAGGGCGTCCTTACCGCTGAAGAAGCAGATGAACAGCAGGAAGAACCCAAGGAACAAGGTGTGATCGACCTGCATGATGTACAGCGGAATAAGGCCCAGGGAGACGATCGTCGGAATCATCAGCGCCCAACGCCGGCCGACTTTTTCCGACACCGCGCCCCAGAAGCTGCAGGCCATGAAAGTGAGGATGTTGCCCCAGAAAACCGGAACCGCCACCTGCGCCGGCGTCCATCCCAGCTCTTTTGTCAAATAGGTGCCGAGCATGGCCCAGACGGCGTAATAGACGCAGAAATTCGCCGCCATCCACAGGCAGCCGGTGAGGGTGTTCCAGAGATATTTGGGCTTGAAGATGGCGAACAGCGGAAGGGTGACCTGTTTTTGCGTCGCGTTCTGGATCTTTTTGTTTTCTGCCCAAACCTCGGGCTCTTTCACGTACATGCGGATCCAGACGCAGGCCAGGGCCGGCAGCACGCCCAGGATCAGCATCCCGCGCCAGCCATAGCCCTTATGCCATGCCTCCAACGGCCCATACAGAAAGCCGTAGGCGAGCCCGGACAATGCGAAGCCCAAGCCCCAGGACCCCTGCAGCACGCCGGACATCAGCCCGCGAGACCGCGCCGGCCAGGATTCCATCGCCAGCGCCGCGCCGGCTGGCCATTCTGCTCCCATGCCGATGCCCAACAGCGCCCGGACGATAAACAGAAACGTAAAGCTTGGTGAAAAGCCCGCGACGAAATTGCAGATCGAATACCAAAGAATGGAGATCATCAGAGGCGCCCGACGCCCCAGTCGATCGGCCAACCAGCCAGACGCCGTTGCTCCACCAAGGCGCATGATCAGCGTGACCGTGAAGATCGCGGTGACGCTGATCAGCGGGACTCCGAATTCCTGCGCGATCGGAGCCATGATCAGCAGAAAAACGGTGAAGTCGAATGCGTCGAGCGTCCAGCCCATCCAGGCGGCGCAATAGGCATACCATTGGTCCTTGGTCGGCTCGCGCCACCAGGGAAGTGCTTGTCCAACCGTAACGTTGCTCGCCATTAGCCGCCTCCGCTGTTCCGTCCCGAGATGCCCCGCTGCGCGACAGCTCCCGCGACTGCAATACTGTTACAACGGGTAGTAGATTATTGAATGATGTTGCGTCACAGCAATATCCGATTCAGCGACGCAAACCTCCGGGACATGCGAAAAGCGCATCTCCGCCGCGGCTAAATGCCGCGAGAGGGTCTTTTACCGGCCCAACGTTGTGAAATCGGGAACTTGCTGTCCCGTGCGAGCGTATCCATCGCCGGCAATATCCTCGGCAGGATGCGCCCTTGACGATATCGGCGTGTTGGCTAAGTTGTTGCTGCCACGGCTGCGCCCGACCTAGGCGCCGTCCGATCGCTCACAAAGGAGAGCAGCGAGATGTCGAAAATGATACGGGTGACTGCCGCCCTTTTCTCTGCGGTCGTCGGGATCGCAGCGCTTGCCGGTCCGGCGTCGGCCCAAAGCTCCGTCAACGTCGGAACCCTGACCTGCAACGTCGCCAGCGGGTTCGGTTTTATCTTCGGTTCGTCAAAGGCGCTTAACTGCACCTTCGCCGGGCTCGGCCGGAACGAGCATTACATGGGCAACATCACCAAGTTCGGCGCCGATATCGGCTACACCTCTGGCGGCGTCCTGGTATGGACCGTCGTCGCGCCTGTCGCGGTGATGCAGCCGGGCGCGCTCGGCGGGGCCTATGCCGGCGGCACCGCCAGCGCCACGGTCGGCGTCGGTCTCGGCGCCAATGCGCTGGTCGGCGGCTCGAACAACACGATCGCGCTGCAGCCGCTCAGCATCGAAGGCAACACCGGGCTCAACGTGGCCGCGGGCGTCGCCGCGATCACGCTGTCGGCCGCACCGTAAAGTCTGAAAGCGGCGTCGGCGGCGCGGCTTACCGCGTCGCCGACCTTGCCGCGCAATAAGGAACAGTTGTGAAGCTCTGACGTTCGCCGGTGACGGCGAGCCGGTCTCGGTATTTCGCCGAGACAAAAGGAGCTTCGATCAATGATTATCGGTCTTGGCGGCCATTTGCAGCCGCTCGTCGCGCTTGTCGCCGGCGTCCTTATCCTGCTGGTGCCGCGCATCCTCAATTATGTCATCGCGATCTATCTGATCATCGACGGCATCATCGGCCTCGGTCTCATCCGCTAGTGGCTATCGGCGCTAGTGGTTGCCGGCAAGGCGGTGCAGCTGGTCATAGACGAGCTGATCGATGTCGAGGCCCTCGCGCGACAGCCGTTCGCGGTTGCGCGCCGAATTCTCGCCAGGAATGCGGATTTCCGCGACGCCCGGCGCACGCGGCACCGCCTTGACGCGGGCGATCAGCGCGCTGACCTCGCGCTTGCACTGATCGAGCGGGATCAGGAGGTCGGGTCGGAACGCGATGAACAGATAGCCGTCACCGGCGTCGTGCACCATGCCCGCACCGCCCAACACGCCGAGTGCCTGGACGACAAGCCCGAGCCCAAACCCCTTGTAGCCGGCGAACGGCAGCAGCGCGCCAGCGGTCGCCTCGGCCGGGTCGGTAGTCGGGCGCCCGTCGCGGTCGATCGCCACGCCTTCGGGCAAAGGCTCCTTGCGGCGTACCCGCAATTGCAGCTCGGTCGCCATGAAAGCCGACGTCCCCATATCGAGGATCAGCGGCCCTTCGTCGGTCGGGATCGCGAAGGCGATCGGGTTAGTGCCTAGGATCGGCTTGATCCCGCCCAGCGGCGCGACCGCGCCGCCACTCGAGGCAGTGTGGATCGCGACAAAACCTTCCTTGGCGATCATCTCGACAAAATAGGCGTTGCGGCCGCTCATCCATGTGTTGGTGACGCCGACCAGCGCGATGCCGTGCGCCTGCGCCTTGGCGATCGCCGCCTTGGCGACGTGATGGAGCGCGATCATCCCGTTATTGTTGCCGCCATCGTAGAGCGCCGAGACCTCGGTCTCGCGCAGCAGCTTGATCGGCTGGCGCGCCACGGCGAAGCGGCGGTGCTCCGGGACGTTGAGCAGCTTCGCCAACCCTGAATACTCGTAGCCGCACAACGCCGCGTCGACGACATGGTCGGTGAGGACGCGCGCATCTTCGTCATCGTAGCCGATGCCGCGCATCGCCCGCTCGCCGAGGCGACGGGCGTCATCGACGCTCAAATGGACGCGACCTGCCGGCATGTATTTCTCCTAGGGCTTCTTGGCGACGAACAACTCGACGGTCGCGCTGTCGGGAATAGCATATTCGGCGGTGATGCCGGTCGCATGCGGGATGTCGAATTGGGTGAAGGCGTCGAGCAGAATTTTCGCCGCGCCAGGCGCGCTCGGGTCACGGTCGAGCACCGCGATCCCCATCGCCGGTCCCTCAACGACGTTGGCGCTCTGCTCGGGGCCGTTGGCATCCCACCCGGCGGCCTTGAGGATGTCGACGAACTGGTTGGCGTAATTGTACGCCTCGACATCGCCCGGCGCACAGGACACGACGACCCGGTAGCTGCCGTATTGGCGCAGGTAATCGGCGAGCTTGCCAACAGTCGTGGGATCGACCGAGCGCGCGGTTTGGCCGGCCTTCAGTGCCGCGACCTGGTCCTTGACGCTGGCGAGCTTGGCGCTCAGCGAAGCGAGCGCGTCGTCGACATCGCTGAACGAGCCCGGCGGGCTGCCGTTCGCCGGCGGCGGCAACGTCTTCGACAGATCGTCCCATTGCGCCCAGAGACCATGGAGCGCCACGGTTTCCGACGTTAGCCGAGCGGCGAGCTGATCGGCGGCGGCGTTGCCGCTGGTCTGCTGCTCGAAGCGCAGCAGCGCGGCGGCGCCGACCCCGCACAGCACGACCGCAAGTACCCAGGCGCCCTTGGCCCAATAGCGCCAGGGCAAGACGACCGCCTGCACCAGAGCGAGGGCGAGAACCAACCCGAGCGGCAACATCGGTCCGAGGCCCGCGGCGGTCGCGCCCCACTCGTGCAGGTGCGCCACCATTTCAGACGTCTGGAACACCCTGCTCGAGCTCGGCGAGCCAGGTATCGGCGTGGGAGTCGGACGGCGCGCGCCAATCGCCACGCGGCGACAGCGACCCGCCCGACGAGATTTTCGGTCCGTTCGGCAGCGCCGAACGCTTGAACTGGCTCTGGGCAAAAAAACGCGTCAGAAACACCCGCATCCAGCGCTTGATCTCGGCGAGATCAAAGGCGCGGCGCGCGCTGTCCGGCGTGTTCGTCGGCCAATCGCCCTTTGCCGCATCATGCCAGGCATGCCACGCCAGATAGGCGATCTTCGATGGCGTGAAGCCGTAACGCGTCACGTAGAACAGCGTAAAATCCTGCAGCGCATAAGGCCCGACAAAGCTTTCCGTCGATTGGATGAGCCCATCCTCGCCCGCGGGCACCAGCTCGGGCGATATCTCGGTCGCCAGGATGTCTTCGAGAATATGCGTGGTCTCCGCGTCGACATCACCGTCATGCGCGACAAAGCGGATCAGATGCTGGATCAGCGTCTTCGACACCGAGGCGTTGGGGTTGTAGTGCGACATGTGATCGCCGACCCCGTAAGTGCACCAGCCGAGCGCCAGCTCGGATAGATCGCCAGTCCCGACCACCAGCGCGCCGTTATGGTTGGCAAGGCGGAACAGATAATCGGTGCGCAACCCGGCCTGCACGTTCTCGAAAGTCACGTCGTAGTGCTTCTCGCCGCGCCCCGCGGCGTGGCCGATATCGGCCAGCATCTGGTTGGCCGCCGGGCGGATATCGATCTCACCGCCGGTGACACCAAGCGCCTTCATCAATCGCCACGCATTGGCCTTGGTCCCCTGGCTCGTCGCGAAGCCGGGGAGCGTGTAGGCCAGCACATTTTTTCGCGGCAGGCCGAGCCGATCCATCGTGCGGCAGGCGACGATCAGCGCCTGGGTCGAATCGAGGCCGCCCGATACACCGATCACCAGCTTTTTCAGCCCCGTCGCCGACAGGCGCTGGGCCAGCCCTTGAACCTGAATATTGTAGGCCTCGTAGCAATTCTCGCGCAGCATCGCCGGATCGGAAGGCACAAACGGAAAGCGCTCGACCCGGCGGCGCAAATCGAGCCGTCCCTCGGGCGCCGCGAAAGCGAAGTCGACGTGGCGGAACGACGGCCCCGCCTCGAGGATGAGCCGCGCATTCTCTCCAAATGTATTGGTGCGCATCCGCTCCTGTCGAATGCGACCGACATCGACATCGGCGATGGCGATCTCAGACTCGGTGCTGAACCGCTCGGTCTCGGCGAGATCATCACCCATCTCGAAGATCCCAGCCTGCCCGTCCCAGGCCAGATCGGTGGTGGACTCGCCCCAGCCGGCCGCTGAATAGGCATAAGCGGCGATGCAGCGCGCCGATTGCGACGCGCAGAGGAGACGCCGCATCTGCGCTTTGCCGATCGTGATGTTGCTGGCCGACAGATTGAGAAGTATCTCGGCACCCGCCGCCGCGCCCGCGATGCTGGGAGGCTGCGGGACCCACAAATCCTCGCAAACCTCGATGTGGAAGGTGAAGGCGCTCGGGCCGCCCGCGGCAAACAACAGGTCGATGCCGAATGGCGCGTCTTGTCCCACCAGCGTCATGATCTCGCCACGGACTGCCTCGCCCGAGGTGAAATGGCGGCGCTCGTAGAATTCGCGGTAGTTCGGCAGGAAAATCTTCGGCACGACGCCGATCACCCGGCCGCGATGCATCACCACCGCGCAATTGTAGAGCCGCCCGCACCAGCGCAACGGGGCGCCGACGACAATGACCGGCGCGTGATCGCGGCTCAGCTCGACGAGCCGGCCGATCTGCCCGACAACAGCGTTGAGCAGTGCGTCCTGAAACAGGAGGTCGTCGATCGCGTAAGCCGACAGACAGAGCTCGGGAAACAGCATGATCGCGATGCCCTCGCGATCGCCCGTCCCCACCATCGCCGCGACCTGATCACCGTTTTTCGCCGGATCGGCAACGGTGACGCGCGGGACGCAGGTCGCGAGGCGAATGAACTGATGGCTATAGGGCGAGAAGAACTCGGGCATCGGGTCGGCGTGCTCGCGCGGTTGCGGTTTCGCTTTAGCCATACGGCAGCGACCGCTTAGTTGTACTCACGATGAGCATTTGTCAATCACACCGTCTCAATCCGCGAACGGGTCGCGCACCAGCACGGTGTCTTCGCGCTCGGGGCTGGTGGAGAGCATCGTCACCGGCGCGCCGATCAGCTCCTCGACACGGCGGACGTATTTGATCGCACTCGCTGGCAGGTCGGCATAGGAGCGCGCGCCGCGCGTGCTTTCGTGCCAGCCGGCGAAGCTTTCGTAGACCGGCTCGATCTCCGCCTGAGCGGTGACGCCGGCCGGCAGATAATCGTAGCGCTTACCGCCGCGCCGATAGGCGGTGCAGACCTTGATTTCGTCAAAGCCGTCGAGCACGTCGAGTTTGGTCAGCGCGATGCCGTCGATGCCACCCATCTTGATCGCCTGTCGCACCATCACCGCATCGAACCAGCCGCAACGCCGGCGGCGGCCGGTTACCACGCCAAATTCGCGTCCGCGATCGCCCAGCAACTGGCCGATCTGGTCGGTCAACTCGGTCGGAAACGGGCCGCTCCCGACGCGCGTCGTGTAGGCCTTGCAAATGCCCAGCACAAAACCGATCGCCGCCGGCGCGATCCCCGCCCCCGCCGCCGCCTGCCCTGCCAGCGTGTTTGACGACGTGACGTAAGGGTAGGTGCCATGATCGACATCGAGCATCGCTGCCTGCGCGCCCTCGAAGAGGATGCGTCGCCCGGAGCGGCGCGCCTCGTCGAGGATGCGCCAGGTCGTGTCGGCATAGGGAAGCACCTTGGGCGCGATCTCGCGCAGCGCGGCCAGAAGCTCCTTGCGCTTGACCTCGGGCGCGTCGAGCCCGCGCAGCAGCGCGTTGTGGTGCAGCAGCACCTCGTCAACGCGGTCTTCCAATGCCTGCGGGTCGGCGAGGTCGCAGACGCGGATCGCCCGGCGGCCGACCTTGTCCTCATAGGCCGGGCCGATGCCGCGACCGGTGGTGCCGATCTTCTTGTCGCCGCGCCGCTCCTCGCGCGCCCGATCGAGCGCGCCGTGCGACGGCAGGATCAGCGCGGCATTGTCGGCAAGCTTCAAATTCTTCGGCGAGATGTCGAGGCCCTTGCCGCGCATCACCTCGATCTCGTTGAGCAGCGCCCAGGGATCGACCACGACCCCGTTACCGATGATCGATAGCTTGCCGCGCACCACGCCCGACGGCAAAAGGCTCAGCTTATATTCGACATTGCCGACGACAAGCGTGTGGCCGGCATTGTGACCGCCCTGGAAGCGCACGACGATCTCGGCTCGCTCCGAGAGCCAGTCGACAATCTTGCCTTTGCCCTCGTCACCCCACTGGGCGCCGACCACCGCGACATTCGCCATAACTGTCTCCTTGCGGCGCTATCGCCGCTCGCGCGCCGGCACGGGCTTGCCGTCTTCGAGAACGTGACCGCAGCCGAGCCGCACCGCTTCCGCATGCCAATCCCCGGCCGGCGCGAGCGCAGCGACCGTGATCCAGCCCTGATCGGGGTCACGCAGCTTCGCCGCCAGCGCCGGGTCCGTGCCCGGCGGCAGCAGCAGCCGGCGGCGCGACGCCGCCTCGGGCAAAGTGGCGAGGATCATATCAGTATAGAGCGTGAAGCCCGTCGCTGGCTCGGGCAGCGCCGGGTCACCAGCGTCATAGCGGCCGCCGCGGGCAAGCTCACCCATCGCGCCGCGCTGGGTCGCGATGCGGGCGAAGAACGTAAAGCTGATACCCGTATGATACTCGAAGCCGCGGTTCTCGACCGGATCGACCGTGACCATCAACCCGGGCATCGCTGCGGTCAGCCCGTCGATCACCGCCCCCAGCCGGTCGCGCTCGGCGCGGGCGCGCTTGGGCAGATCGAGCGCATCGAGCGCCGGGCGCGCTTGCGCCGCGCCGCCCGCCGCGGCAACCAGCGCGGTCAGGAGCGGCCCCGCACGCCCGGCAAGCTCTGCCACAGCTGCGGTGTCCTTATGGTCGAGCGCGAAGCGCAAAGCCGCCCGCTTATCCGCCGGAAACTCGAATTCGTCGGCAATCGCCGGGACCAGGGTCGGTGTCGTAAGGTCGACCGACAGGTTCGGCACCCCAACGCCGAGCAACGCCTCGGCCGCCACCGCGATAACCTCGACATCAGCCGCCGGTCCCTCGGCGCCGATCAACTCCGCGCCGGCCTGCCCGAACTGGCGCTCCGGACGCACCTCTGAGCCCCTTACCCGCAGCACCTGCCCCGCATAACTAAGCCGCAGCGGCCGCGGATAGTGGCCAAGCCTGGTGACAGCGATCCGCGCGACCTGCGGTGTCATGTCGGCGCGCACCGCGACCATGCGATGCGAGGTCGGGTCCATCGTGCGAAAGCTGTCGCCGCTCATTGCCGCCCCGGCGCCAGCGAGCAATGTCTCCTCGAACTCGACGAGCGGCGGCTTGACGCGCTGGTAGCCATGCGAGGTCAACACGGCCATCAGCCGTGCCGTAACCTCGGCCTCACGCTCGGCCACGGGCGGCAGCAGGTCGTAGAGCCCGGTCGGTAACAGAGCATTGTGCGGCGCGTCGTTCATGGGCGCGATATTGCCTCGGCCATCCCAAGAAAGCGATTGCTCTGCGGAAAAAATACCCGCGATGTCGGCAATTAACGCACGACAGCAGGAGCTTGCGACTAACCCGTTGCGGTTTATGCCGCGAAGCAGGCGGTCATTTCTTGCGGCGCAAGCGTAACTATTCGTCTACCGATTGCCCAGGCCATCATAGGTTTCGCGCTGCCCGATGCTCGCAACGCGCGAATCAAACTTTCTTAACTACAATCAAGTGGTTGAATTGCTGGATTAGTATTGCATCTTTTTGAGATTGCTTACAGAATAGGAACCTGCATCGTCACTTCCCCCACCCTCGACGGTGCAAGCCCAGTTCCGCCTACGTCGACGGAGCTCGAAACCCCGACCTACCCCCGGTCGGGGTTTCGCATTTCAAAAGCTCAGAATTTCATGGACTTGACCTGTACCACGTTGGGCAGCGCGCGAACCTTGTCGAGCAATTCGACGGAAAGCGGCTGATCGACCTCGATGAGGCAGATCGCGTCCTGCCCAGCGGCGGTGCGGCCAAGATGGAAGGTCGCGATGTTGATCGACGCAGCGCCGAGCGCGTTACCGAGTGCGCCGATAAATCCAGGTTTGTCGAGATTGCGCACGAACAGCACGTGCTCGCCAAGTTCGGCCTCGAGCGGCATGCCCTCGACCGCGACCAGCCGGGGTTTATCGCCAGCGAAAATCGTCCCGGCGATCGAGCGCGCGCCGCTCTCCCCGGTCACGGTTATGCGCATCAGCGTCTGGTAGTCGCCGGGCTCGGGCTGCAGCGTTTCACTCACGCGGATGTCGCGTTCGCGGCAGATCACCGGCGCGTTGACGATGTTGACCGAGGCGAGCTGCGGCGCAAGCAGACCGGCGAGAGCGGTCGCGGTCAGCGGCTTGACATTGAACTCGGCGACCGGGCCTTCATATTCGACCGCGATCGACGTGATCCCGCTCTCAGTCAGCTGGCCGGCAAAGCTGCCGAGCTGTTCCGCGAGCTTCATAAAGGGCTTCAGACGGCGCGCATCCTCGGCGCTGAGCGAAGGCATGTTGACGGCGTTGCTGACCGCGCCAGTCAACAAGTAATCCGCCATCTGCTCCGCGATCTGCACCGCGACATTTTCCTGCGCTTCGGCCGTGGCGGCACCGAGATGTGGCGTCGCGACGACATTGTCGCGGCCAAACAGCGGGTTTTCCTTCGCCGGCTCCTCGACAAAGACGTCGATCGCGGCGCCAGCGACGATGCCCTGATCGAGCGCCACAGCCAGGTCTTCCTCGACGATCAGTCCGCCGCGCGCGCAATTGATGAGCCGCGCGCCGGGCTTCAGTTTCGCGAGCGCCTTGGCGTCGAGCATGCCGCGGGTCGCGTCGGTCATCGGGGTGTGGAGCGTCACGAAATCGGCTCGAGCCAGGAGCTCGTCGAGCGTCACGCGCTCGATGCCGAGCGCAACGGCGCGCTCTTCAGAGAGAAACGGGTCAAAGCCAATCACCCGCATCTTCAGCCCGAGCGCCCGATCGGCGACGATCGCGCCGATATTGCCGCAGCCGACGACGCCTAGCGTCTTGCCAAAAAGTTCGACACCCAAAAAGCGCGACTTTTCCCACTTGCCCGCCTGTGTCGAGCGGTCGGCCGATGGGATCTGACGGGCCAGCGCGAACATCATCGCGATCGCGTGCTCGGCGGCGGTAATCGAGTTGCCATGGGGCGTGTTCATCACGACGATGCCGCGCTGCGTCGCGGCGGGCACGTCGATATTGTCGACGCCAATCCCGGCGCGACCGACGATCTTCAGCGCCGAGGCCGCTGCGAGAAGCGCCGCGGTGACCTTTGTCGCCGAGCGCACGGCAAGCCCGTCATAACCAGCGATACGCGCGGCCAGTTCGTCAAACTTGAGGCCGATCGCGACCTCAGCTTCGATCCCGCGCTCGGCAAAGACGGCGACGGCGCGCGGGCTCAGATCGTCGGCGATCAAAACTTTCGGCATTCAATTACCCCCTGACGCGTTGAATGGCACGGTGCTGCGACCGCGTCCGCCACGTCTTCTCTGCGCCCTCAGCGCGGAAATTATTTTGTTAAGCGGCCTTCGCCGCATCGCGTTCCTGTTCCCAAGCCCAGTCGAACCAGGGAAGCAGCGCCTCAAGATCGCTGGTCTCGACCGTCGCGCCAGTCCAGATGCGGATGCCGGGCGGCGACGCACGATGCGTCGCAAGATCATAGCCAACGCCCTCTTTGTCGAGCCGCGCCAGCATGCGGCGGTTGGTTGTGAAGCGCGTCTCCGGGTCGAGGCTCTGGAACCACGCGTCGGTGATCATGATGCAGGGTGAGGTGCAGGAGAGCGTTGCCTGATCCTCGGCGAGAAACTCGACCCAGGGCGTCTTCGCGACCCAGTCTTTCACCACCGCGAGATTGGCCTCGGCGCGCGCGACGCAACCCTCTAGCCCACCGACGCTCTCCGCCCAGCGCAGCGAGTCTAGCGCGTCCTCGATGCACAGCATCGACGGCGTGTTGATAGTCTCGCCGCGGAACAGGCCCTCCATGAGCTTGCCCTTGCTGGTCATGCGGAAGATTTTCGGCAGTGGCCAGAGCGGCGTGTAGCTCTCGAGCCGTTCGACGGCGCGCGGGCTGAGCGCGATCATGCCGTGCGCCGCCTCGCCGCCCAACGCCTTCTGCCACGACCAGGTCACGACATCGAGCTTCGCCCAGGGCAGCCGCATCGCGAACGCGGCCGAGGTCGCGTCACAAATCGTCAGGCCCCGACGATCGGCGGCGATCCAATCGCCGTTCGGCACGCGCACGCCCGAGGTCGTGCCGTTCCACACGAACACCGCGTCGCGATCGAGCGACACGGCCGACAGGTCGGCGATCTTGCCATACGGCGCCGCGAGATGCCGGACATCGGAAAGCTTCAAGTGGTTGACGACGTCGTCGACCCAGGTCTCGCTGAAATTCTCCCAGGAAAGAATATCCACACCGCGCGCACCCAAGAGCGACCACATCGCCATCTCGATCGCGCCGGTATCCGAAGCCGGGACGATGCCGATCTTATAGTCGGCGGGGATTTGCAGCAGGGCGCGCGAGCGCTCGATGACCTCGACGCATTGCGCGAGGCCTTCCTTCGAACGGTGCGAGCGCCCGACCAGCGCGTTCGACAGCGCTTGCGGCGACCAGCCTGGCCGCTTGGCGCAAGGTCCCGACGAGAAACAGGGATTGACCGGCCGGCGGCTCGGCTGCATCGCGCACTTCCTTTCATACGTTCGTCAGCGCGCGCTATGGCACAAGGCTGCGCGCCGCGGCGAACCCTATGTAAGGGTGGGCTGCAGGTCAATTCAACGGGCGCGCACGGGCAGGACGACGTTCGGCCGCGCCTCACCATCCGGCGACCCGGCGGGCCGCCCGCGGTTCTTTAATACGATAAAGGCCTCGGATCAGAAGATCGCGAGGCCGATGACCGGGTTGTTCCAGGTCTTGCGAACCTGTGCTTCGACGAAGAGACCCGTGTGGGTCACCGCGTCATGCACGCGGGTATCAATGTGAGGTTCTGCGGGGGCGAGACACCTCACCAAGTGCTCGATCGTGGCTTCTTCACTGACGTGCCATTTCCGGAAACGCGCTTCGACGCTGCGCATAGCGGTCATGGATACCTCCCTCCGATAGGGGCTTTGGGGAACTCGCCCCGTCCGGTGCCGGCTTTCATAAGAGCCCTTTTTGTCGCAGGCAACTGTTTTGCTAATAAAGTAACCCAAAAAAATCAGAAGTGCCTATTTCGCAGTCAGATTTACGCACCGGTTACACCGCGTTACACACCGTTACGAAACTTCGCCATAAGGTAGATTGTCCGCCCACAGCTTCATCCACAGCGGAAACACGAGTCATCCACAGGCAAGCGGGAGATGTTCGATGCAACACGGCCTCTTCACCATGCCCTCGCATCCGCCGGAGCGGTCGCTTTACGACGGCCATCAATGGGATTTGCAGACGCTGCGCTGGGCCGACGAGTTCGGGTTCAGCGAGGCCTGGATCGGCGAGCATCACACCGCGCCATGGGAGCCGCACCCCTCGCCCGATCTGTTGATCGCGCAGGCGCTGATGGAGACAAAGAACATCCGCCTCGCACCGGGTGGGTTCCTGCTGCCGTATCATCACCCGGCGGAGCTGGCGAACCGCGTGGCGATGCTCGATCACATGGCGCAGGGCCGGCTCAATTTCGGTGTTGCCGCGAGCGGGCTGCCGAGCGACTGGGCGATGTTCCATGTCGACGGCAATTCCGGCCAGCACCGTGAGATGACGCGCGAGGCGCTCGACATCATCTTGAAGCTGTGGACGTCGGACGAGCCGTTCGACTATCCGGGCAAGTACTGGCAGGTGTCGCTGATCGAGCCGCAGCTGCGGACCCTGCGTGCCCATATCAAGCCGTTTCAGAAGCCCTATCCGCCGATCGGCGTCGCCGGGGTCAGCAAGGGCTCGGAGACACTAAAGCTCGCCGGCGAGCACGGCTTCCTGCCGATGAGCCTCAACCTCAATCCCGGCTATGTCGCGAGCCATTGGGAGTCGGTCGAGGAGGGTGCGCGGCGTAGCGGCAAGACCCCGCGTCGCCAGGATTGGCGGCTGGTGCGCGAGATCTTTGTCGCCGAGACCGATGCAGCCGCCTGGAAGCTGTCGGTCGGCGCGCAGATGGGCCGGATGATGCGCGAGTATTTCCTGCCGCTCCTGACCGATGTCGGCGTCATCCAGTTCCTCAAGCATGACGAGAATGTCGCCGACAGCGACGTGACGCCGGAGTACTGCGCGACGCATAACTGGCTGACCGGCTCACCCAAGACGGTTGTCGAAAAGATCGAGCGCATGTACGCGGAGGTCGGCGGCTTTGGCTCGCTGCTGCTGTTCTGTTTCGACTACAGCGAGAATCCCGAAGCCTGGCGCGATTCGATGAGGCTGCTCGCCGAGGAGGTCATGCCAAAGGTCGCGCACCTAACCGGCGCGTAACCTCGGCGCGCCCGCTTGTGCTGGGCGTGCCATCATTCCCATATAGGGTTTGCGCCGCAGCCATGCTGTTTGATGCGTTGCGTGGACGCGGGCAGCGCGGCAGATTTCGCGCGCTCAGTTCGGCTATGCGAAGGAAGGATGACGGCGGTGGCCGGTAGGGGTATAAGCGCCCGCTGTGCCGTTGCGCCGCACCTCTGGCGAACGGCACGCGCGCCTTGGCGCGAGAGGACAATCCGGGCTGGCGGGGGCTTGGCTCGGCAGGAGATATTTGTTGCAGCCCACCGATATCACTAACCCCGACTACTTCCACAAGGTTGTCGACTGCCAATGGGCGTGCCCGGCGCATACCCCGGTCCCCGAATACATTCGGCTGATCGCGGCGCGCCGCTACAGCGAGGCGTGGGCGGTCAACTGGGAGTCGAACGTCTTTCCCGGCATCCTCGGCCGCACCTGCGACCGTCCGTGCGAGCCCGCCTGCCGGCGCGGCCGCATCGACGAAAAGAAGGAGCCGGTGGCGATCTGCCGGCTGAAGCGCGTCGCTGCCGATAATCGCGGCGACATCAGCGCCTTCCTGCCGAAGCTGCAGCCGAAGAACGGCAAGCGTATCGCGCTGGTCGGCGCCGGCCCGGCCTCGCTCACCGTGGCCCGCGATTTGGCGCCGCTCGGCTATGAATGCATGATCTTTGACGGCGACGCCAAGGGCGGCGGGATGATGCGGACGCAGATCCCACGCTTCCGGCTGCCGGAGTCGGTAACCGACGAAGAGGTCGACCGCATTCTCGATCTCGGCGTCGAGACCCGGTTCGGCCATTTCGTGCCGAGCCTCAAGGCGCTGCTCGCCGAGGGATGGGACGCAGTATTTGTCGGCTCCGGCGCACCCCGCGGCCGCGAGCTTGAGATTCCCGGTCGCCAGGAAGCCGCGGAACACATCCATATCGGCATCGATTGGCTGTCGTCGGTGTCATTCGGGCATATCGATAAGATCGGCAAGCGCGTCGTCGTGCTCGGCGGCGGCAACACCGCGATGGATTGTTGCCGCTCATCGCGCCGTCTCGGCGGCGAGAGCGTCACGGTCGTGGTGCGCAGCGGCTTCGAGGAGATGAAGGCGAGCCCGTGGGAAAAAGAGGACGCCCAGCACGAAGGCATCCCGATCCTCAATTTTCTGGTGCCGGTCGAGTTCACCCATGAGGGCGGCACGCTGACCGGCATCGTCTTCGAGAAGGTCGAGGCCAAGTACGACGACAAGGGCCGGCGCTCGCTGGTCCCAACCGGCGAAACTCAACACGTTCCGTGCGATGACGTGCTGGTGGCGATCGGCCAGGAAAACTCGTTCCCGTGGATCGAGCGCGATATCGGTATGGAATTCGACCGCTGGGACATGCCCAAGGTCGATCCCAGCACGATGCAGTCGACGGTCCCCAATGTGTTCTTTGGTGGTGATGCGGCGTTTGGCCCGAAAAACATCATCTGGGCCGTCGCGCACGGTCACGACGCGGCGATTTCGATCGACAAGTTCTGCCAAGGCGAGGACGTCAATGACCGGCCCCCGCCGGGGACGAGCCTCACCAGTCAGAAGATGGGCATCCACGAGTGGAGCTACGACAACGACATCTCGAACGATGTCCGCTATCGGGTGCCGCTGCGCGACACCGCAGTGGCGCTGGCCGACATCAGAACCGAGGTGGAGCTCGGTTTTGACGAAAAGCTTGGCTATCTCGAAGCCGAGCGCTGCCTTAATTGCGACATCCAGACCGTGTTCGCCGGGCCGCTTTGCATCGAGTGCGACGCCTGCGTCGACATCTGCCCGGTCGACTGCATCACCTTTACCGATAACGGCGAGGAAACGGAGCTGCGCACGCGGCTTAGCGCTCCCTCAACCAATCTGACCCAGGATCTCTATATCGGGAATTCGCTGAAGACCGGACGGGTCATGGTGAAGGACGAAGACGTCTGCCTGCACTGTGGCCTCTGCGCCGAGCGCTGCCCGACCGGAGCGTGGGATATGCGCAAATCCCTCATCGAAATGACACACGCTGGTTCGTCATGCCAAAGCCGATAGAAGCGACCGCCGTCATGCCGAAAGCGATCGAAGCCACCAACGACTTCGTCGTTAAATTCGCCAACGTCAACGGGTCCGGCTCGGCGAGCGCCAACGCACTGTTCGCCAAGTCGGTGCTGCGCATGGGCGTGCCTGCGTCGTCGCGCAACATCTTCCCCTCGAACATCCAGGGTCTGCCGACCTGGTACGAGGTGCGCATCAGCGAGGCGGGCCATCTCGGCCGCCGCGGCGGCGTCGACATGATGGTCGCGATGAACCCGGAGACCTGGGACGAGGACATCGCCGAGATCGAGCCGGGCGGCTATCTGCTCTATGATTCGACGCGCAACCTGCCGACGTCGAAGTTCCGCGACGACATCAACATCATCAGCGCGCCGCTGACCGAGATCTGCAACCGAACCTACACGCAGATGCGCGAGCGGCAGCTATTCAAGAACGTCATCTATCTCGGCGTGCTGTCGGCGCTGCTCGACATGGATCAAGAGGCGACCGCGACGCTGATTGGCGAGCAGTTCAAAGGGCGCGAGAAACTCATCGAGGCCAATCTGCACGCGCTGAACCTCGGCCGCGACTGGGCGCTCACCAACCTCGAATGCCCGCTCGGCCTCAGGCTCAAAAAGACCGACAAGGTCGGCGACTCCATTTTCGTCAACGGCAACGACACCGCGGCGCTGGGCGCTGTCTATGGCGGCGCGACGGTGTGCGCGTGGTATCCGATCACGCCCTCCTCCTCTCTCGCCGAGGCGTTCTCCGCGCATTGCTTCCGCCTTCGGCGTGACCCCGATGGCAAGCATAAATTCGCGATCGTTCAGGCCGAGGACGAACTCGCCTCGATCGGCATGGTCGTCGGCGCCGGATGGAACGGCGCGCGCGCCTTTACCGCGACCTCGGGTCCCGGCGTCTCGCTGATGCAGGAATTCATCGGCCTCGCCTATTTCGCCGAAATCCCGGCGGTGATCTTCGACATCCAGCGCGGCAGCCCCTCGACGGGCATGCCGACCCGCACGCAACAGGCCGATCTCCTCTCCGCCGCCTACGCCTCGCATGGCGACACCAAGCACGTGATGATCTTCCCGAAGGATCCGCACGAAGCCTTCACGATGGCGGCCGATGCGCTCGACCTCGCCGACCGGCTGCAGACGCCGATCTTTGTCATGCTCGATCTCGACATCGGCATGAACGACTGGCTGATCCCTCCCCTCGCCTGGGACCCCAACCGCAAATTCGATCGCGGCAAGGTGATGACCGCCGAGGAGCTCGAAGCCGGAGTCGAGTTCGGCCGCTATCTCGATGTTGACGGCGACGGCATCCCTTTTCGCACGCTGCCCGGCACGCATCCGCGGCGCGGCGCATTCTTCACCCGCGGCACCAGCAAGGACCGCTACGCGCGCTACAGCGAAGAAGGCCACGACTACGTCGACAACATGCAGCGCCTGCTACACAAGTTCGACACGGCCAAGCGCCTCGTGCCGCAGCCCGAAAAGCGCGCCGCGAAAGAGGCAACGAAATTCGGCGTGCTCTATTTCGGTTCGACGACCGTGGCGATGGAAGAAGCCTTTGGGGCGCTCGAAGCGCGCGACGTCCATCTGGACGCGATGCGGTTGCGCGGTTTCCCGTTCGCCGACGAGGTCAGCGACTTCATCGCAGACCACGAGCGCGTCTTTGTCGTCGAGCAGAACCGCGACGCGCAGATGCGCACATTGCTGACGACCGAGCTTGAGATCGACCCAGCCAAGCTCGTGCCGATCCTCCACTACGACGGGACGCCGATCACCGCCCGGTTCATCGTCAAACAGATCGCCGACATGGTTTCGATCGTGACCCTGGCTCCTCTCCGCAAGGCCCGCAGCTGATGACCTACATCACCAAGCCAAAGCTCCACCACCCGCAGCTTCCGACAAACAAGCTCGGCTATACGCGCCGCGACTATGAGGGATCGGTATCGACGTTGTGCGCCGGCTGCGGCCACGATTCGATCAGCGCCGCGATCATTCAGGCCTGCTTTGAGCTGAGCCTCGAACCGCACCGCATCGCCAAGCTCTCGGGCATCGGCTGCTCGTCCAAGACGCCGACCTATTTTCTCGGCAAGTCGCACGGCTTCAACAGCGTGCACGGCCGCATGCCGTCGGTGCTGACCGGCGCCAACCTCGCCAACCGCGACCTTGTCTATCTCGGCGTCTCAGGCGACGGCGACAGCGCCTCGATCGGGCTCGGCCAGTTCGCGCATTGCATCCGGCGCGGCGTCAACATGGTCTACATCGTCGAGAATAACGGCGTGTACGGCCTCACCAAGGGCCAGTTCTCGGCGACCGCCGACAAGGGCTCGAAGACGCGCAAGGGCCCCGCGAACACCGACTCACCGATCGACATGGTGAGCCTCGCGCTGCAGCTCGGCGCGAGCTATGTCGCGCGCAGCTTCTCGGGCGACAAGAACCAGCTCGTACCGCTTATCAAGGGCGCGATCGAGCACGAGGGCGCCGCGTTTATCGATGTCGTCTCGCCCTGCGTGGCGTTTAACAACAACCCCGAGTCGACCAAGAGCTATGAGTACGTCCGCTCCCACAACGAGGCGGTCAACAGGCTCGATTTCATGGTCGACCGCACCGAGATCACGGCGGATTATGCCCCGGGCACCGCGGTCAATGTCGTGCAGCATGACGGCACGACGCTGCGGCTGCATAAACTCGCCCTCGACTACAATCCGACCGACCGGGTTGCCGCGATGAACTATCTGGCGCGGCATCATGTGAGCGGCGAAGTCGTCACCGGGCTGCTCTATGTCGAGCAGGATCACGGCGACCTGCACCGTTTCCTCGATACGGTCGAGGCGCCGCTCAACGCGCTCGACGAGGTGGCGCTAGTCCCCGGCGAGGACGTGCTGGCCCGCTACAATGCGGCGCACCGCTAGCCACTAGGTCAGCGAAAACCCGCCGGCGAGCGGGTCGCGCGGATCGACAAAGATCGTATTGAAACCGGTCATCCGCGCCCAACCGGCGACGCTCGGCATGATCGCCGCGTGGTTGGCGACTTGTGCGGCCGCCTCGACGCGGCCGTCGAACAGCGTGCCGATAATGCTTTCGTGGATGAAATCGTCACCGGGATTCAGGCGGCTTTTCGCGGCGAGCTGCGCCATGCGCGCCGAGGTGCCGGTGCCGCACGGAGAACGGTCGATCGCCCGATCGCCGTAGAACACCGCGTTGCGGCCATGCGCTCGTCGGTCGCGCGGCGCGCCGGTCCATTGCACGTGGCTGACGCCGCAGATCGTCGGGTCTTCGGGATGAGCGACCGAGACGACTTTGTTGACCCGTTGGCGCAGCACCGGGCTCCAGCGCAACAGCCAATCGACCGAGACCGACTCCAGCCCGGCGAAATTCTGCTGCGGGTCGACGATTGCGTAGAAATTGCCGCCATAAGCGATGTCGACGACCAGCTCGCCGAGGCCGTCGACGGCGACTGGAACCGCTTCCATGGCCAAGTAGCTCGGCACATTGTAGAGCCGCACGCTGTCGACATGCGCGCCGTCGCGGCGGTAGCGCGCGGTAACCTTGCCAGCCGGCGCGTCGAGCGCGACGACGCCCTCCTCACGCGGGCTAACCAGACCGTGCTCGAGTGCGAAGGTCACGCTGCCGATCGTGCCGTGCCCGCACATCGGCAGGCAGCCGGTTACCTCGATATAGAGGATGGCGATGTCGCAATCGTCGCGCAGCGGCGGATAGAGGATCGCGCCCGACATGACATCGTGGCCGCGCGGCTCAAACATCAATGAGCGCCGCACCCAGTCAAAGCGGGTTACAAAGTCTTGACGCCGCTCGCTCATCGTCTCGCCGGAGAGGGTCGGGCCGCCGCCGATCACCAGTCGCACCGGGTTGCCGCAGGTATGGCCGTCTATGCAGGAGAAGGTATGCAGGCCGGGCGGGACCGTGTCGGCAGATCTCATCAAGAGTTCGGCTGATGGGTGGGAAGCTCGAGAGGGACGCAATTGCGCCGCCCCTGCATCAGGCAATCTTCGATTTGCGATTCTCGGCGCAACTCCCGCACCAGCACGACCCCCACAATCGCCAGCAACAGGATGACGATGAGGCCCATCGACGCGTTGGTGCGTCTCGCTTCCCCTTCGTCGATGTCGCCCTGCCGCAGCATCGCAATGTCCTTGCAGCCGATCGGCCGCGACGCATTGTACCCGGTTTGCCCGCGCGTCGCCACGCGGAGATCGAGACATTGCGCCGATTGCGGCGCATCTCGCTCTGCGCTATTGACCCTCGTTAGCAACGCCAAAGGAACCGCCGCATGGCACAGCCCGGCCCGCTCGCGGGCATCACGATCGTCGATCTCTCCCGCATTTTGGCCGGGCCGTATTGCACCTTGCTGCTCGCCGAGCTGGGTGCACGGGTCATCAAAGTCGAGGCGCCCAAGACCGGCGACGACGCGCGTCAATACGGGCCGTTCACCAACGGGAAATCGACCTATTTCGCTTCGGTCAACCGCGGCAAGGAGTCGATCGCGCTCGACCTCAAGGCGCCGGGCGATCGCGAAATCTTTGAGCGGCTTTTGGACAAGGCCGACGCGATCGTCGAGAACTTCCGGCCCGGCACCATGGAACGGCTGGGCTATGGCTGGGAGACGCTGCACAAGCGCTATCCCCGGCTGATCTACGCCGCGGCGTCGGGGTTTGGCCATAGCGGCCCGTTCTCGCATTACCCGTCCTACGACATGGTGGTGCAGGGCCTCGGCGGCATCATGAGCATTACCGGAAATCCCGACGAGCCCTCCCCGCGCATCGGTACGTCGATCGGCGATCTCGGCGGCGGGCTCTACACGACCATCGCGCTCAATGCGGCGCTGTTGCACCGCGAACGCACCGGCGAGGCGACCAAGGTCGATGTCGCGCTGTTCGACTGTCAGCTAGCGCTGCTTGAGAACGCGATCATGCGCTACACGACCTCGGGCGATATCCCGGGCCCACTCGGCGCGCGCCACCCGTCGATCACCCCATTCGAGGCATTCAAGGCCAAGGACGGCGACATCATCATCGCCGCCGGCAATGACGGGCTCTGGCTCAAGCTGACCGAGGCGCTCGGCCATCCAGAGCTAGCGGAGAACCCGAACTACAAGACCAATCCGCTGCGCAACCAGAATCAAAAGCAACTGAAGGCCGAAATCGACGCCATCCTGTCGACCAACACGCGCGACCACTGGATCGCGCTGCTCGAAGCCGCGGGGTTGCCGTGCGGCCCGGTCAACAACGTGGCGCAGGCGATCGCCCACCCGCAGGTCGAGGCGCGCAATATGCTGGTCGAGATCGACGACGCGACAACCGGCCCGCTGAAGCTCGTCGGCAACCCGATGAAATTCTCCGCCTTCGACGATCCGCGGACCCGCGCCGCCGCCCCCGATCTCGACGCCGACCGCGCCAAGATCCTCCGCGAATTGGGGATGTGACGACCGTCCAGCAACCGCGCGGGCAAGCATCTTGAGGTCGCGCCATCATCGGCGGCGCGGCCGGGTCTGGCGCACGCTTGGCTGGGGCGTTCTCGGCCTGCTCGTCATCGCGCTCGTCGCGGCGGGCGGCGGGTTTATCGCGCTGCGCACCTCGCTGCCGACGGTCGATGGCACGGTTATGGTGGCGGGGCTGCACGGCACGGTCAACATCAGCCGCGACGCCGATGGCGTGCCGACAATCACCGCCGGAGACGATGACGATCTCGCCTTCGCGCTCGGCTATGCCCAAGCCCAGGATCGGCTGTTTCAGATGGAGCTGCAGCGCCGCTTCGGCGCCGGGCGGCTGGCCGAGATTTTCGGGCAGGCCGCGGAGCCGGTCGACACTCAGATGCGCGTGCTAGGCCTTTACCGCAGCGCCGAGGCTGCGTTCGACAAACTGTCGCCAAAGGCGCAGGAAGGGATCAAAGCCTATTGCGCCGGGGTCAACGCCTATCTGGAGACGCGCGGGATGCTGCTGCCGCCCGAGTTCCTGCTGCTGCGCTTTTCACCCGAGCCGTGGACACCCGCCGATACGCTCGTCTGGGGCAAGCTGATGGACTTTCAGCTCGGCGGCAATTACCGCGGCGAATTGTTGCGCGCGCGGCTGGCGAAGACCGTATCGACCGACGACATGACGTTCCTCTATCCGGACTACCCAAAGGACGCCCCACGCACCCTCGCCGCGCTGACGCCGCTTTATCGCCAGCTGCCGTTCGGGCGCCTCTATGCGACGCTGCCGGAGACGATGGGACCGCATTACGCATCGAACAACTGGGTAGTCGACGGCGCACACACCTTATCCGGCAAGCCGCTACTCGCTAACGACCCGCATCTCGGGTTCGCCGCGCCCGGCTTCTGGTATCTCGCGCGACTGAAGACGCCCGAGCATGACATCGAGGGCGGAACGGCCGCGGGAACGCCGCTCGTCATCATCGGCCACAACGAGAAAATCGCCTGGGGCTTCACGACAACGACCGCCGATATCGAGGACGTCTTTATCGAGAAGCTCGATCCGAAAGACCCGAACCGCTACATGGTTGCGGACGCCACCCTGCCATTTCGCACCCGCGAGGAGACGATCAAGGTGCGCGACGGCGACTCGATGAAGCTGACCATCCGCGCCACGCGGCACGGACCTGTCATCTCGGACATGCTGCCGCCAGGAACAATCGACGCGGGCTATGTGCTGGCGGTGCAGACGACCTTTCTCGACGATGACGACACGAGCGCCGAGGGCCTGTGGGACATCGATCGCGCGACCGACTGGGCGAGCTTCCTCGATGGGCTGAAAAAGGTCGTTGGTCCCCCGCAAAATGTCGTCTACGCCGACACGAGCGGCACGATCGGCTTTATCGCCGCCGGCCGCATCCCGATCCGCAAATCGGGTGATGGCTGGCTGCCCGCGCCGGGATGGAGCGGCGACTATGACTGGCAGGGATATATCCCGTTCGATCAGCTGCCGCAGGGCACCAACCCCGCGTCCGGACATTTTGTCAGCGCCAACAATAAGATCGTGCCCGACAGCTACCCGTATTTTATCAGCCGCGACTGGGACTTGGCGGATCGCGCCGAGCGCATCGAAGCGCTGCTGACCGCGACACCCAAGCAGTCCGCAGAAGCCAGCGCAGCAATCCAGGCCGATACGCTGTCGCTCGAAGCCAAACGCCTGGTGCCGCTGATGACCAAGATCGTGCCGTCGAGCGACATGGCGCGCGAGGCCGTGACGCGGCTGCAGAACTGGGACTTCCATATGGATGCCGACAAGGTCGAGCCGCTGCTGTTCACCGCGTGGCTGCGCGCTTTCGCCCAGTCTGTATTGTTCGCGCGGCTCGGCGACGACGCTGCCGACTATTGGGATCTGAAGCCGGAAGTAATGTTCAACGTGCTGACCCAGCGCCCCGACTGGTGCGCCGACCCGAAAAAGCCGAGCGAGACCTGCGAGACACGGCTTTCGGCGGCGCTGGACCGGGCTCTCGACGAATTGCGCCATGGCTACGGCGAGGAGATGGCGCAATGGCAGTGGGGCCGCGCGCACATCGCCTACTTTCCCAATGCGGTGTTCGAGCGGGTGCCGCTGCTGCGCGATTGGCTGCGCGTTACGATCCCGACGCCCGGCGGCTACGACACCGTCAATCGCGGTCCGAGCGTGATCCGCGACGATGCGCATCCCTACGAGCAGCGCTTTGGCGCGGGGCTGAGGATCATCACCGACATGGCCTCGCCCGGGGACTCACAGATGATGATCGCGCCCGGCCAGTCGGGAAATCCGCTGTCGGCGCATTACGCCGACCTGCTGGCGCGCTGGCGTGCCTTTGATTGGCTCGTCCCAGCGCGCGGCACGGCGGCGGCGAGCTTGACCCTGACGCCCGCGCCATGAGCGCACTTCCCGTCACTGCCTCGGATGTCGACCGCGCCGCCGCGGCGATTGCCGGCGCGATCGGCGAGACGCCGCTCGTTCCCGCGCCGACGCTTTCGGAGGCCGCCGGGTGCGAGGTGTGGCTCAAGCTCGAGACGCAGCACCCGACCGGCTCCTTCAAGGAACGTGGCGCGCTCAACAAGCTGTTGACCCTCAACGCCAACGAGCGCGGCGCCGGGGTGGTGGCGATGTCGGCCGGAAATCACGCGCAGGGCGTCGCGTACCACGCCCGGCCGCTCGGCATCCCAGCGACGATCGTCATGCCGGAAGGCACGCCTTTTACCAAGGTCGAGCGCACCGAAAACCTCGGCGCGACGGTCGTGCTGCAGGGCGAGAACCTAGTTGCGGCGCGCCAGGCAGCCGATGCGCTGGGGCGCGACAAGGGGCTGGTGCCGGTGCATCCCTATGACGACCCGGCGGTAATCGCCGGGCAAGGCACGATCGCGCTCGAAATGCTGGCCGACCAACCCGAGCTCGACGCGCTGATCGTGCCGATCGGTGGCGGCGGGCTGATTTCCGGAATCGCCGTCGCCGCCAAGGCGGCAAAGCCGGCGATCGAGATCGTCGGCGTCCAATCCGCGCTCTACCCGGCGATGGCGGAGGTGCTAGCGGGTCGGACGCCCGATACCGCGACAGCCGGCGCGACCATGGCCGAGGGCATCGCGGTCAAGGAGCCGGGGCTGCTGACCCGGCAGATCGTCGCGGCGCTGGTTTCCGACATCCTTCTTGCCGACGATACCCAGATCGAGGCGGCGATCGAACACCTCGTCGACCGCGAGAAGCTGGTCGCCGAGGGCGCCGGCGCGGCGGGGGTCGCGGCTTTGCTTGCCAACGCCGAGCGGTTTCGCGGCAAGCGGGTCGGCATCGTCGTCACCGGCGGCAATATCGATGCGCGGCTCCTCGCGTCGGTGCTGATGCGCGGGCTGGTGCGCGAAGGCTGCCTGGTGCGGCTGCGCTCCGAGCTGCCCGACGTGCCGGGTGCACTGGCGCGGCTCTCGGCGGTGATCGGCGGCCGCGGTGGCAACATCGTCGAGGTGCATCACCAGCGCCTGTTCCAGGATGCTTCGGTCAAGCGCGCCGAGCTCGACGTGGTTATCGAGACGCAAAGCCGCCGTCATGTCACGGCGATCGTCGCCGCGCTGATCGCCGCCGGTTTCCCGACCGAGCTTTTGTCAGCGAGTGGCGAGCGGCTGTCCTCTACACCTCCGTAGGCGACGCCGGCGCCACCAGCACCCGGTCGACGCGGCGACCATCCATCTCGACGACCTCGAAGCGGAAGCCGCCGCCAAGCACGCGGTCGGCAACCATCGGCACGCGATTGAGCCGCGCCATCAGATAGCCCCCGAGCGTGTGGAAATCGGCGTCCTCACCCGGCAGATGCGAGATACGCAGCGCCTGCTTGACCTCGTCGAGCGCGACCATGCCGTCGAACAGCCAGCTGCCGTCCTCGCGGCGCACGACGCGCGGGTCGGTATCGCCGGCACCCGGCATCTCACCGACCAGCGCCTGGAGGATGTCGTGCAAGGTCACCAAACCTTCGAGGTCGCCGTACTCATCGACGACCAGCGCCAGGGCCTCGCCAGTCGACTTGAATACTTCGAGCGCGCGCAGCACCGTGACCGTGTTGGGCAGAAAGAGCGGCGTGCGAAGCGCCTTGCGAACGTCGAACGGTGCTTCGTTGAGCACCTCGTCGAGCAGATGCTTGACCTGAACGACGCCGGCGAGCTGATGGGTGTCTCCCCGAACCACCGGAAAGCGCGAGAACGAGCTTTCGGAGATGTGCCGGCGGATATCCGCGATGGGGTCGTCGAGGTCGAGAAACTCGATTTGCGTGCGCGGCGTCATCACCGCGCTGATCCGGCGGTCGCCGAGGCGCAGCGCCATCTCGACAATCGCCGTCTCGCCGAGCGGAATGTGCCCGGCCGCGGCGCCCTCCCGCAGCATAAAGCCGATCTCCTCATCGGTCACACCGGCCGGCTCGCTGCGCACTGGGATGAGTTTCAGGATCAGATCGGTAGACGCGCTGAGCAGCCATTCGATCGGCGCGGCGAAGAGCGACAGCCGGCGCATCAATCGCGCCAGATGACTGGCGATGCCCTCGGCATCGCCCAGTGCAATGCGCTTTGGCGCAAGCTCACCGATGATCAGCGAGAAATAGGCGATGCCGATCACCACGACGATCATCGACGCGACATGGGCATAGGACGCGATACCGGGCAACGTTGCGAAATACGCCTCGAGCGGCTCGCCGAGCGTGTCCTGGCCGAACGTGCCCGAGAGGATCGCGATCACCGTGACGCCGATCTGCACCGTCGCCAGGAGGCGCGACGGATCGGCTTTCAATTCAAGCGCCGCCTTGGCGCCGGCGCTGCCACCGCTCACCCGCGGCTGAAGCCGCGCCGGCCGCGCCGATATCAACGCGATCTCCGCCATCGCGAAGAAACCGTTCAGGAGAATGAGCAAAAATATGATCGAGAGGTGCAGCCACAGCATCGCAGCCCCCTGGTGTTAAGGTGGGCCGACGCTCGGTGGGTTCACCACTTCTACGTCATCTCCGGGCATGTCCCGGAGATCCATGTGGATGGCCGGAACAAGTCCCGGCCATGACGAATGGGGCCGATAACAGCCGCTATCAGCGCGAATAAAATTCGACGACGAGGTTTGGCTCCATCGTCACCGGATAAGGCACATCGGCGAGCTTTGGCGCGCGGATGAATGTGCCGCGCATCCGATCGTGATCGATTTCGAGGTAGTCCGGCACATCGCGCTCGCTCGACTGCGTCGCCTCGAGCACCAGCGCCATCAGCTTGGCCTTCTGGCGAAGTTCGACGGTGTCGCCGTCGCTCAGCTTGGCCGAGCCGATATTGAGCCGCTTGCCATTGACCAGGACATGGCCGTGATTGATCAGCTGACGCGCGGCGAACGGGGTCGGCGCCAGTTTCATGCGGTAGACGATCGTGTCGAGCCGCCGCTCCAAAAGCTCGATGAGGTTTTCGCCGGTGTCGCCCTTGCGGCGCACCGCCTCCTCATAGAGCCGACGGAACTGCCGCTCGCCGATATTGGCGTAATAGCCCTTGAGCTTCTGCTTGGCGGAGAGCTGAGTGCCGTAATCCGACGGTTTCTTGCGCCGCTGACCGTGCTGGCCGGGGCCGTATTCACGGCGATTCAGCGGGCTTTTCGCGCGCCCCCACAAATTGACGCCGAGGCGGCGATTGATCTTGTACTTCGACTCCGTGCGCTTGCTCATGCGCGCTACTCCCGTTTCGGGTTGTTGTTATCCCAATAGTGCTTCCGCTGCGTCACCGCCCGGAGCCGGGGCTTTCGCCCACATTCTTGGGAAGAGGCGCGCACTATACGCATGGCGCCGATGAAGTCAATTTGAGCGGCATCGAAACGCTACGAACCAGGCTAGTTTAACCTGTTATTGCTGGAAATTTACAGGCGGCCGGCGCTTCGCGGCAGCGCCTTCGCACCGTTTGAACAAGAACTCTAGAAAACGATTTTGGCGATTTTACGGTCGCTCTGGACAGGGAGCCGCCGCGCTCGCCAAACTCGCGGCAAACAGGAGGAGCGCCCGATGCCGATCATCGATTCACAAGTCCATGTCTACGAGGCGAACACGCCGAAGCGGCCCTGGCACAGCGTGCCGAACTGGCCCGATCATGTGACCGGCGACGAGATGGTCGCGGCGATGAACAAGGTCGGCGTCGATGGCGCGATCTTCATCTCCGCCTTCTCGATGTACCAGTACGACGCGAGCTATGCGGTGGAGGTGCAAAAGGCGCATCCCGGCAAATTCGGCATCGTCAAGCCGGTCAACCCGGACGATCCGGCGGTGGCGGACGTCATCGCCGAGTGGAAGAAGGTTCCCGGCACCGTCGGCATCCGCATCATGCTGACGCCTGAAGCGGGCCGCGACCCGGCCGATCCGGGGCTCGACCGCATCTGCCGCGCGGCCGTGCAACACGATTTCCCGGTCAATGTGCTGTTCTGGGGCAATGTCGATAACGGCACAAAGCTTGTCGACCGCCATCCGAACACGCGGTTCATCATCGACCATCTGGCGATCCTGCAGCCGCGCGTGCCGCCGGCGCCGCCAGAGCCATGGGCCGACCTGCCGAAGGTGGTGGAACTGGCGAAGCGGCCGAACGCAGTCATCAAGGTCAGCGGCGCCTGCACGCTATCGAAACAGCCGTTCCCCTTCCCCGACATCTGGGACCCGCTCGCTCGCGTCTTCGACGCCTGGGGTTTCGAGCGCTGCCTGTGGGGCACCGACTGGACGCGCGCCTTCGCGGTCGTCAATTACGAGCAGGCGGTCGAGCCGTTCCGCCTGACCGACCGGCTGAGCGCCAGCGAGCGCGCGATGCTCATGGGCGGCGCCACGGCCAAGGCCTACGGCTGGTCGCCGAGCTAAGGCCGGCGCGCCCGCTTCGGGCAGCGGAACTGGCATCCAAACAACGCCGTTGGCGACGATCGGGCAATCGCCCCAATCGCGCAGGAGACGGCAGATGTTGGTGGTGCGGCCCAACGCGCGAAAGATGCGCGCTTTTCTGCAAAGTCCTTCCGAGCGCCCCACCGGATGGCGCGGAAAGACGGGTATTGCATGGCGACTGCCGTGGAGCCGCGTGCTGCTCACGGTCGGGATTGTCGGCGCCGCCGCAATCGCGGCGATCGCCCTCGCCCCGCAGTGGTAGCCCCGCCCTGGCGGCTACGCGGTTACTCCACCGCTGCCGAGCGGCTAGCGCGCTCGCGGCGGGCAGCGATAATTCTCGGCCAGAGCGCGTGCGATCAACTCGGGCGCGCTCAATCGCCGTAGTTCGGGGTTCTTGCGAAAAAATCGGACTACGACGAAGCGGAGCTCCGCTTCGTCGGGCGCGGTCGAAACGCAGGCCGTGAACTCGCCCATCGCATGACCTTGAAAGAGATAGTCGGCAACCGCGTCGATGTAGCCGTAACAGAAATTAACGATGGCGCCGATCGTCGCGGTGCATTCCGCGAACAGCACGTCCCCGTCCCTCACCTGCGCCGCGGAGGGCGAGGCCCACGACAAAACGATGATTATCAGTGTGGCCAGTGACGTACGAAGCGCCTGTCGTCCGATCGCGGTCCCTACTCCGCCGCCGCGGCGCGGGAAGCGCGTTTGCGGTCGTTGGCGTCCAACAGGCTCTTGCGCAAGCGGATCGCCTTTGGTGTCACCTCGACCAGCTCGTCGTCGGCGATATAAGCGATCGCCTCTTCGAGGCTCATCTGGATCGGCGGGGTGAGGCGCACCGCCTCGTCCTTCGAGGTGGTGCGGATATTGGTGAGTTGCTTGCCCTTCGCCGGGTTGACGTCCAGATCGTTGTCGCGCGTGTGAGCGCCGATGACCATACCGGGGTAGATCGCGTCGCCGTGCGAGACGAACATCGATCCACGCTCCTCGAGGTTCCACAGCGCATAGGCAACCGCTGCGCCGCCGGCGGTCGAAATCAACACGCCGTTGACGCGCCCCTCGACCGGACCCTTATAGGGCGCGTAGCCGTGGAAGATGCGGCTCATCACCCCCGAGCCGCGCGTGTCGGTCAGGAATTCGCCGTGATAGCCAATGAGGCCGCGCGTCGGCGCCAGGAAGGTGAGCCGCAACTTGCCGCCGCCCGAAGGGCGCATGTCCTGCATCTCGGCCTTGCGGCGGCTCATCTTTTCGACGACGACGCCGGCAAATTCCTCGTCGACGTCGACAAAGACTTCCTCGATCGGCTCGAGGCGCTGACCGTTTTCGGTCTTGAAGAGCACACGCGGGCGGGAGATCGACAGCTCGAAGCCCTCGCGGCGCATCGTCTCGATCAGCACCCCGAGCTGCAATTCGCCGCGGCCCGAGACCTCGACCGAGTCGCGCGCGGCGCTCTCGCGCACGCGGATCGCGACATTGCCCTCGGCCTCGCGGAAGAGGCGTTCGGCGATCATGCGAGAGGTAACCTTGCTGCCCTCGCGGCCCGCGAGCGGGCTGTCGTTGACCGAGAAGGTCATCGCCAGAGTCGGTGGGTCGATCGGGTCAGCCTCGAGCGCGGCCGTCACTTCAGGGGCGCAAAGCGTGTCCGCGACCGTCGTCTCGGCGAGACCGGCGACAGCGATGATGTCACCGGCGCGCGCCTCGTCGACGCCGACGCGCTCGAGGCCGCGATAGGCGAGCAGCTTGGTGAGCCGAGCCTGCTCGATGACGCGGCCATCGCGGGCAAGCGACTTCACCGGCATGTTAAGACGCGCGATGCCGGAATGGATGAGCCCGGTCAGCACCCGGCCGAGATACGGGTCGTAGTCGAGCGTCGTCGCCAGCATCGTGAACGGCGCGTCGACATCGGCCTCGGGCGGCGGAACATGCGCGACGATCAGGTCGAAGAGCGGTGTGAGACCGGTGCGCTCGTCGGCCATATCGGCGACCGCCCAGCCGTCGCGGCCCGACGCGAAGAGGGTCGGGAAATCGAGCTGGTGCTCATCGGCGTCGAGTAGCGCGAAGAGGTCGAAGATCTCGTTATGCACGGCCCCGGCACGCGCGTCGGGGCGATCAATCTTGTTGATGACGACGATCGGCCGCAGCCCCCGGCGCAGCGCCTTGGCGACGACGAACTTGGTCTGCGGCATCGGCCCTTCGGCCGCGTCGACCAGCACCAGCACGCCATCGACCATACTGAGGATGCGCTCGACCTCGCCGCCAAAATCGGCATGGCCCGGCGTGTCGACGATATTGATGCGCGTGTCGCCCCAAGTCAGGGACGTGCACTTCGCCAGGATGGTGATGCCGCGCTCGCGCTCCAGGTCGTTGGAATCGAGCGCGCGCTCGGCGACCTGCTGGTTGGCTCGGAAAACGCCCGACTGGCGCAAAAGTTGATCGACCAGCGTCGTCTTGCCGTGATCGACATGCGCGATGATCGCGATGTTGCGGATATTCTCTGTCACTTGAACAATTAACCTCGTACCGGCGGCACCTACACCAAGCCGGCGGAGGCGACAAGTTTGTCGAGCCGGGTTTCGGGCCGGGCGCCGACATGACTAATGATCTCGGCCGCGCAGAGGCCGCCGATAGCCCCACAGGTGGGGAGCGGCAGTCCGCGGGTCAAGCCGAACAGCACGCCAGCCGCGTAAAGATCGCCGGCGCCGGTGGTATCGGCGACCCGCGCGACAGGCGCGGCCGGGATCGTATGCACCTTATCGTCCGAAATGATGACACTGCCCTTGGCGCTGCGGGTCAGCACGGCGATCTTGACCTGGCTGCGCGCCAGGGCCACGGCGATGTCGAAATCTTGAGTCTCGTAGAGCGAGCAGATCTCGGATTCGTTGGCGAACAAAATGTCGATGTCGCGGGCGACGAGATCGCGGAACTCGGCGCGGTGACGATCGACGCAGAACGGGTCGCTGAGCGAGAGCGCGACCTGCCGATCAGCCGCATGAGCGACCGCGGCCGCGCGGCGGAACGCCGTCTTCGCGCGGGGCGGATCGAAAAGGTAGCCTTCGAGATAGGTGATCTGCGCAGCAGCGATAATGCGCGGGTCGATATCCTCGGGGCCGAGATCGACACAGGCGCCGAGATAGGTGCCCATCGTCCGCTGGCCATCCGGGGTCACCAGTATCAAGCAGCGCGCGGTGCCGGGGCCGGTCGTCGCGGTCGGCGTGTCGAAGCTAATCCCCATCGCCCTGATGTCGTGGCGGAAGATCGCGCCGAGAGCATCGTCACGCACCTTACCGATATAGGCGCCGCTGCCGCCGAGAGACGCGATCCCCGCCATGGTATTGCCGGCCGAACCTCCCGAACTCTCGATGCCCGGCCCCATGCGACCATAGAGCTCGTCA
>Ga0210398_10000870_pt1 | contig 32947 bp, 38 predicted proteins | sample IncBWC4OmetaG_FD_161047 | JGI IMG/M metagenome (GOLD analysis project Ga0210398, IMG submission 161047) | Forest soil microbial communities from Barre Woods Harvard Forest LTER site, Petersham, Massachusetts, United States - Inc-BW-C-4-O | ecosystem: Environmental > Terrestrial > Soil >... | reverse complement strand
ATCGCCACGCCGGTGATCCGGTCGAGGTCTACGTCAATGGCGCATTGTTCGCGCGCGCGGAAGTGGTGGTGCTGCAGGATCAGATCGGCGCGCGCATCCTCGAGGTGGTCGGCAACGGTCCGGATGGTCGTCCCTCGGGACTGCGCTGAGCGATGGATTCGATCCCGACCACGCCCGCCGGCGCCAGTGCGGCGCCGCCATCCGCACCGCGGATTTGTCTCGGTCAGAACGGTCCGGCCGAGATGGCTGATTTCATTGCGCGCGCGGGTCTCGAGGTGCTGCCCTACGCGCATCGGAGCCGCGCTACCGTTTACGTCGACTTCGTAGGCGCCCGTCCCAGCGGGATGGACGTGCTCAGTTTCGATTTCACGGCGAAGGGCGAGCGCGCTCCCAGAGCCACCGCGGACCTCGCCACCGACAAGTGGCAAGCTGCCGCGTTGCTGGTGATCTCGCATTCCCTGCGGCTCAAGCCGGCGCTGCTCAGTGGCGACCCGGCGATGCTGAGTGTGCTGCGTAGCGCGGTCGCGGCGGCCAACAGTCATCTGCCCATCATCCTCGATGGCGAGATCGGGACCGGCAAATACAACGTCGCGCGAATCATCCATAGCGCGAGCCGTTTTCGCGGGCCGTTGCTGAGCGTCAGCTGTGCCAGCCTCCAAGATGTAGAGGTGGAAAATCTCACCCGCACGATTCCCGAATCGAAGAGCGTAGGAGCCGCAATCTTTCTCGACGAGGTCGGCGAGCTGACCGACGCGGCGCAGTTGAAGTTGCTGCAGCTGCTGCAATCGCTGGAGCGCACTCCGCTGGCCGACGCGCAAGCGCCCGCCAGCTCGACGCGTTTCCTGGCCGCCACCAATCGCGCTCTGGCGACCATGGTCGAACGGGGTGAGTTTCGCGGCGAGCTGTTCTGGCGGCTCAACGTTTTAAGTCTCAAGATTCCGCCGCTGCGCGAGCGCATCGGCGACGTGTCGATGCTCGCGCGGTTGTTTCTGCGCCGCTCCAATCCGCGGCGCATGTTCATGCCGATGGCGCTGCGCGCGCTGAGCGCCTATGCCTTTCCCGGCAACGTGATGGAGCTGGAAAATCTGGTGACCCGGCTCGCGATCGCGCCGCTGGCGACCGGCAACAGTCTTATCGACGTGGGCGACGTGCGGCGCCACTTGATGGTAGTGCCGGCCGAGGGCGAGCAGGTCAGCGGCTGGCAAAGCAGCCGCGAGGAAGCGCGGCGCGAGATGATCCTGAAAACCATCGCCGCCGCCGGCGGCAATCGCGCCGAAGCGGCACGCCGGCTCGGCATGACCCGCCGCACGCTCCAGTATCACATCACCAAGGCCGGCCTTTCGCGCCGGTCGATTCGAACCAAGCCGCTCGCGCCGGAGCCGTTGCGCGCGCCGACCGGAGAGCCGACTTGCTAGAGGAACAGGAAGGCGGCGGCGGGCATGAGTCCAGCGAGCGATGGCTGGTTTCATACGCGGATTTCATCACGCTGTTGTTCGCGCTGTTCGTGCTGCTGTACGCACTGTCGAATTCCAATCATGTCGACCAGACGCGCGCGATGGATTCGGTCAAGCGCGCGGTCGGCATTCATCCGGAGCGCGGCGGGATGCGTCCCGACCTCGGCGATTCCGGCCATGCGACGATCGATGAAATCGAACATCTGGAGGCGGTGCAGGAGCAGATGACGATTGCGCTGCAGAACTATCCCAATTCCGGGATCACGATGAAAATCGACGATCGCGGGTTGGTGATTTCGCTCTCGGCGGCGAAATTTTTTGCCAGTGGCGAGGCGCAAATCGCGCCCTCGCAATTGCTGGTGCTGGATGCCGTGATCAAGACCATCGCACCGCTGGCGAATCTCTTCGAGATCGACGGCTTTACCGATTCCGTGCCCATACAAAGTGGACAATTTCGCGACAATTGGGAGCTAAGCTCCGCGCGCGCGGCCGAGGTCCTGCGCTATGCGCTGGCCCATTCCACGCTCAATCCCAATCGCTTCGAAATCGCGGGGTACGGCCCCTACCGAACCGTCGCGGACAATTCCACCGAGGAGGGGCGCGCGCTCAACCGGCGGGTCGAGATCGTGGTGAAACCGACGACGGCGAAATCCTCATGAGTACCAGCGTCACCACCGCCAGTCAGAAAGTACCGATTCGCAAATACGAGTTGGGCCGGCCCATCATTCGGCGCGAACAACGGATCGCGTTCGAGGAGATTCATCGCGACCTCGCGAAAACCTGGTCGGATTCGATGGCGGAGTATTTGCCCGCCGATGCGCGGCTGGAATTCGAGGGCCTCGACTTCGAGGTATTCTCCGCGGTTTCCATCGACGATAGTCCCTACTCGCAGATTGCGCTGTTCTCCATCGCGGCCACTCCCATCAACGGATTCCTGATGATGTCCGGCGCGCTGGCGAAATTCCTGGTTCGACACCGGCTGGGAATGACCGCGGCGACCGACGCCGACGCGACCGCGCCCTTCACCCGCATCGAAGGGGCCATCGGGCGCGAAACCTCGCGCTCGATTATCGCGCGCCTGAGCGAGGCGTACGCGGCCGCGCGCTTGGGGAGCATCGCCAATATTCGCGAATGCGATGACCTCGCCGACAGCTTCATCTTCGAGCCCGACGAATCGCTCGCGCTGCTGAAATTCCGGATTGGCATCGCCGACCTGGATCTCCGCCTGCTCGTCGCGCTCAGCGGCAGCGTGGTCGCCTCGCTCGCGGCGCATCAACCGGTGGCAGTGGCGGAAGCCAACGGCCGCAATGCGATTATCAATGTGGTCAGGCGCCTGCCCCTCGATCTCGAGGTGGTGTTGGGAAGCTGGAAGGCGTCGATTGCGGAGCTCCAGGGGCTTCACGCGGGCGACCAGATCGTGTTGCCCGATGGCGAGGACGCCTGGCTGGCGGCGCGCGGCGTGCGTGTCCGTCGCGCCGGCGTCGAGATCGGCGCAGCAGGCGCGAGCGTCGAAATTCGCGGAGGCAGTCGATTGCGATGAGTCCCGACGGCTTCATTCGGACCACTTCGGTGACGGTCGACGCCGTACTCGCGAGAGTGCGGATGCCGGTCGAATCGGTGGCCGCACTCGCGCCGGGCGATCGTCTCGATATTGAGGCGCAAGGCGGCGCCGGACTCCTCGTGCGGCTGGTCGCCGAGGGCCAGACCATCGCGGTCGCCTCGCTCGAAATCGTGGACGGCCAACTCATCGCAACCATCCTCAACAATGACCCGAACAACGGGCCCGGCGTAGCCGGGCGAAGGATCGATCAATGGAAGCACAGGAAAGCAAAGACGACGGCCTGAATCGCGCGGTGCTGTTGACGCTGACGCTGGAGAAGCCGGTCCTCGCCCGCGTCCTTAAGCATCTTTCGAGCAAGGAGCTGAGCCGACTGGTCCAGGCGCACGATGCGATCACGAAATCCGGCGCGCCCTCGAGCACCCAGTTGATGGAAGTCGGCGCCAAATTTCTTTCCTCGGAAAACAACGGTTCCTCAAACAATTTCAAAGATGCGCTCGCGATGGCGTTCGGCCAGGACGGCGCCGACCAGATCTTGCGCCAGGATCAGTGGCGGACCATTGCCGAGCGGGTGAAGCCGGAAAAATTTGCCGCGGTGCTGCGCGGCGAGCGCCCCGAGGCGGTCGCGATCACGCTCTCGCAGTTGCCTCCGCGGTTCGCCGCCGACGTGCTCGCGCAACTGCCGGAGGAGCAGCGCGTGGCCGCGATCGAAAGTCTCGCGCGCGCCGAAGCCGCACCCAAAGGCGGCCTCGAGGCGATTCTGCGCGCGGTCGAGCAGAGCGTCAGCGCCACCGAAATGACCGAGGATCCGGATCGAAAGACCGCGGCCCGGCGCGCCGCCGCCGTGCTCAATCAGCTGGATTCCGAAAACGCCACCGCGATCATCGAGCATCTGCGCACCGGCGATCCCGAGGGCGCGGCGCTGATTGAAGGCGAAATGTTCCAGTTCACCGATTTTCTCAAGCTCGACAATCGCGCGATGCAGGGCGTCCTCGCCGAGGTCAAGCCCGAGCGCCTCGCGCGCGCCATCAAGGGCATCACCGATGAGGAACGCGCCGTGATTTTCGCGGCATTGCCCGAGCAGGTGCGAACCGTGGTGGAGGCGGAAATTTCCGAAAGCGGTCCGGTGCCGACGCGCGAGGTGAAAGCGGCGCGGCGCGAGATCACCGAACTCGCCATCACGATGGATCGCCAGGGGCGCATCAAACTGCGCGCCGAACAGGACCTGATGGCCTGATGGCGGCGCAGGAATGGAAATCGCGGCTGCCATGCTGCAGCGTCTGGTGGCTCTTTGCGCAATTCGCCGGCTTGCTGGCGCTGCTCGCGGTCCTGCAACCGGTCTGCGCGTGGGGCCGAGAAGCTGGAGCGGAAAATCTTTACCTTGCGGCGGCTCGTAATGCCGATGTGCCGCCCGATTTGTTGATCGCGATCGTCGGCGCCGAAAGTGGCTACCATCCCTGGGCCCTCAACATCCATGGCCGCCAGGTCTTTTGCCAGTCGCGCGAGGAAGCTGAGAGTGTGCTCGAGACGACGCCGACCGACGACATCGATATAGGACTGATGCAGATCAACTGGCGCTTCTGGGGGCCGCGCAGCGGTGTCGCATCCCGGGGTGAGCTACTCGACCCGGGTAAGAATCTCGAACTAGGCGCGGCGATCTTGAAGGACGGCCTTAGCCGCGGCGGTTCTCTATGGCATCGCATCAGCAACTATCATTCGGGCGATGCGCGCGAGCGCGAGCGCTACAATCGCATGGTTTACAACGCCTATCTCAAGTATATGCACGGCAAGGTCCGCCGCGGGACTATTCACTAGCGAAGCACGGTCGCGCAGTCGTATTGATAGTTAGGGTGTAGCCGTCCCGCTCTATCACTAAGGAACGGCGAAGCTCCTGCGTCCTTGCGCATCTCGCGTGCCAGATGGTTTTCACCTTAGGTCTCCCATAAGCTGTTTCTGAGTGGCGAAGCTGGAGCTGAGGAATCGTTTTTCGGGCACCTGGCGCGCCGTCGCGCAGGCTGCCGTAATCGCGCTGGCGGTCGCCATATGGCTTTTCACCCGGAGCCATGCGCCTCACTCGATCCAGAGCGATCTGCACTACAATGGCAGACCTATCGAGGAGTTCCATTGCGTTCCGAGCAGCCCGGGACCACATCCCGCGGTCATCATGCTGCATGGCGCGGCTAATCGGGGCGCCAGCAACGATCAGTTCGTTGACATGTGCTCGATGCTTGCCGCACACGGCTATTACGGCGAATTCATCGAGTACTATGACGCGACCGACAACACCGACTCGAATCCCGACGCGCGCCAAAACTTCGATGCCTGGTTCGGGGCTATTCATGCCGCCCTTGACGCGCTCGCTAAAAATCCCGCGGTCGACCCTAAGCGCATCGCGATAATGGGATTCTCGCAGGGCGCCTACCTCGCCACTGGGAGTGGCGCGATGTTCCCGGGTCAGGTCGCCGCCGTGGTCGAGTACTACGGCGGGTTGCTTCCGAACTTGCGCACCCGCGTCTGGCAGATGCCCCCAACCCTTATCCTCCATGGCGCGCGCGATACCATAATTCCGCTCTCGGAGGCGACCGACCTCGACAAGTACCTGACCGCGGCGGGCCGGCCTCATGAGTTTCACATCTACCCGCGATCCGGCCACGGTTTTAACTTCCGCAGTGAAGGACCCCGCTACAATGGGGTGGTGGCCGAGGACGCCTGGAATCGCAGCCTCCGATTTCTCGACCGCGCCCTTCAGCACGAGCCCCCCAGGTAAAGTCTGACAATGCGGACCGGTCGATGGTTGTAGAACATCCCCGCTTAGGTTATGAGTTCTCCCACGCCGAATGCGCCAGGTCCGGCTAACTCGAAGCTACTGTAAGGGCCGCGAGAGGGAGGGTCCCGAAATGAGGAAGACTACCAAGCACGCCGCGATAGCCGCCGCGTTTGCGCCAGCGCTCTTGATGCTGGGATGTTCAGCATCGACGCCGCCTGCCGATTCGTCCGGACTGGCGCGCACCGAGCTGTCGTTCAATATCAATCAGTGCCAGCAACTCAACCCTGGCTTGTTCAAGTGCCCCGCGATGGACAAACCGATCTGCAATCCTGACTATACCGGCACGCCAGTCGAATGTCTCAAAATCGACAAGAACGGCAGCATCATGGTGCAGCAGTTGCAGACCCAGTAGAAAGCCCCGGGGGGAAACCTCCGCGCGGTCTTTTATTGATGCGGAATCCTGCTGTGCGAAGTGCCCGGCAGAGTAGAGATTCAATGCGCTACCCGCTGCTCACGATTTTGCTCTTGTGCGTCTGCGTCGGATGTCAATCCGCCGCGCAGCGCGCACAACAGATGGAGCCGCTGCTTTCACAAGCCGGCTTCAGCGTGATTCCCGCGGATACTCCGGCGCGAGTGGAGAAGCTCGACCACATCAAACCCGCCAAGCTGAGCTACTTTCCGGTCAATGGCAAACAGCTTTACTGGTTCGCGGACCCCTATGTGTGCAAATGCGTCTTTCGCGGCACCGAGCAGAACTACCAGATGTACCAACAGCTTTCGGCGCAGCAGTTACAGGCCGAAGCGCTCGACGACTATCAGACCCAACAGGCCTATACCGAGTATATGGGCGGCGCGGCCAACCAGGTCTTCTATGGCCAGTGAACGCGGCCCGCTTCGTTCGCACGGCCATCGACATTCCGGCAACTTTAGATTTTCGCGATGGTCCTGACGAAAGGAAGCTCGATGCGTTGGTTCATCGCGCCGGCGATTCGCCTCCGCCGCGCCGTGAGTGGCCCTGGTAGTCCGCATCTTCAAGACGAGAAAGCGGCTACCGACCACATAAATTCCCTGATATGTGCGTCGTTTCGCGATAGCAGATGAGCGAGAGCTGGAACGCCGTCTGGTCCAGGTCTCTCCGGTCCGATCCAGTGGCTAGTTTCTACACACGCTGGATACTCTGGATGCGGGGCGGGTAGCGCGTATCCATCCCATCCACTCCCTGACTCACGGCCGTGCGCAAGGGAAGATACTTCACCTGCATTTTAGGCGGAAAACCCTACTGACGGCAGAGAGTTTTCCCTCTCCTCCGCCATTCTGACGGAACTTCCGATCGCTTTGTAATAATTACAAGTTGGCCCGCCGTTTGCTCTACCGGTCGCTATGGAAATCCTACAGCCGGAACAACAGGTGATGGCGGCCGCCCTCCAGGTGCGGGCCGCGCGCGCCGAGTTGCTCGCAGGCAACGTCGCCAATGCCGATACGCCCGGCTACCTGGCACGCGACATCAAGTTCGACGCCGCGCTGAAAAGCGTGCTCGAAAACGGCGACCAGCAAGGGGGGTCATCGTTCGAGACCGTCACCGCGCGCGAGAACCTCGGCTTCGACAACAACGATATCGATATCAATCAGCAACTCGCGAAGTCGTACGAAAATTCGCTCAGCTACGTCGCGACGCTGAAACTTTATGGAGATTCGATGGGGAGACTGGTGAGCGCGACCTCGAGCACCTAGCCGCGCGCCGCAGTCAGGCATTTTTCTTTCCCGGGGGGGAAACGTGGGCCTCGAAAATATCGTCGGTATCGCCAACAGCGCGTTGGGCGCGCAGTCGCAGCGCATCACTCTGATCGCGCAGAACCTCGCCAACGCCGACTCCATGAATTCGCCGTCCGGCGGCCCCTATCAACGGCAACTGCCGGTGTTTGAGCCGGCCCAGGTCGGCGACGATCCCAGCGCGGTCGGCGTCAAGCTCGCCTCGGTGGTGACCGACCAGTCGCCGCCGCGCGAAATCTACGAGCCCTCGAGCCCGTTCGCCGACCCTTCCGGGATGGTCGCGGAGCCCGCGGTCAATCCGGTCTATGAAATGGTCGACATGATGCAGGCCGCGCGTTCCTACCAGGCCAACCTGTCAGTGGTGCAGACGGCCAACTCCGCGGCGCTGAAGACGATCGACCTGCTCAAATAGCCATGAGCATCAGCTTACCCAGCATTGGACTTCAGGACCTGGCGCCGATCACGCCGCAGGCTACGCCGGGCGCGGCGCCGGCCAGCGGCTTCGCGCAAATCGTCGAGCAGGTCAGCGACACGCTGAAGCAGGCGGACCAGATGGCGGCCGGCTACGCGCAGGGAAAAGTGGGGCTGACCGACGCGGTCCTGGCATCGGAAAAAGCCGACACCACCTTTCAAATGACGATGGCGATTCGCAACCGGGTGCTGTCCGCCTACCAGGAGATCGAAAACCTCCAAGTCTGAGAGTTAGCAAACCATAAAGATGCCGCAGTTGCAGAAATATCTGAAGCAGTTGATCGAATTGGTCGGCGTATGGCGCGCCGCGAACCGTCAGCTGTTCAACCTGATCGCGGGCACCCTCGCGCTGGCCGCGGCAATCAGCGGCGCGGTGTACATCATCGATCCGGGGGCACCGGTTGTCCTCGCGGCGAACCTGCGGCCCGCCGACCGCACTGCACTGGCGCTGCGGCTGCGTCACAACGGAATTTCTTTCACCCTCGGCCCCGACTCGATCACGGTGCCCTCACGCGAGTTTGCCGGCGCGCACGCGCTGCTGGAGTCGAGCCCGGGATTTAGCGGCGGCTCCGAGGATTTCAGCCTCTTCGATCATTCGACCATGGGGCAGAGCGACTTCGACGAGCAGGTGAATTACCAGCGCTCGCTGCAGGGCGAGCTCGAACGCACCATCATGGACATCCGCGGCATCGACAGCGCGCGGGTAATGCTCGCGATGGGGCGCCCGTCGCCGTTCGCGATGGGGCCGGCGGAGGCGGAGCGCGCCTCGGTGATGCTGACGACGGCGCCGGGCGCGACGGTGGACACCACGATGGCGGCGGCGATCGCGCATCTGGTGGCGACCTCGGTGCGCGGGCTGGATGTGAATTCGATCACGGTGACCGGCAACGACGGCGCGGTGCTGTTCCCGACCTCCAACCACGACGGCGAGCTCGGGGAGGCGCTGCGGCTGCGCAACGACTTCGAGCATCGGCTGGAAAGCAAGGTGGGCTCGCTGCTGGAGCGCGTCATGGGCAACGGGCGCTACGCGGTGCAGGTGGCGGTCGACATCGATGCCTCGCGCGTGACCAGTACCGACAAATTGTACGGAAAAGGTGACCAGGCGATCGTCAGCGAGGAGCATTCGCAAACCCCTTCGGGCGCGGCGGTCCCTGGCGGCATCCCCGGGCTGACCTCGAACCTGCCCATCGCGAACCCGAATCCCAAGCCGGCTGCGGATACGCTTCCGCCCCCGGCGCCGGAAGACGAAGCGGCGGCGAAAGACGAAACTTCGGCGAAACCGGCGGCCTCGAAAGAGACGGATAGCAAGACCTCGGCGAGCGATACTTTGGCAACGAAGAGCATTGTCAACTATCAGCCATCGTTGCGGGAGACCAACACCGTCACTGCTCCGGTCCGGATCAAGCGTATCAGCGTCGCGGCGGTACTCGATGGCACCTACGATGGCGGGCATTTCAAGCCGCTCGATACCGAGCGTCTCAAATCAATAAAAAGCCTGGTGGCAGCCGCGGTGGGCGCCGATCTTGAGCGCGGTGACCTCGTCGATATCCAAAGCGCCGCGCTGTCGCAGCCCTATGTGCCACCCGTGCCGAATCCGATGACTCAGCTGCGGTCCTTGATGGCTGATCCGCTTCACCTGTATGGCGCGATTGGAGTGGGTTTCTTTCTGCTTATCGCAATCCTCTGGATGGCGAAGCGTTCGATCAGCCGGCGACTCGCCCGGCGTCGTGCAGCACGCGCGGCGGCTCCAAAGGCCGCGGAAACCGAAGCCCCGAAGCAGGAAGAGGTGGAAACTCCATCACCGACACTTACTCCAGGCGATCCCGGCGATGCGCCCGCACCTTCAGCTAATCGCGAGCAGGCCAACTATGACGAGATCCGCAAGCGCGTGAATCTCCAGGTCGATCGCAGCCCCGAAGCCGCAGCAGCCATCCTTCGCAAGTGGCTGGCTGAAAATCCTACCAACGGTAATGCGAATGGGACCGCGAACCACAATGGCAACGGGAACGGCAACGGTGCGCATAGCGAGGGGAACGCGGCATGAGCAATCTCCGCACCACATCCGCGCAACCCTATGCCTTTCCTCTCATGTCGAAGCTCGATGAATCGCTGCTGGCTGCCGAGAGTGCGCGCGAAGCGCAACTCGAAGCGGCGCGCAACGATGCGATCGCCAAGGGCGTCGCGCAAGGCATAGCGCAAGGACGCCTCGAGGCACAGATCGAAGCGCAGCAGTTACTTCAACAGTCGCGCCAGGAGGGATTGGAGCGCGGACATGCCGATGGCATCGAGGAGATGTGTCAGGCAGCGGCCTCGTTGCGCGAGGCGCTCGCACAATTCGACGTCCAACGGGCCGAGATAATTTCCGAGGCCGAGGCGTTCTGCGTCGATCTCGCACTCGCTATCGTTGCGCGGCTGGTCGAAACGGACAGCGTGCGCAATGAATTCGTCCTTCGCTCGGTGAAATCCGCGCTCAAGGCTCTCGCGCCCGAAAATCCTACCACCGTTTTTGTTAATCCCAAGGTTCACCAGCATCTGGCTCGCGCCATGGAAGACCTTCCGCTGCGGGACGATGAGAATATCGCGGCCGGCAATGCGCGCGTCGAAGCGGGTCGGCTGCTGGTTCAGAGTTCGCTCGCAGAAGCCTTCGAGCTGATCCAATCCGCCGTTCTCGAAATGAAATTCAATCGGCAGGCCTCCCTACGAAAAGTAAAGAAAAACGCCAAGGAAAGCACAGATGCTGCCGACCAGTGATTACATAGCGGCGATTCCGCCGATCAGCTTCCCGGTCTGCGGCCGGCTCACCCGCTCGGTCGGTCTCCTGCTCGAATCTACCGGCCCCGATCTGCCGGTCGGCGCGCTGGTGAAGGTTAGCGATCGCAAATCGGACGTGGTGTGCGAGGTGGTAGGTTTCCGCGACGAGCGTTTGCTGATGCTCGCCATCGAGGAGACGCGCCAACTCGCCCCCGAGAGCCTGGTCGCGCCCTTGCACCTGACATTCAAAGCCGGCCCGTGGATCCTTGGCAGAATTCTCGACGGGCTCGGCCGTCCGTTGGACGGTAAGGCCGTCCCCTCGACCGGAGAGCACATCGAGCTGGAGCCGAACGCGCTCGATCCGATGGCGCGCGGACTCACCGATACGCAACTCGATGTCGGCGTTCGCGCCATCAACAGCCTGCTCACTCTCGGCGTCGGACAAAAAATCGGCGTCTTCGCGATGCCCGGCGTCGGCAAAAGCATGTTGCTCGGAATGATGGCACGCGGAACCTCCGCGGACGTCAACGTGATCGCCCTGATTGGCGAGCGCGGCCGCGAGGCACGTGAGTTCGTCGAAGATATTCTCGGCGCGGAAGGGCTCGCACGATCGGTGGTGATCGTCGTCGCCAGCGATATGCCGGCGCCGATGCGCATCAAGGGCGCCTTTCTCGCCACCGCAATCGCTTCGTATCTACGCAGTCAGCGTCGCAATGTGCTTCTCCTTATGGATAGTCTGACCCGCGTTGCGATGGCACAGCGCGAGGTCGGCCTGGCCTCGGGCGAACCACCCACCGCGCGAGGCTATCCACCGTCAGTCTTTGCGGTGATACCTAAGTTGGTCGAGCAGGCTGGAGTGAGCGCCAATCGTGGCAGCATCACCGGCATCTATACGGTGCTACTGCATGAAGAAAACGATCCTATCGGTGAGCTAGCCAAATCAGTGCTCGACGGCCATATCACTCTTTCTCGAGAGTTAGCGGGCCGCGGTCACTATCCGGCCATAGACGTGCTCAATTCCATTTCACGAGTTGCTCAGCGCGTGTGCAGCGCCGATCATAGCGCCGCGCGCCGAAGGTTCACCGAGTTGTATGCTCGCTGGCGCGACGCCGAGGAACTTATCGCCTTAGGCACCTATCATCCGGGTGCCGATCGGCGCACCGACGAAGCGGTCGCCTATCACGACAAACTCGAGACTTTCCTCAAACAGAATGCAGCCGAGCAGGTACCGCTCACGGACAGCGTGCGGCAACTGATGGAGGCTATTTCCTAGTGAATCGCAAATTTGTGCAAACCCTGATCCGCCTGCGCGCCGCGCGGCTGAAGGAACAGACCGCGCAACTCAAACAAGCGTCCCGAGGGCTGGCTGACATTCGCGACCAGCATGACCAGGCGCGAGATCGCGCGGCCTGTTCGATCGAAAGGCCCGACACCATCGCCGACCTCGAGGTCCTCGGCAATTCGCGAATCAAGCTCGCTAAGCTCGCGGTCAAGGCCGAAGCGCACGTCCGTGGAATCACCGAAAAGGTTGGTCACGCGCGCAAACTGAACGACTCTGCTCGGGAAGCCGGCGCTGAACTCCAGCGCGCCAATATCTCCGCGAGAGAGCGTTCAATGGAGACTGAGGCCGAACAGTTCTTTAGCTGGAGCAAAGTTTTCGGTCGATGATGGAGACGCGAATACATAGCACGGCCGCAAAAACGTCGACGCTTTTGGACGACAGTCAGCTAGCGTCGGGCGCGACCGGAATCCCGGAAGATACGGCAGTAGATGAAAAGGTCGACTTTGCCGCTACACTGCAGGTTTTAATTTCCTCGAGCAGTCATGGCAAATCTCCAACCAATTCCTCCGGTTCATCCTCGACGGATTCATCTCCGGATGACCCCACCCCGCGGATAGCTATACTCGCCAGTTTGATCCCTTCATCGATGCGAACAGCAAACAAGACCTGGATTTCTGCGATTTCGAGCGACACTATCCGCAATACCACGCCGTCCCCATATTGGAGCCCTCGGAGCTTGGAAGCTTTCCGAGCTTATCAACTGGCGACCAACAGCGCGAAGTCACTCGACGTAACAAAGAAATCCGCGGCCAATGAAGAGCCAGAAGATCAAGGCATTTCGTCTAGTTCTGCAGCTGACTCTCTCAATGAGGCGGGCATTTCGGCGGTTTCTCATCGAGTTAATTTGGAAGCGCCTTTGACTATTATCACGCGAGATTTGGCAGCCACCGCGGATAGTCATTTGAAGCTCCCGCTCGATTCGTCCATCGGCTCCCAGCACCTCAGATCGAATAACTCGATAAATACCTCATCGATAGGATCGGCGAATAACTACGACGATGCCATCACGCCTTTAACCGAAACGTTCAGGAATAGCGCCGCGTGGCCGAAAGTAACCGACAAGGCTGTGGTTGATTCCGCTTCGGTCGATCGCCCGGCTAATTCAGCGAGGTCTTCGTCTTCGCCGGTGACAAGCGACCTACAAACAATTAGCGATGACCGCGTCCAACCCACGATCACTCCTTCAGTTTCCACTCAACTCACTTCGGGGCGCGCCGCGGCAGCGCGTCCAATCGACCATGCGGGTAGCTACGAAGAATTACTGCCGCCTTCGACCGGGCCAATCGTGAACAGAACCTTTTCGCAGCCTCAACGCGCTATCACTTCAATATCGTCTGGATCAAACACTCCTGGACAGTCAGGTCTCGGTTCTCCTGCGGAGAGACCGCTGCAACCGTCGTTGCCTCCAGTCGTTTCGGTTAAAAGTCGCGAGATAGCCGCGGCAGTGGGCGCCGCAGCTCTTGATGCAGGCAACGCAAAAATGCGCGGCGCAACGTCAAGACAACAGTTGGATCGCGCCGAGGCGCGGCCAAGCCAGGATTCGGCGTTTCCAACGTCAGCTCCGCTTTTAGCCGCACGTCTTGCCGGGAAGGTGACCAATGCAAAAAGTCCGTCATTAGAACCAGCCAGGGTTTCTTCAAGTTCAACGGATCCAATCGTCAACAGCTTTGATTCTATGGTTTCGCTTCAGCATAAGGACGACGAGCATCCCGCGCACGTCGCTGTCGAACCGAGCATCCTTCAAAAGCCCGTTAATCACACTTCCGTGAATGTGATGACTGCTGGCGTTGATGCGAAAGACGCGACGGCGCAGGAGTTCCTCCGCGACCCCGATCGGGTTTCCGATCTCGGCGTCGCGATCAAAGCGCCAACCACTGCTTCGACGCGAACCACGCCTGAATCCTCGCTTGCGCTTTCGAAGCAATCATTTTCGCGTAAGCCGGCCACCTCGGTTCATGTAGATGGCCATTCTTCAGCGTTTTCCACTACTCCCGGTTCGAGCGGCCAGGTTTTGAATCAGGTTGGAGAGCCCGCCGAACGAATTTCGATGCCGTCAGACGGCCACGATGTTCCTGTTGAGAGCACCGGCCGCACATCGACTATGACCGCAGGGCCACGATCTCTCCGGGCATCAAGGGCGGAATTAAACAAGGCTCAGAAATCACCCGAACAGCATCGCGGTCAGTCCCACTCACCAGCGGCAATTTCAACGTCGGCTGCATCACTGTCGCCGCGGAGCTCACTCGGGCCAACCGCGCTTCTTCCGGACCGCGGTTCTGCAAATGTTGTTGCTAGCGTGGTCAATGCGAAGCAAGCAACCCAAAGTGCGACCGCTAACACGCCTGTACCCGGCAATTCGATAGCTACAGCCCAAGTCAGTCTTGCTAACGACGCGACTCCAACTCGCCGCGAGAATGAAGGGGTGATGAACCGAACTTTGGCGCCGGTCATGTCCTATGTCGCCAAACACGCTGACGCTGAATCGAATACAATCGGTGACCTCGTTCAGTCGAAAGATGTCAAGGTCGGTCAACTTTCAGGATCGAGGACAGTCTCGCCAGCCGCGGATCGCCATCCCGAATCGACTCGAGTCACTGATTCAAAGGACGACATGGTAAGTGTCGTTTCCACTAGTGAAGGGTCTGATCGGAGTCGGCCTGTAGCGACTCTTTCACCTGACTCGCCCGCAGATGGCTTCGCACGCGAAAGCGCTGTTCAACTGCAATCCGAGGTTTTAGATCCTATAGTCTTCCCGCCTGCGAGCCGTAGTGATGATCTTCATATACCGCGAACTTCCTCGGATCCGTCGAGTGCAAAGAAGTCAACGCGGATTTTCAATAGTAGCGCGAACACTGCCAAAGACACCGGTGAACCAGCTATCGAAGCTCATGTTGGGACGATCGGTGACGAGCACCCTCTGACGGCTGTCTCTCCTAAGGAGTCGCCGGTCTCGTCCGCGCAATCCTTTTCCGCAAAGTCTTCTGTTGATGATGCAACACGCCCCTCAGACTTAGGCAACGGGATTGAATCACCGGCCCTGAACACCGCGGGGCCGATTAACGATCGGGGACGCTTCACAGTCGAAGCGACAATCACGGATGCGCCAACCCCGCACCCTATCGTCCTTTCGGCGACTCCGAAGCAACAATTCAATCTAACCGAAGAATCGAGCTCCGACATTTCGAAGTCCAGTGCCAGGTCGCATATCTCGGATCCTGGTACTAAGTTTCCTTCCGTTTCCGATGCATATGAAGTCTCCGGAGAGAAGGCAGGCACCGAATTTACCCTTGTCAGACTGGTTCAAGACGCTGGCCCCATTGTCGAGCCGGGACACGTGGCGAACATGAAAGTCGAACTCGCGAATGGAGAGATCGCTAACGCCACGGTTCGCGAACGAGCCGGATCGATTGATGTGAAGATTGTGACGCCGACCAGCGCATCGGCACAGAGGGTTTCGGGTGAAATCGATACGCTTCGCCAGAGTCTCGACGCCGCCGGCATGAAGCTCGGACAAGCCGAGGTTTCCTATCAACAAGGCAGTAACCGTGGCCGCGGCGGCAATGAACATCAGCCTTTTTCGCAACGCGATAAGTCTAACACAGATGGAGAAGTATTCACTTTAAGTGAGGTATCCGAATGAGCGCTCTAACTGACTCGGTCACGTCGGCGGCAGCACCGACCAATACCAATCCCGCAGCCGCGGTAGCCCCGGCGCTGACCTCCAGCGATTTTCTGCAAATCCTGGTAGCGGAATTTCAAAATCAAGATCCGACTTCTCCTACTGATCCGACCCAGTATGCGAGTCAGATGGTCGAGTTTTCAAACCTCGGGCAGTTACAGAGCATAAACCAGGATTTGCAGAATTCCGACACGCCACAGACGGGTTTGATGCAGGCCGCGTCAGCTTACATCGGACGCCAGGTGGTAGCCGCCGGTAATACTATCGGAGTGCAAAACGGAACTGCGACTTCTATTGAATATGCGCCAAGCGCCACCGATAGTTATACCGCGAATGTCTACAATGCGTCCGGCCAGCAAGTCGATTCGGTCTCGCTAGGCCAACTTAGCAGTGGCACGCTTCAAAGCTTTAACTGGAGTCCGTCGCCATCGCAGCCGGCGGGTCTCTATACCGTTCAAATCGTCAATAGCAAAAACGTGGCGCTCAGCGGCCTGCTCGAGCAAGGCACCGTGAGCAGCGTCGCAATGGCAAGTGATGGCAGTGTTTCACTAAATATCGGCAACCTGGTGATACCTGAGACGCAGGTCGCAAGCGTCGCACAGCCGAGCTCTAACTAACATCTAACAAAGGGGAGATAGATCCATGGCTGGAGATTCATTTTCAATCACTCAGACCGGGTTGCAAGGCATCGAAACGGCGATGCAAGCGGTTAGCGACAATCTCGCCAACGCGCAGACTAACGGTTTTCAGTCCGAATCTGTGGACTTCGGCACGCTGCTCGGCGAATTCGTCGCGGGCAATGCGCTTGGTGGCGGTGTCGCAGTGGAGGGCATCTCGCGCGACTTTTCCGAAGGCGCAATCACCCAGGTCAATTCGCCAACCGATATGGCGATTCAGGGCAACGGCTTCTTCGTCCTCCAGGACTCCAACGGGGTCCAAAGTTTCACCCGCAATGGACAAGTGACGCAAAACTCCAGTGGCACTCTGGTCGGCTTTAATGGTTCCGATCTCATGGGGTACTCAGTTAGCGCGTCAGGCAGCGCCGGCTCAGTTCTCGCACCCATCGTGGTTCCACAAGGTGTCTTGGCGCCATCAGCTTCTACCCAGAACACCGTGAGTGGAAACCTGGATGCTTCGAGCCCGGTTATCACCGGCGCCATCAATCCGACGGATCCGTCGACCTATAGCTCCTCGGTGAGCGTGCAGGTGTATGACAGCCTCGGCAATTCGCATGTTTTGACTTACTACTTTCAAAATGCCGGCCCCGGAACCTCTCCCGCAGCCGAAAACTGGAATTGGAGCGCGACTCTTGACGGCAGCGCTACCGGGCTTACGAACAATTCCGGAACGGTTGGTTTCGATACCAATGGCAACATCGTTAGTGGCGCGATCCCCGGGTCTGCATTGACCGCGACGATTTCCGGCGCGGCGAATCTGTCCCTCAATTTGAATTTTTCGGGACTCACACAGTTCGCGGGCTCGAACGCGACCACCGCGACGGCCGACGGCAACGCGATCGGTCGTCCGCAAAGCGTGAGCATCAACAATAACGGTATCGTTTCGGTTACATACTCAAACGGCCAGAACGTCAACATTGCCCAAGTCGCGGTTGCGACCTTCGCTAACAACCAGGGCCTACAACTTAATAGCGAAGGTGCGTACTCGCAAAGCAGTGCGTCGGGGACTCCAACCTTGTCAGGGGCCAACGCGGGTTCCGCCGGGAGTATCGTTTCCAGTTCTCTGGAGAATTCCAATGTGGATACTACCGATCAGCTGGTTAACCTCGTAGTACTCCAGCGTTCATATCAGGCCGACGCCAAGGCGCTCCAAACTCAGGACAGTATTCTTGGCACTCTAATGCAAATAGTCACCCAGTGAGCAAGACACTGATCATAGTCGCCGCCGTGGGCGTTTTAGCCATCGGCGGCGGAGCAGCGGCGTGGAAGCTGGGGGTCCTCGATGGCCACGGATCTACCCACAACGCACCCGTTGCGCCGAAGGTCGCATATGTTGAAGTGAGAGAGATGACGCTTCGGCTTGCGGACTCCGGAACCGAACACTACATCAAGCTGGATCCGGTCCTGGCAGTGCGAGCAACCGAGGCCGATGCGATGGAGAACAAGATTCCGGTGGTGCGCGATCGAATCGTCGCAGTAGTAACCGCGCGATCCTCAAGCGAGCTCGCGTCTCCGGTCGGCCAGCGCAAGCTCAAAGAGGATCTGGTGTCTACTTTGCACAAGGACTTTCAGGATGATCTGGTCGATATCTATTTTTCCGACTATCTCGTTGAGTAGGCCGAGCCTGAAATGACGTATAGGAAGTTAATACTCAGTGGCGCGCTGGTTATCGGCACGATTACGACCGCAACATCCGGTGCGTGGGCGTTAGATCTGGCTATCGACACCGGCAGCCATGGCAGCGGACCTATCGAGCTGGCCACTCTCCTGACGCTCATAACTTTGGCGCCCGCGCTGCTGATCATGCTGACTTCCTTTACCCGGATCGTGATCGTGCTTTCATTGTTGCGACAGGCATTGGGACTTCAGCAAACTCCTCCTAACATCGTGATCACCGGTTTGGCGCTGTTTCTTACCATGTTGGTGATGGCGCCGACTTGGACCCGGATTCAAAGTTCCGCAGTCGATCCCTATATGGCGGGAAAGCTTGCACCTAAGGACGCGGTTGCAAATGCGCAAGTACCGCTGCGCGATTTCATGCTGCGGCAAACGCGCGTTCAGGACATCGAGATGGCACGGGGACTCCTCGCCAAAAGTAACCTGACTCCGTCGTCAGCAGGACCGGGCGAGCTGCCATTCTATGCGTTGGTTCCGGCATTTGTGTCGAGTGAACTTACTTCCGCGTTCCGAGTGGGCTTTCTGATCTTCCTGCCCTTCTTGGTAATCGATTTGGTGGTGTCAGCAGTGCTGATGGGACTTGGGATGTTTATGCTTCCGCCTTCGGTAGTTACGATCCCGCTTAAGCTTCTGATCTTTGTGTTGGCCTCAGGATGGCCTCTTCTACTTGGCAATCTCGGTGCCAGTTTTTCATGAACGCGACAAGGGGCAACCCACGATGACATCAGCGCTCGCTTCGGACCTATTTCGATCAGCTTTATGGACTGCGCTTGAAGTGGGAGGCCCACTGTTAGGAGTTCTAACAGCTATAGCGGTCGTATTCGGAATTCTTCAAGCCGCCACCCAGGTGCAGGACGCCAGCGTATCCTTCACACCCAAGATTGCCGCGGCTGCCGCCACTATCTGGCTGGGGTCGACCTGGATGATCGGAGCATTGGGCGGTTTTATGCATAAAGCATTTATCGCCATCCCCTGGATTGTGCAGCGATGAGTCTGACTATCGGAAACGATGTGGCGCTCGCATTCGTGCTGCTTTTCGCACGAACTGGTGGAGTCCTGGGCGCGCTTCCGGCACTGCTCGGAGTGTCGATGCCGATACGCATTCGACTGATACTTGCCGCTCTGGTCGCGGCCTCGCTCATGCCGCTAGCGTCGGTGACCATGCCGACCGCCGCAGGCATCGCTCCGATAGTTATACTTGTTGTTCGAGAGTTGGCCATTGGACTGATCCTGTCATTTGCTACCGCGATCGTGGTCGGTGCGGTTATGACCGCCGGAAGCGTGATCGGCGGTAGTATGGAACTGAACAGCGGTGCGGTTTTGCGGGCCAATGTCGAATCGCCCAACGCGTTATCCGACGCCTTCGGCGCGCTTGCTACGTTGCTATTTTTCGTCGGTGGATTCCACCGGATGCTGATACTTGCGCTAGCGCGCAGTCTGTCCGTCGCGCCGCTGGGAATGCTTTCGCTGCCCGATCCGCATCGCCTGATAGGTCTCGGCGGACGAGTCTTCGCGCTGGGTCTGGCCCTCAGTTTTCCGGTTCTGGTTCCATTATTCGTCCTTTCGATCACGCAGGGAGTAATCGCGCGACTGGCCCCGCAAGTGAACATCCTGGTCGCCGCACCCGCCGCAATCGTAATGGCCGGCCTGGTGCTCCTGGGTCTGGACGCCGGAGGCCTCGGTGCGGGAATCATGCGCGCGTGGGCCAGTGTTATGACGCAATCGATGGAATGGCTTAATGGCTGATCGCGATCAAAAAACCTTTGCCGCCTTGCCGCAAAAGCGGGAGCGCGCCCGCGAGCAGGGACAAGTCGCCCGTTCGCGCGATTTAACCGCCGCGATCTCATTCGTAGCCGGAACGCTCTTTTTCGCCGGCGCGACGGCGATCGCCTCGAGTTACGCAATCGGCGCTTTCCGTGAGGCCTTGGCAGCCTCCGGGTCAAGTGACTTGCCTGGCGCCGTCGGACAGGCCTTTGCATGGCCACTCGCGGTGGCGATTGGGGCGACCAGCATGCTGGCCGGCGCGGCCGTCATCGGATCGACCGCACAAGGTGGGTTTATTTTCGCCACCTCCAAACTTGCGCCCGATTTTTCACGCCTCAATCCGCTGAAGTACTTCGAGCGTACGTTTTCCGGAGCCGGGATGCTCGAGCTCGCAAAGGCCGCGGTCAAGATAATCCTGATTGGAGCCATCGCATGGAGTACCGCCAAGTGGGCACTGGACCTGGCCGCGGGAGCTCATGACATAGCAGAAGGCCTTGCCGCACTGGCAGCTGCCAGTCGTCGAATCCTCTATTGGAGCGCAACCGTTGCGCTGCTCGCGGCCGGCGCAGATTACGCTCACAAGCGCTACGAGCATGAGGCCGAGCTTCGAATGACGCGCCAGGAATTTATCGATCAGCTCAAACAGGACGAAGGCAGTCCGCTGATCAAGCGCGCGATCCGGAACAAGCGGAAAAAAAGTTTCAAGCGCATCCGCGGAATTCATCAGGCCGCCGCTGCAACCGTCGTACTGACTAACCCAACTCACTACGCGGTGGCACTACGTTATCGGCGCGGATTCGATCAGGCTCCGTTGGTGGTTGCCAAGGGCGCGGGTGAAAACGCGCTGAGGATAATCTCGATCGCGCGCTTGGCCGCGGTTCCAGTGATGGAAAACAAGCCGCTGGCGCGCGCCCTGTTCAAAATAGTCGAGGTTGGCGACTTCATCCCTCGCCAGTTCTATCGCGCCATCGCCGAAGTACTCGCCGCGATCATGCGCGCCGAGGAACGCCGCAAACAGTTACGAGGAGCAGCCTGATGGCATCTGAAAAGAACCCGGCGCAGTTTATCAGTGCCTCGGAGCTAGCGCTTCCACTTACGGTCATGCTGGTATTGGCCGGGATGGTAGCCCCGATCGGCGCTACCATCCTTGACGTCATGCTATCGCTTTCGCTGGCGCTTTCGATCGTGGTGCTGGTGGTATCGGCCTCCAATCGCAGCGCGCTGGATTTTTCCGCGTTTCCCACCGTAATGCTCATCGCCACCCTGCTTCGGCTATCGCTCAACGTCGCATCGACGCGACTCATTCTCCTGCACGGCGATCTTGGTGCGGGCGCTGCCGGCACGGTAATCGAGGCGTTCGGGCGCGTCATCGTCGGGGACAACTATGCGATTGGAATGGTCGTCTTTGTGGTGCTCGCGATTATCAACTTTGCGGTCGTGACGAAAGGCGCGAGCCGAGTAGCTGAAGTTGCGGCGCGCTTTACTCTCGATGCGATGCCCGGCAAGCAGATGGCTATCGACGCGGACCTAAATTCGGGCGGCATCGGCGAAGAGGAGGCGCGCCGGCGTCGCCGCGATCTCGGACGTGAAGCCGACTTTTACGCCTCGATGGATGGTATCGGCAAGTTTGTCCGCGGAGACGCGATAGCAGCCATCATGATTATGGCGATCAATCTCGTCGCCGGACTCTTTGTCGGTGTCATCGAGCACGGACTCTCGCTGACCGACGCGTTACACACCTACACCATACTGACTATAGGTGATGGGCTCGCGGCACAAATTCCGGCCCTGCTGACGTCAACCGCGGCTGGCGTAATAGTGTCGCGTACTTCGAGCGACCTGGACCTGCCCAATACTATCGGCAAGGAGATGATGCGCAGCCCAGGAGTTTTGTTCGGCGCCGCGGGACTGCTAGGCATCATCGGGCTACTCCCAGGCTTGCCGCACATCCCATTTGTCTCGCTTGCTGTTGTCCTGGGGGCCCTTGGACTCCGCAGCCGCAAAGCGGTGGAAGAGGCGGCCAAGGAAGTCATGCTTGCTAAACCGAAGCCGGCTGACGCCAGCACCAGCGCGTGGCCGGACATTCTGCGACTCGAATTGGGCGCGGCGCTGGTACCATTTGTAAACGAACCATGGAAGCTCGCCGAGAAGATCCAGGCCTTGCGGCCGAAACTGCGCGACGAGCTAGGTATCACTCTGCCTGCAGTCCGTATCGTCGACAATCTCGCGCTCGATCAAAACACCTATCGGATTTTGTTGCGGGGTACCGAAGTAGCACGCGGAGCCGTTCGAGCGACGATGAGCCTCGCCATTCCAGGGGTCAAAGGACCTAACGCAAGTGTCAAAGGAATAGAAACTACCGAGCCGGCGTTCGGCCTGCCTGCGCTGTGGGTCGGCGGGGAACAAGTAACTATCGCGAGAATGAACAACTATACAGTAGTCGACTCGCTAACGGTTCTGGTTACTCACCTGGCTGAGATCCTTCGCTCCAATGCGGCTGAAATCCTGACCCGAAAGGATGTCGAGGGTTTGTTGGAGCAGGCCCAGAAGGTGGTGCCACGTATCGTAGAGGAACTGTCCGGCGTCGGCATCCACCTAGGCTCGGTGTTTCGCGTCCTTCAGATGCTACTTGCGCAGAGGATCTCGGTTCGCGACCTTCCAGTGATCCTTGAAGCTCTCGCTGCGGAAGGCGCCGCCACCAAGGATCCCAATGAGCTAACCGAGCGGATTCGCCCTCTTATCGCCCGCGCGATATGCGAGCCTCTGCGGCGTGCTGATGGCGCACTGCCGGTGCTCGTCGTTGATCCTTCTATAGAAGAGCCCTTCTTCACCGCAGCCAGCCAGGATCATCAGGCGCTAACCGATCCCTCGGTACTGCGCCAGGTGACAGATTCGATTCGCAAGGCCAGCACCGAAGCCGCCTCCAAGATGATGGACATGCCTGCGGTAGTGGTTTCGCCGCAAATTCGCAGAATGTTCGAGCGCGTCGCACGCCGCGCCTCGCGCCATATTGTAGTACTCGGTTCGGCGGACATCCCGGCGGGCGTCGAACCTACGATTGTGGGAAGGATTTCCTAGTTGGGAGCGCGCGTGAAAGCATACGCTCAACAAGTTGAAGCGCCCGTGCCGGCGATGCTCGATGATCACGAGGTCGCGCGATTGGTCGAGAGCTACATCCCGCTCGTGTTGCATCAGGTGGATCGTGCCTGGCTTTCACCGCGTCTAGGTCTCGGGCGCGAAGACCTTGTCTCTGCGGGATGCTACGGATTGCTGCTCGCCGCACGCAGGTTCGATCCATCGCGGGGCGTTGCTTTCGGGGTATTTGCTCGCACACATGTGCACGGCGCACTGATGCGTGAAATTCAGGCAGCCATGAAGGCTTCAGGTGTTGGCACCGAGGAAGTCTTTACCGGCAGCGATGAGATTGAACCGGACTCCTTGCCTGATGAAAGCGCGACCCTGGTCGTGGATAGTGCCGAAACCGCGCAACTGCGAGAACTCATGGAGTTCAACTTGACCGAACGCGAACGACTGCTGGTCACGCTCTATTACTACGAAGAACTAACCTTGGCGGAAATCGCCGCGGTTCTTGACGAGTCCGAAAGCGCGGTATCACGCGCGCTTAACGCCGCGGTCGCGCAATTGCGCGCCGCATTGAAAGATCAAAAGGGGGAAACGAAATGAACGGACTTTACCTGGCGGCATCTGGCGCGGCTGCCACACTGGGGGCTTTGTCCACAGTCGCCGACAACATCGCCAATCTTAGCACGCCCGGCTTCAAGCGCCTGCTCAATAGCGCGGAGGCGGTTAGCGGCAACAACACGCCCTATCAATTTGCGTCGATGGCTTCGACCCCTACGATCGACCCTACCCAGGGTCCGATGCAGGCCACCAACAATCCTCTGGATGTCGCTATCACCGGCAGTGGCTTTATCACCGTGCAAGGACCCAACGGCACTGCTTACACGCGCAATGGGACACTTGCCGTTCAACCTGACGGGACACTCACTGCCGCGGGTTATCCAGTCCTTACTCCCGCGGGCGCTACAATCTCGATCAAAACCCCTGGAAGCGTAGTCATCGGCAACGACGGATCCCTAAGTGTCAATGGCCAGCCGGTGGCGCAGATCGCGATGGCTGAACCTGCCGGCACCACGATGGTCTCGCTCGGGGGAAGTCTTTACCGCGGGGCGAACGGCGAAGAGTTATCGCCCGCCACCAGCAGTCAGATGCACCAGGGATTCCTCGAGGGCGCGACCGGCTCCGAGATGGGTGAGATGACATCGATGCTTAGCATGATGCGCAACTACGAGTCGTCGATGAAGGCGGTGCAGAGTATCGACGGCGGTCAGGCTCAGACCATCCAGGCTTTCACACTTCAGGCATAAGGGGGAAATAGAATGCTTCAAGCAATGTCCACCGCTGCGACCGGGATGCAGGCGCAGGAAACGCAGATCCAGGTCATCTCAAACAATCTCGCCAACGCCTCGACGCCAGGTTTCAAGGTGTCGCGCGCACACTTCCAGGACCTCCTCTACGTCAATGAGCGACAGGCCGGCACGCAGTCCTCACAGACCAGTTTCGTGCCGACCGGATCATCGATCGGGCTCGGCTCGAAAACCGCGTCGGTCGACCAGGTTTTTACCGAGGGCGAGCTCGACAACACCGGCAATCCACTCGATGTGGCCATCCAGGGCAACGGATTTTTCCAGATCTCGATGCCGGATGGATCGATCGCATATACCCGCGATGGAAGTTTTCGCACCGACCAGAATGGCCGGGTGGTTACCCTCGACGGCTACTCGGTGCTGCCAGGGATTAACGTCCCGCAAAACGCGCAAAACCTGACCATCGGTCCCGATGGCACGGTTTCGGTGCAGGTTGGGAATCAAACGCTGCCGACCCAGGTAGGCCAGCTCCAGATCATCAACTTTCTTAATCCCGCCGGCCTGCAACCGATGGGACAAAATCTCTACAAAGTGACGCAGGCTTCCGGATCGCCGCAGACCGGCATCGGCGGGCAGAATGGTTTCGGCTCGGTGGCGCAAGGTTTTCTCGAGATGCCTAACGAAAGCACCGTGCAGGAACTGGTCGGACTCATTTCGGCGCAGCGTGCCTATGAGGCAAGTTCGAAGGCCGTGCAGGTTGCCGATCAAATGCAGAGTGTCGCCAATGGACTCATCCAGACTTGACCTGAAGTTTGCAAACGCGGCAGTGCTCGCGATGGCGATGTTGTTAGGCGCAGGCGGCCCGCTCCGTGCAGCCGACGCGCTGCCGGACAATCATGCCACGGTTACCAAAGCCGCGGACCTCGCAGCCATTGCTTCCGACCTGGAAGCGCAAATCCAGGCACAACTTCCTGCCATGGTGCCGCTGGGGATGCGCGTCGACCGCGTCACCCTCGGGTGCAAGCCGGCCGCGCACGCAATCCTCCGAACGATCGCGCCGGGATTTGCGCGGTTGAACTCACGCTCGTTCATGGTTGAGCTGCAGGATGATCAGCGCTCCGTATACTGTCCCGCCACCATGGATGCGAGCCGCCAGGTGCTGGTCGCCACGCGCGATATTCAACCCAGCGAAACCATCACGGCCGACGATTTTCAGCTGCAATGGATCGATGCCTTCTCGGGCGCGGTCAGCGCGCTGCCGGCGTTTCCCGATCAAGGTCCCTACGCGAGTGCAGCGGTGATTCGCGCGGGCCAACCGCTGTATCAAAGCTCGATCACGCGTCCGATCGCGGTGCGTGCCGGTGAAATGGTCACCGTGATGGTGAAGAACGGCCCGGTGCAACTACGAACCCAACTACAAGCGCAATCGCAGGGCGCGGTTGGTGACTCGGTGACTCTAATCAATCCGGGCAGCGGCACCCCCGTGATGGTGACCGTAACTGGTCCGCATGTTGCGGAGTTGGTAATGCAATGAAAAGGAAAATTTGCGAAATTGCAGTGCTACTCGCGCTTATCGTCCTGGGCAATGGATGCGCCGTCATTCCATTCATTCCAATGATCGCTTCGGTGCCGAAGCTGTTAGTTCCGCAACCGAAGCCAGTGGATCCGGTCGCCGACGCTAAACCGAAGGAACCCGATCCGGTCGTCCGCGACGCGATTTCGAAACCGGTAGTGGGGGACGCGGGCGTCATGATTCCACAACTCGACCGCGTCGCGTATCAGCCGACCGCCGAAGGCAGTATTCCACTGCGAGTCGCGGCGGTTGACCTCGTTTCGGATGTCAAAGCGCACGCGGTGGGCGATATCGTCACCATCAACGTGAGCGAGGCGATTAGTTCGGAAGCCAAGGCTGGAACCAGTATTTCGAATCAGCGCTCGCTTTCAGCCGGGGTGCCCAATTTATTCGGCGCCGCGGAGTCGGTCGCGCAGCACAACCCCACGGTCAACTTGAGCAGCCTCATCAACGCTCAGAGCGCCAATGCCACTACCGGCACGGGCGACATGTCGGCGGAGGATACTTTCACGGCGACCATCAGCGCGGTGGTGGTGGCGGTTAACCCCAGCGGAACACTCTCGATCAAGGGAGATCGCCAGGTGATCGTTAATGGAGAAGACGACACGATTCATGTGAGCGGAGTGATTCGTCCGCAAGACCTGGATTCTAACAACACCATCACCTCGGGTCAGATAGCTGACCTGCAGATCGGCATGGCGGGACAAGGCCAGGTACGCGACAAGCAGGGTAACGGCTTGGGTACCCGATTATTCGATTGGATATGGGCATTCTAATCAAAGGTCTAAGACCATCAGTCATCTTATTGGCCGTGGTGCTATCGGTGGGTCTCGCCTGGGGAGCCGCACCCGATACTACCAACGATCCGGATAAACCGTCGGCGACACCGTTTCTCCTACCGCCGCCAAATGACAGCGCATTACCCGGCGACGCGATCTACCTGCCGCAAAGCAACAAGCCGGGGCAGATTTCGCCCGCAGGTGGATTGCTAGGCTACCAGCATGGCGCGTCGGGCAGCCTGGTCTCGCTTTCAACCCTGGCGCATCTGCGCGGCGTGCGGGTCAACCATCTGGTCGGACATGGCCTGGTCGTGGGACTTCAAAACACCGGTGATTCCCAGCAGACCCTGTTTTCGATCCAGTTCCTATTGAACACGCTGAAGCACGAGGACGTCACTATTCCGAGCAGCCTCAATCCGCAAAATATTCAGACGCGCAATCTGGCCGGCGTGATCATCACCTCCGATCTTCCCGCGTTCGCGCGCGTAGGTTCGCGAGTCGATGCGCTGGTGTCAGCGATGGGCGACGCGCGATCCCTGCAGGGCGGTACTTTGATGATGACTCCCCTACGCGGCGCGGACGGCCGCGTTTACGCCCTGGCTCAAGGTCCGGTCACTATCGAGGGCTATTTCGCGGCCGCTCAGGGTGGAGCGTCGGAGCGCAAGAACTTCCAGACTGCGGGTCAGGTTCCCGGCGGCGCCACCGTGGAGCGGGAAGTAAACGACGATTTTGGCAAGAACCAGCAACTCGAAGTCGATCTCAACGATCCCGATGCCGCGGTTGCCATGCGCGCCGCGGAGGCTATCCGCAAGCAATACGAAGACGTAAAGGTTGACGTCGTCGATCCGGGGACCCTCGAAATTACCCTGCCGGTTGGCCTCTCGCCGGTGCGGTTTACCGCGTCACTCGACGATATCGCGGTCACTCCCGGCGAATCGGATCGGGTCGTGATGGATGAGCGCACCGGCACAGTCGTGGTCGGCGGCGCAGTCTCGGTCGGGAAGGCCGCGATCAGTCATGGCAGTCTCACCGTCACCATCGAACCCACTCTCGCCGCCTCGCAACCGTCGCCGTTTAGCAGAGGCGGCACCACGGTCTCTCTTAAGACTGCAAAGATCACTGCTACCCAGGAAAAGGGCGAGTTTTTCATGCTGCCCAAGGATGCGAGCGTCGAGCAGATTACCGAAACGCTTAACGCGGTGGGCACCAAGCCCGGCGATACTATTGCCATTTTCGAAGGTCTACGCGCCGCCGGCGCGCTTCATGGAGAACTCATAATTCGATGAGAAGGAGTCTTGGTAGTGTCAGTATCGACTATTAAAGGAGTCTTCACCGGCTCGGTATTCAAGGGCGCCGCTGGTCAGACCAAGCAGACGGCCGCCGCGGCGGGGTTCGCGCAGATATTCACCACTATGCTGGCGAAGCAAATGCGCACCTCGATGGTAGGTCCGGAAAATGGCCCGATGGGTATCGGCGGTGGGGCGACCGGGGACATTTACGGAAGTTTCCTCGATCAAGCGATGGGCAAGGCGCTGGCGAGCTCCAAGTCGATGAGCCAGTTTAACAAGTCGATTGAACGGGAGCTGTCCGGACCAGGTCATTCGGCGGGTTCCACCCGGAGTGGCTCGAAGCCAAGTGCCATGGAGCTGGCGCGCGGAGCCCGTCTCGACAGCGCATCGATGGTGGGCAGCGCTGCAACAACCAGCGGAGTGTCACCTATTTATACAGGTGTAGCGATGCCGGCAGATGCTCATGGGCCGGTTTTGTTGCCGCCCAGTCCATCAGTCACGGCACCGGTCTTGCTGCCTCCACCTTCAGAGGGATAGCGCTCGATGGCAAACTCAATTCCAGGTATTGGCGGCTCCTCGTCAAGTCAGCAGGTCGATTTACTCGAGACCTCGCGCGCGGCGCAGCAGAACGTCCAGACCACCCCGCAGAGCGCGAGTGATCCCGCCTCTCCAACGGGAGAGGCGGCCAGCCTGTCAAACCTGGGAAGCTTCATCGCGACCGCCGTCAAACTGGCCGGAACGCAAAGCTCAATCCGGCCCGATAAAGTGGCCTCCTTGAAAGCGCAAATAACCGCCGGCACCTATCAGCCCGATCCCGATGCAGTCGCGGCTCGCGTCGCTGCCGCGCTCAAATCGTAAAGAGCTCTGATGTCAGCATTAGGGAATCGAATCGCCAAACTCGCAGGCCTGATTGGAACGATACAAGGCCTCGAACTGGTGAACGAGGAAGTTCGGCATCTAAACGAATCCCTTGCGAGTCCTGGCTCCAAGCTCTCGCACGATGAAGTGATCGATCTTCGAGCCGCGCTGGGAATTCTCGGAAAAGCACTCGCGGAAATGAGTCGCGTGGCGCGCGGTATGCTCGAAGGTGTCGGCGTCAGGGGAATCGATCATGTCGGTTAGTCTCCAGTCCATCGGAGTGAGCGGGATCTTTGCGGCGGAAGCCGAAATGGCCGCGACGGAATCGAACATCTCCAACGCCTCGAATCCCAATTACGCCGTTGAGTCGGTCAACCTGGAAGCGAACGCCGGCTACGGCGGTATTGGCGACGGAGTATCAATCCTCGGCACCGTTAGTGCTCAGGCGCCATATCTGACCAGCCAGATCAACAGCAATCAGTCCACCGATAGCTACAACCAGGCATTCTCGCTCGCGACCACCGATGCGCAACAGGCGCTCGCGCCGTCATCGGGCAACGATCTATCGGGATCGCTCCAGAGTTTGTTCAACGCGTTCACGAATCTGTCCGCCTCACCTGCGGATGCGACAGTGCGTTCATCAGCGATCGCGGCGATAACGCAGTTTGCGCAGACTGATCAAAGCCTGTCATCCAGTCTGAGTAGTATCGCCAACAGCCAGCTAACCCAGGTCAGCTCGTTGGTTTCCCAGGTTAACGACGCGAGTACCCAAATCGCGAAGCTTAACAGTCAGATTACGGCCGACCAGGCCAATGGACAGAGCGGCGCCGCGCTCGAGGATCAGCGCAACGCGCTGGTTAATCAACTCGCAACTCTGATCGGTGCCAGTGGCGACGCGCAGGGCAACGTTTCGGTCGGTGGAATGCCGCTCGTTTCGGGAACCTCGGCACTGACACTAGCCACGGTGGGGTCGGGACCATCACTAGGTCTTCAAGTGAATCTGGCCAACGGCAGCTTGCCGGTAAACGTTAGCCAGATCGGCGGAACGTTAGGAGGAGTCCTGGCGGGAGCAACCAGCGTCCTGCAGCTCCAATCGCAGGTGAACGAGCTCTCGACCTCGGTCGCGGGCGCGCTCAACACCCAGGCCGAGAGTGGCTACGGACTCGATGGCTCAACCGGCACGGCCCTTTTCACCATACCGGGAAGCGGCGGTCCGGTGTCAGTCAATTCGGCTCTCACCGAGCAGAACCTCGGCGCGTCGGCCACGGCGTCCGGCGTACCGGGCGATGGGTCCAACGCGTCAGCGCTGGCGGCGATCGGCAACAATCAGAATCTCATCGCTTCGCTTCCGAATAGCACGCCAGTCGCGGCGTTCTCTGAAATAACCAGCAACTTCGGAACCGTGGTGCAGAACGCGAACAACAACCAGCAGCAGTCCGCGGCAACCGTGCAATCGTTGACCCAGCTCCAAAGCAGCATAACCGGCGTCTCGCTCAATGATCAGCTGACCCAGTTGATTCAGTATCAAAACGCACTGGAAGCGTCGGGCCGCGCAGTACAGGCGGCGGACGACATGACCACATACCTGGTCCAGAGTCTCAGCAGCAGCAGCTAGCTCGAGGGAGTTAATCCATGGGCGTCTCCGATCTTTCACTCTTCAATTCGCTGGCTTACTCGCTCGACAACAACACCTCGAGTCTGGCGCAGATCGAACAGCAGATCGCGACCGGAAACCAGGTGCTGCAACCTTCCGACAATCCGACCGACTATGCGGCCTCGCAAGTGCTGAGCGCACAAAATTCCGCGGTCTCGAATGACCTCGTGCTCGCGCAACAGGTGCAGGCCCAACTCACTACCGCCGATGGCGCGCTGGCCAACGTCGGCAACGCGGTCGACTCGGCCATTGCGGTCGCGACCGAAGGCTCCAACGCCACCACCAGCCCGGCCCAGATGGCGACCCTCGGCGCGCAGGTGCAATCGATTTTGCAGCAGGTGCTCGGGCAGGCAAATTCGCAATATGGCGGATCGTATCTGTTCGCGGGCAACCAGGTGCAGACCCCGCCCTACGATTCGAGTGGAAACTATTCCGGCGACACCGGCACCAATTCGGTGACCTTCAGCAACGGCAACCAGGTCCAGACCAACTTCGCTGGGCAGTCTATTTTCGGTGACACCGGCAGCGGTCTGATCGCGACGCTGACCTCGCTCGCGAGTGCGCTCAACAGCGGCAATCAGGCCGCGGTCTCCGCAGCGCTGCCCCAGTTGCAGACCGCGCTGACCAACATCGCGACATCGCGCGGCAACCTCGGCATCAACCTCCAGACCGCGAACAATCTGGTGACCGACGCCACCGCGCAAAGCACCACATTGCAGACCCAGATATCCAATTTGACAGGTGTCAACTTGGCGCAGGCCGCTACAAACGAACAGGAAGCATTGCTCCAGCAGCAGGCGTTGGTGTCGATGGGATCGGAACTCGGCAAGATACCGCTGGTCGACATCCTCGCCTAACTCGCTCGCCGCTCTCGCGCATAACCGCGCAGATCGCGTATCATCACGTCTCAGGGCCGAGGTGGCGAAACGGCAGACGCAGTGGACTCAAAATCCACCGTGGGTAACCACATGGGGGTTCAAGTCCCCCCCTCGGCACCAGTCGCTTCAAGAGTTCCCCGTCAGCAGACCACCGATTTCTATCCCCCCCGACGTCAAGAGCGCCCAAGATCGTCTGCGCTCCTATGTGATGTTCAACAACTGCAACCAGAATTTCAGTATCTTGAACGCGACCACGATGTCACAGATGCTGATGCACTAAAGCGATGACAGCACGCCTCTTCCAATTCCACACCAGCCCGTTTTGCGCGAAGGTCCGCAAGATCCTCGACTACAAGGGCATCGACTATGAGATCGTCGAGGTCGACTATCTCGAACGCAAGGAACTTCTAACCGCATCGGGGCAAATCATGGTGCCCGCACTCACGCTGGGAAATGGCGACACCATCGCCGACTCGGATCGGATCGCGATGCGGCTGGAAGAAGTATGTCCGGAGCCGACGATTTTTCCGCCCGGGCAGCGTGGACTTCATATAGCGCTCGCACGCTACATAGACACCACGGTTGAGGATGCGCTCTTTCGCGTCGGGGTCCCTGACGAGGTCGAGTATTTTCGCCGCCAGGGTGCCGAGCGTGAAGCAATGTGGCGTCTTATTCGCGAGCGCAAATACGGGGAGGGTTTCGTTGATCAGATGGGGACCGCACGCGAAGCGAACTGGAAAATCGCGGCGGAGATCCTCGCGCCATTCGAAGAGCAACTCGCGGCCGGAGTCGGCGCATTTCTCACTGGGCGAATCGGATTGGCCGATTTTTCACTTTACGGGCAGCTCCATCTGTCGGCCTTCACCGGAGAGTTTAAGCTTCCAAAGTCGCTGCCGAAGCTACATGCATTCTACCACCGGATGGATCGCATCTCATCGGCGCCTGAACCGCCTGCTTAGCAATTCACGCCATTTCGGCGAGCGCCAGATTCAGGAAACGGCTGAACAACGCCCCGGTCGAATCGAGGGCGACATCCCAAAGTGATGGCGTGCGCCCTTCCACGAATATCTGATGACCCTCATCGAGGAACGCATAACCGACGCATACCCCAAGCGCCAGATAAGGCCGCCCCGCCATCGGACCCCGTAGCAGCAGCCAGAACAGCACCGCATATTCGGTGAAGTGCGCGGTCTTGCGCACCAGCGCATGGAGAACCGTGATGGTTTCTTTGGAGGCCAGCGGAAAAAACCAGCTCAGCATGGGCTCGATGAAGCGCGAGGTGTTGATCGCGGAAAAGGTAGAGGTCGACATCGTAAAGATAACGATTCCCCAAAGTATCACCGGCAGCCAATCGATGGCTTGCGGATTCGGGGAGCCGTCAGCGGTCACAGCAAAATCATTCGCCATTAAAAAGTAGAACCAAGGGAATCCGGTGGCCGGAGCTAAGTCGCCCGGTGGAGATTAAATCGGAAATCCGCTCGCGACGCTATGCGACTATAGATGACGGCGGTGCGAACCTTAGCCGTCCTCGGGAAATGGATTCGTGGTGCGCGAGGAAGAGTGGCATGCCATGGAAAAAGATTAAGCCGGAGCCGGCGAATGCGTGCGGCTCCCCTTT
>Ga0210398_10000865_pt1 | contig 33072 bp, 20 predicted proteins | sample IncBWC4OmetaG_FD_161047 | JGI IMG/M metagenome (GOLD analysis project Ga0210398, IMG submission 161047) | Forest soil microbial communities from Barre Woods Harvard Forest LTER site, Petersham, Massachusetts, United States - Inc-BW-C-4-O | ecosystem: Environmental > Terrestrial > Soil >... | reverse complement strand
TAGGAAAGGGCATGCGGAGAAAGGCGAGACAATTTCCGGTGGAAGTAGGCCGAGAACGCAAGCTTGCCGCTGCGGCTACCAATGCCAGCAGGAGAAAGTAGCAGCCTTAAAGCGAGCTGGGAATTTAGGACCCGTTGGCATCACCACGCGGATCTCATTTCGCTGGAGGTGCCGCCGGCGGCAGGAACGTAGCATTTCAGCGTGTAATCCATCACCATGCGGTCGGCGTTGAAGCGCCAACCCAGGGTGCGGATAGTTCGTTTCATTCGCTTGATCCACCCGCGGGGAAGACCGTCGCGATCCCGCTGGTAGTAGAGCGGAATCACTTCTTCGCGAAGAGTTCGGTACAAATCCTCTCCGTCGCGCGTGTCGTGGACGTTCAAGTCGGAGTGAGTTCTGCCCGTGCCGATGGCGAAACCATTCATGCCGTCATAGGCTTCCGCCCACCAGCCGTCGAGGACGGAAAGGTTCAGGCCCCCGTTTAAAACCACTTTTTGGCCACTCGTGCCTGACGCCTCCAGCGGCCGCCGCGGGTTATTCAGCCACACATCGACGCCCTGCACGAAATAGCGTCCGACGTTGATGTCGTAGTCTTCGACAAAGACGAATTTATCGGCGAAGCGGAGGTTGCGCATCAATTCCGCGATTTGTTGCAAGAGTCGTTTCCCGGGCTCGTCGTGGGGATGCGCTTTGCCGGCGAAAACAAACTGCACCGGGCGTTTGGGATCGTTGACCATCGAAGCCAGGTTCTCAATGTCTCGCAGAATCAGGTTCGCTCTTTTGTAAGTCGCGAAGCGGCGGGCGAAGCCGATGGTTAGCGCGTCCGGGCTAAGTACCTTGCCGAGTCGTTGCAAAGCCTCCCGGGATTCGCCACGGCGCTCTGCTTGCTCGACCGCCCTGCGGCGGACAAACTCGAGGAGGCTCGATTTCAGGTTCAGATGAGTTTCCCAAAGCTCGCCGTCATCCACGCTCTCAATCCCTTCCCAGATGCGCGCTTCGCTGCTGTGTTCATGCCAGTTCGTGCCCAGATGGCGGTCGTAGAGGCGAAACATTTGCGGGGCGAGCCAGGAAGGAACATGAACTCCGTTTGTGATGTGCCCGATCGGCACTTCGTCCTCCGGCTTGCCGGGACAAAGCCCGGTCCACATGGCCCGCGAGACTTCGCCATGCAGGGCGGACACGGCGTTGGCTCGGCGCGAAAGTCTCAAGCCCAGCACGGTCATGCAAAAGGTCTCCGCTAGATCGCTTGGCTTCTCGCGGCCGAGGCCCATCAGGCTTTCTTTCGAAAGACCCAGCCGTTCACGCAGAGGTCCGAGATGCTCTTCGATCAGATCGGCATCGAAGCGATCATGACCGGCAGGGACCGGGGTATGCGTAGTGAAGATCACCTCCCGCGACACCCGGGGGACGGCGCTGTCGAAGGCGACTCCCTCCTCGTGCATCCGCGAGTGAACCGCTTCCAGTACGGCGAATCCGCTGTGCCCTTCGTTCAGATGAAGAACACCCGGCGTGATGCCCATGGCTTTGAGGGCACGGAACCCACCCACGCCTAGCAGCAACTCCTGCCGGATGCGAGTCCGGGCGTCTCCGCCATAAAGGCGGGAAGTCAGTTTTCGGTCATCCCGAGTATTGCCCTCCACATCGGAATCGAGCAGAAACAGGTCACAGCGTCCCACCGCAACCCGCCATACTTTGGCATGAATCGAACCGTTACGGGTTTCGATTTGTACCGCGACGGGGCGGCCATTCTTACCGATCGCGACTTCTAGAGGCAATTGATTGATGTCAGTCTCGAGATATTCTTCCTGCTGCCATCCCTCACGATCCAGGCGCTGGCGAAAATATCCTTGTCCATAGAACAAGCCGATGCCGACAAGGGGGATGGCAAGATCAGACGAGCTCTTGATATGGTCTCCGGCAAGAACGCCGAGGCCGCCGGAATAGACCGGAAGGGATTCGTGAATGCCGAACTCCGCGGAAAAATAGGCGACGGGACGAGGCCGTAAGACCCCAGCGTGCCTGGCTCCCCAGGTGCGGTCTGCGCGCAAATATTCCTGCAGCCGGCGGTAGGCGTAGTTGATGCGGCTGTGCAGCACCAGCTCCGCGGCGCGACTCTCCAGCTTCGCCAGCGGAAACTCCGCCAGCAGCGAAACCGGGTTCTGATTGAGTTCTCGCCAGCGCACGGGATCGATATCGCGAAAAATACTTGCGGTATCGTGGTCCCAACTCCACCACAGGTTGCGGGCCAGCGACCAAAGCCGCTCCTGCGCGGGAGCGATGAAACGATCCAGAGTGCGGGCTTCGCTCACCACCGGCGCCACCTGGGCCGCTGCCTCGGTCAGCATCTGAATCTCAGCGTCGCGGAAGACCCGGGGTTCGAGAGTTTGCACCACCAGAACTCCCTGTAAAACTCCGCGGTCGATAAGCGGAACTCCCAAAAACGACTGGTAGTCATCCTCGCCAGCTTCCCGGAAGTACTTAAAACGCGGGTGCGTCTGCGCCTGCTCCACGGCCACGGGCCGCACCTGTTCTGCCACCAAACCGGCCAGGCCCTCATGGATCGCCATGCGCAGGTTTCCGATGCACTCTCGCCGCAGCCCTACGGTGGCGGCCAGCACCAGATTGGCTCGATCCGGCTCAAGCAGATAGGCCGAGCACACGTCGCTCTCAAATCTCTTGGCAATCAGAGCCACGACGTTCATCAGGGTTTCGGCGGGCTGTCCCTCTTCCGCCGCCAGGTTGGCGATCTCTTCGAGAGTGAGGACGTCGGGAACGTCGCGCGCGCGACCATTCGGATCTAATTCCTGAACTTCGTTACGATGTTCTTCCAATTCCAAGCTCTCTGGTTCCATTTTGGACTCGCATCCTGCGGGTTGAATTGTTGCCTCGTATTCGAGGGAGCGTCTAGCTACTCCTCATCCCGGCCAGCGTGGAACCACGGTCTGGCAGTTTCATTATCGCAGATGGCACGCTTTGCAATTTCCGTCAGAGATGGTCAAAGCAAATGCTGGGATGAAATCCTATGGCGCCTGGCGCACACTTCTACCGTTGGCTTTACTTTAGAGGTGCGCCCCCACGACGTCCAATCGAAATTACCGATACAGGATATTAAGTCGGGTGAAAGCGATTGCGCCACATTACTCCCGTGCTGCCGCGTTTCCTAATTTACCGGAACTGATAGCCGGGCTTGAGTTCGCAACGGTAGTTCTTGGACTGATCGCGATCGACCACCATGTGGCAGTCCGCCCAGCGCAGGAAAAGATCGGGGCCCAGGGGAAAAACGATGGCGTCGCCTGCCACCTCGGCCTCAATGCTAGGCCCTTCGGCAGACGCGGGCAGGCTGAAGTTCAAGGCGTGGCCGAAAATTACCGGGTAAGTCTCCCGCACCATGTCGCTGGTCATGGGATGAACCACCTCAGCCTCGAGCAGGAATGTGACCGTGTCAGACCAATTGAGAACTGAGACGTTGAAGCGCCGGTGCTCCTGCGAAAAACTTTCCAGTTCGATTCTGGTGAAAGGGCAAGGCCCGGCGATACAGGAAACCCGGGCATTGCGAAACTCATTCCCCTCCCCAGCATCCAGAGAGAGCGAGCCGAGCGTAGCTTTCCATCTACCTCCAGGCGCGCAGGGAGGCTTGCCGTTACACGGTATGTTTCCCGTGTTAACGATCTCGAAGGCTTTTACGGCGCTGCCGATGTTTGCTTCGGTGGTCGCCTTCACGGAGTATCTGATTCGGGTATTCGAAATCGCAGATCCGGAATTAGCCTCGGTTGCGTTGGTGTCGTGGCCGAGGCGAACCATGCGGACGACATAAATTTTGTCTCCGATGAAATCATCCACGTCCAAGGGCTGGTAATCCTGGTGGCGGAATTTGAGCAGTACAGCCTGGCGCCTCCGCAGACCTTTGGGCAGGGTCAGAGCGAAGAAGCCCGCAGAATCAGATTTGGACGAACCGCTCCCCAGGGCGTTGATGGCCGTGATCTCGACATCGGCGAGCGGCAATTGTCGGTTCGGGTCGCGGTCCAGCCGTAAGACTGCACCCTTTAGGGTGACGGGTTGCCGCCGCTTCAGGTAAGCAATCTCCGAGAGCGCAGCCAACAAGGCAATGCTCACGATCGTCCAAGTTACGATAGTCTTGCTTCTAGTCATCGTCCCACCATTATGTTTAACATTCTAGGACGCATTTTTCGCATGGCAAGTTTGCCGAGTCACCATACGGAATCGACGCCGACACTCCAACCTGGGCGTTACGTGAGTGTACCCGGAAGCATCTAAGTTTTCTTAATGCGCATGAAAGAAAAGAGCTTATCAACAAGTCAGCTTTCGCGGAGAGAGCTTCTTTTTCAAATGGGCAGTTTGGGACTGTGGAGAGCATTTGCCCCCCGGCCGGCGCTGCCTTTGCTGGCGGCAGTCGAGCAACACCCGAGCCCCAAGCCTTCGCCAGGTCCCGGCCCTCTCGCAGCCGAGGACGATGCGTTCCTGGATGAACTGGAGAGGCTGAACTTCCAATTCTTCTGGGAGCAGGCGAGTCCCCTGACAGGTCTGGTCAGAGATCGTTCGAATGTCCTCAAGAACGATAATCCCGTGGTCGCCAGCATTGCGGCGACGGGATTCGGGCTCACCGCGCTTTGCATCGCGGACAAACGCAATTTCATTCCTACGGCGGATGCTCGAGACCGGGTGCTGGCCACGCTGCGCTTCTTATGGAAAAAGATGCCCACGCATCGTGGGTTCTTCTACCACTTCGCCGACATCAATACCGGTGAGCGGGTGTGGGACTCCGAGGTGTCGTCGGTTGACACATCGATCCTGCTGTGCGGACTGCTGACCTGCCGGCGCCATTTCGAGGGGCACTCGGAAATCAGTCTTCTTGCCTTCGAGATCTTTAATCGGGTGGATTGGAGTTGGCTCTCCGAGGACACCTCGCTCTTGCCCCACGGCTGGACTCCGGAATTCGGTTTCCTCCCCTATCGCTGGGATTACTACAGCGAGATGATGATGATCTATCTGCTGGGGCTGGGATCGCTTCCCCATCCCTTGCCGACCGATGCCTGGAACGCATGGAAGCGCACCAAGTTTGAATATGATGGTGTTCGGTATATCGGCTCCTTCGCTCCGCTGTTTGTGCACCAATACTCCCAGGCCTGGTTCGACTTCCGGAACCAACGCGACCAGTATGCCGATTATTTTGAAAACTCAATTTTGGCCACGGATGCTCACCGGCGCTTCTGTTTAGAACTGGGCAAACAATTCTCGGATTACAGCGATGCTCTGTGGGGAATTTCGGCCTCGGACTCGGAGAAAGGCTACGTAATCTGGGGTGGGCCGCCGATGATGGGCCCAATTGACGGAACGGTTGTGCCGAGCGCCTCTGCCGGTTCATTGCCATTTATGACGCAGCCTGTCTTGCGCGTGCTCAGGAACATAAAAGATCATTACGGACGAGCTTGGTGCCGGTACGGATTTGTAAACGCATTCAACCCCTTGAAGAATTGGTATGACACCGACGCGGTTGGGATTGACGTCGGAATCACGATGCTGATGGCGGAGAATGTCCGGACCGGTTTTGTGTGGAATACCTTCATGAAAAATCAGGAGGCGCAACGCGGCATGCAGCGCGCGGGCTTTAAGAAGTACCAGCCCTGATGGAGGAGCGGCCGATGGGGCGGAGCGCTGGCGATTTTTCTACTTGATTTCGATTACTGCCAGCCCGTGGCCGGGTAGGGTGACGGCGAGTTCACCGTTTTCCAGATGAACAGTCTCGGGAGCAGGCAGCTCTGCGGCATGCTGAAGCTCTTTAATCTGCGCCTGGGTCGGATAGTGCGGACTGCCCATTTTTTCATAGGCAGGGTTCACATCGCCGTGTGCAGTGTCTACCCGTGAAAGCAGAGCACGCTTTCGGCTGGTGCCTCCAAGCCGTAAGGTAATGGTCTTCGCAGCCCCGGCTTCGCCCGGCGGAGAATAATTCCACAGCGCCACCACCAACCCGCCATCTTTTCTGCGGGTGAGCAGGGCCGAATCGGAATCGAGTTGAATTCGTTCGCCGCCCAGCTTGTGCAGCAGTTTAAAGGCATTGAAAGCTGGCTTGGGAATGTTGTCTTCAGCGATCAACCCATAGCCACCATAGAAGGGGGTTTTCACCACGCCTTGTTCTTCAAAAACGTCGGAGAAACTCCAGTACGACATCGAATCCACCACGCCGTCACACTGACGGATGGTATCGGCGAGCCACGGACCCATATAGGCCGCGTCCGTGACGTCGGGCTCGTTCTTGTAACTGGCGTTGAACTCGCTCCAGATCAGCGGGAGCTTGGGCATCGGAGATGACGCGATCTGGTGGTGCACTTTGTCCACTGCTCGGCAGACCATCTGGTCGCGAGGAATATTTGCTGGCGTGCCGAAGACGTCTTGCCCAGTATCGTTGGCGTAGACGTGACTGGACACGTAGTCCAGAGGAATCTGCTTCTCGGAGCAGTGCCGGATGAAGGCGTCAACCCATGCCGCCTGGGCCGTGGCAGGTCCGCCCACGCGGAGGCGCGGACTTAGTTTCTTAAGAGTGGTCGCGGTCTGGTCGTACAGCTCCCAATAGGTCTCCTGCTTGGGTTGTCCCCCCCAAAAATCAAGGTTAGGTTCGTTCCAAACCTCGAAATACCATTGCGCGACTTCGTCGATGCCGTAGCGCTCGATCAGGTGCCCAGCAAATGCCGCCACCAGGTCATCCCACCGCCCCCAGTCCTTGGGAGGAGAGATATTCGGGTGATACCAAAAAGGGTGCAGCGTGTGGCTGGCCGCCAGCTGGTTGGGCATAAAGCTGATCTCCACGAAGGGACGCACTCCGCTAGCCAGCAGGCCATCGTAGATCTGATCGATATAGGAAAAGTTATAAAGCGGATGCCCCTCACCATCTTCGCCATAGATTCCAACCTCGTCATCGAAAATGGCGTGAAAACGAACGTAGGTGAAATCGGTGATTTGTTTGACCGCGCGCAGGTCGCTGCGGTAGCTATCGCGCAGGCTTAGGATGGCGCGTCCCGACCCGAACATTTGCTCCCAGAAGTGAGGGAAAGGATGCGCCGGCGCCTGGGCATCGACCACCAGAATCTCTGTCTTCGCCGCCGCCTGCTCTCCCGCTCCGGCCGGTAAGCGAATCGCCGCCAAGGTCAAAATGACCGAGACAGCGAGAATGTGCGAACGTCGCATAGCCGGTTATTTTCAAACTACGGTTAGGCCGCCTTGGCCCGCGAATTCTGCGGATTCAAGCGGTTCGATGGTTTTTCCTGCAGCAGCAGCGCTGTAGCCTGCACCCGCGGATGGCTGTGAAACCATCGTTCGAGGATTTCATCGTCCAGGAAGTTTGCAATGGCGAGCAAGCTCATGCCTTGATGATGGGCCATCCAGCAACGAACCACTTCGCAACCCTGAGGCTGCGAGCGCCGGCTGGGACTGAAATCCAGCGACTCGTAGAAACCGTAGGGGCCCAGCCACCCTTTGCGTTGCATATGGCGCAAATTGCGCAGCCCTTCTGCGGAAGCAATGGCGAGCGCCAGAAACGTGGAATACGGCGAAATCACCGGACCGTCATGCTCAGGTTTGAATATGGCCAGCTTCGGCACACCGAAAGCGAAGTAATCGTAATTCCCGGAGGCGTCCCTTTTGCTGGAGGCCGATTCGGAGATACCCCAGGGCACGCCTTTGTCGGCGGCATAGGCTCGCTGCACCCGCACCGCTGCCTCCGCCGCACGCTCCAGCAGAGTGTTTGGATAGAGTCGCATCCAGAGAGCCGGCATGAGATATTCGAACATCGTTCCGGTCCAAGAAAGCAGGCCTGCGGCGCCCTCTTCAAACAGCGGAGGCCGGCCGAGTTCAAACCAGCTTTCCTGGGGGATATCGTCCTTGGCGATGGCGACGAAATAGGCGATACGCGCTTCGCTCGCCAGGAGGTCGTAGCACGCGGGATGGATCTGTTTGTTTTCCATTTCGAAGGCCACCGACAATAGCCCGCGATTGCGGCTGAGCAGGAAGGCAAAATCCATTTCGTCCGCCAGGGTGCTCGACTGATCGGCAATTTTCTTCAGATCTTCGATCAGCCGGACGACTCGGGAGCGCGCCTCGGGCAGCAGATCCAGCAGTTCGCGATAAAGTTCGCTTCGGTCCCCAAGTTTCGCTGAGTCAATCGCCAACTGCATTTGCGTGGCAAGACCGTCAATGAATCCCGGCATCTGCTCGAGGAGAGGAGTTTGCTGGGATCGTTCCTGCACCTGGATGTCGAGATCATGCATCACCGCGGCATACTCCGGGAGCAGCCATGGCGCGTAAAGTTGCACGGTCCGGCTAATTTGCCGGATGCGTTCCTCCGCCTGCTCGTGAAACCAGGTTGTGTCGGAATTCTCGGCGCTGGCGGTGGAACGAATGTCCTTCAGATCGCCGTCCGGGATATCGAGAACGTAGCCTAACCAATCCGGCTTGCGAAGAGCCTTCTCGAGCAAAGAGCACTTCCGGCGAGGGATTGCGCCGAGGCTGGACAGGAGAGAAAGATGGTCGAGAAGACCCTCCGACAATTGCCGCGGAACGAGCGGTTGATCGAGAAGGTCCAGGCATCCCTGCTGAAGAGTCCAGAGGGAAGCCAGAAGGTTGCCGCTGTCTACGCTGGAAACGACCGCCGGGGTAAGCGGAATCAACGACCGTGTGTCGTACCAGTTGAGCAGGTGGCCTCGCTCTCGCGGTAACTCTAAGACCGTGGCCAGAGTTCGGAGCGTCTGTTGGGAGAATTCCGGTACGGTGAGATATCCGAATCTGCAGGCCACCTGGCGTGCATTGAGCAGCAATCCGAGATTCGTCGGGGAAACGCGAGGTGCAACCTTGGTGTCTGTTTCCTGCACGTTATCGGGAATCAGCCAGTGATGTTCTTCGGTGCTGAACTCGGCGAAATAGCGCCAGGTGCGGAGGCCGCAGACGCGGAGCAGCCAGCGGTCGCGTTCCGACGCTTCTTTGCGCGGAGCCCGAGGAGGTCGATTCATCCACGCTGAAATCGGTTTGCTGCAAGCCCATAGCAGAAGTATGGGGAGTGCGGCGGGGAGGGAATTGGGGCGCACCAGCCAGAGCAATAAGAATACACCGAGGGCAAGAGCCGGAGTCCAAACCAGGTAAATGTCCAGCGTGGTGCGCTTGTCTCCGGCGAGCTCTGCTTCCGCCGCGGTTTCCCACTGCAAAAGACGCTGCCGCGTGATCAACCGGCGGACCATGGTTCGCACCACGGCGTCGAGCGACAACAGCGCCTGGTGGGCGAGGAACGTCACCGTCAATCCGTTCGCGATGCTGGCGTTTAGAAGTGAGTCGAAGGCTTCGTGCACGCTCGAACTTCTCGCCGAGGCCGCGGCATGTGCCAAATCGAAAGCCAGCTGGCAGAGCGCGGGCAGGAAAAGAATGGCGACAGTCGCGACCGTCCAGGAGGCCGAACCTCCCGGCAGACACGTCCACCCCAGCACGAACAGGAGGAAGATGGCAGGCTCAACCAGACTGCGCCGCAGGTTATCGAGAATCTTCCACCGCGAGACCACCGAAAGTGGATTGGGCACTCGATGACCTGACTCCTCAGGCACCAGCGGAAGCAGCCAGCCCGCAATCTGCCAGTCGCCCCGCATCCAGCGATGCTTTCGCCGATTGTGGGCGTTGTAATGCGAGGGATAGTCTTCGATCACTTCGATGTCGCTCGCCAGACCGGCCCGGGCGTAAGCTCCCTCCACCAGGTCGTGACTGAGCAGGGCGTTGGGCGGGAAGCGGCGATCGAGCACCCGGTGAAGGGTTCGAACTTCGTAGATCCCTTTGCCCACAAAAATTCCTTCGCCGTAAAGATCCTGATACACGTCGGAGGTGGCGTGGGTGTAGATATCGAATCCCGTCTGCCCGGAATAAATGGTCGCCAGCCTGGAGCGCGCCGAACTCTGGACGCTGACCCCCACCCTGGGTTGCAGAATGCCGTAGCCCGCGACGACGATGCCTTTCTCGGGATCGACGATGGCCTGATTCAGCGGATGCGCCAGCGTCCCGGCCATGCGACTGGCTGAGCCCCGGGGCAACTCGGTATCGGTGTCGAGCGTAATCACGAAGCGAATGGCGGAGATTGCGGACAGGTTGCCAACCTTGACGGGAAAGCTGTCAAACTTGCCGAGCAGCAGATTATTCAGGTCCATCAATTTGCCGCGTTTGCGTTCCCAACCCATCCACAATCTTTCGCGCGGGTTGTAAACCCGATGACGATGAAACATGAAGAAAGAACCCATCCCCTGGCCGGCATACTTCTGATTCAGCCGGCCGATCAGATCCGACGCCAAGTCAATCAGGACGCTATCTTCTCGCGGCTCCGAAGGAGAATCGGGCAGATCGGAGAGCAGGGCGTAATGAATGTTTGGATCCTGGTTGCCCAGATAGCGAACCTCCAGGTCATCGGCGAGTTTGCGAACCTGTTTTTCATTCAACAGCACCGTCGGAATCGCTACCAGAGTGGCGCAATCGCTCGGAATGCCTTCGGAGAAATCCAGCTTGGGCAGAGTTTGCGCCGGCAACAGTAGCGTGGCCAGGTAGTTCATGATCTGGACGGCACTCTGCGAACCCGGCAACAATACCGCCAATATGGCGAGCAAAATCAACCACAGGGAAGTAGTTGGCGGCGTCAACAGCACAACCACGCCCCACACAATCGCCAGAGTCAGGGCAGCGATCCCCGGTAAATAGAACTCGTCGGGGTGCTCCTGCAGAAAAATACGCAGGCGCTGCGCCATCGTAGGATGGAACCCAACTCTCTCCCGAACCAGCCTGGTTCCTTCGGCCAGCAGATAAAATCCCACGTGCGCCTCACGCACGGTTACGCGGGGATCTTCATGGGGATGGCTCTGGGCCTCGCGGGAGAGCGCGAGCACCTCGCTGGCTACCTTCATCTCGGAACAATCGCAGCGCTCGGCAATCTGTGCCAGCCGCTGGCGGTAGAGTTCCCGAGTCTCGTAGTCCATCCGGGAGTAGGCTCTCACGGGATCTTCCCGCAGGATGTGATCAAACAGGATCAGCGGCTCGATGACTACTTTCCAGGTGGTTTGCTTGATCTCCTGAAGGCTGTGGATGAGCTCGGGGACACCGTATGATTTCGTCGGGCTTTCGAGCAACCGGCGGCTACTCTCCGCAATGTGCTCTAACAGCGTGATCTTCAGCACCGGGATAAGCATCCACAGTTCTGCCATCGTCAGAACCGTGATCTCCTGAAAAGCCTGAATGTAAGAAGTGAAGCTGGCTGTACTGAACTGGTAAGAGCTGGCGGTGAGATAGTCCTCGGCCAAGGCGGCAATGCGTGGAACGATGGTGCCGTCCGGAGTGCGAACCTGGGGAACTTTATGAGGGGCGTGGAAGGTTCCGCCGCTTTCCTGAAGCTCGGCTCGCAGCAGGAAGACGTTTTCCTGCAAGCGTCGAAAATCGTCGGAAGCGATCACGGTGGCGCGCGACTCCAGCGCCATCAACAACGGCTGCAATGACCGATAGAGAGTTTCGCAACGATCGCGGAAATGGCGCGACTGCTCCTGCCCCGGCATCCAGGCCAGACTTCGCGCAAGCTTCACCGCGCTCGAAGACAATGTATTGCTGTCAGGTCCCATATCCTGAGATGGCTGTACCCCTTGAGTTTCCACCCTGTCGAGTTCCAAGTGACCGCTCTGTGGTGTCATAAGAGTCTACTTCCTAGCGATAGCTCGAGGCCTGCATCTCGAACATCTCGGCATATCGGCCACCCATACTCGCCAGCTGGTCATGGGTTCCTTCCTCGGCGATTTTGCCATTTTCCAGAACTAAGATGCGGTCCGCCGAACGCACGGTGGAGAAGCGGTGCGAAATAAAAAGCGCCATCTTGCCGGCAGTGAGCTCGGAAAAACGGTGAAACACTTCGAACTCGCTGCGCGCGTCGAGAGCGGCAGTGGGCTCGTCAAGAATCAGCAGTTGCGCGTCGCGCAGATAGGCCCGCGCCAGCGCGACCTTCTGCCACTCGCCCCCGGAAAGATCGACTCCCTGTTCGAACCGCCGGCCTAACATCTGGTCGTAACCTCCGGCGAGTCGTCTGATGGTCTGATCTGCCATGCTTTTCTCGGCCGCGCTTTTCACCAGCTCCAGATTATCGATTTCCTCGATCCGCCCAATGGCGATGTTTTCCCGGGCGGTCATTTCATAACGCATGAAGTCTTGAAAGATGACCCCGATTTCGCGATGCAGATCCTCGAGGTCATATTCCCGCAGGTCGACGCCATCCAGCAGGATTTGACCTTCCGTAGGATCATAGAGACGGGTAATCAATTTCACGATGGTGGTCTTGCCTTGTCCGTTTTCACCGATTAGAGCCAGCCGTTCATTGGTATGCAGCTGAAAATTGATGTGGTCGAGCACTCGGCGCGGGTTTCCGGGGTAGCAGAAGGAAACGTTTCTGAACTCGACTCCGCGGACAATCGGCCGGGGCGTCGGCAAGGCATTGGGTTTGGACTGAATGGTTGGCTTCATTTCGAAAAACGCCAACAAGTCTGTAAGGAACAATGCCTGGTCGCCGATGCCGGCGAAGGTTGAGAAAATTTGCTCGATGTTGCTGCTGGCTTGTTGAATGGCTCCCGCCAGAAAGGTCAGCGTACCGATCGTGAGCGCACCAGCCAGGGTACGCCAGATTACGAATACATATGCCGAGTAGTAGCCCGCCGTGCCGATCATCGACAAAAATGCGCCCGCGATCAACTTGCGCCGAGAAAGGGAGATATTCTCTTCATAAATATGATCGGAGATACGGGTAAATCGCTGTCGCAGGAAGTTCTTCAGCCCGAAGAGTTTCAGCTCTTTCGCAGCCTCTTTGCTGCCCCCCAGAATCCGCAAGTAGTCCAACTGCCGGCGCATCGGCGTCTGCCGGAAGTTCTTGGCGTATCCCAGGAAGGCAAAATGGCTTTCGCCGAGGAATGCGGGAACTACACCTGCGATCAACAGCAACATCAGCCAGGGAGAGAACAGCATGATCGAGACCGAGAGCGTGATCGTGGTGATCGCCTGCTGTACCAGCCGTCCGATCTGCTGGATCATTACCAGCCGATCCGTAGCCTGCACCCGAGCTCGCTCCAGCCGATCGTAGAAGACGGGATCTTCATAGGCGATCAGATCCAGGCTTGCCGCGTGACTCATGACTCGAATGCTCACATACCGCGTGTACTTGTCGCCCAACAGCGAATCCGAATAGTCGATCGTGCGCAGGAGAATACTGTTTAGGACGGCCAAGGAAAATTCAGCCCCCACCAGCCACCAGAAGCCGGGTTTCACCGGCTGGTGAGTGTGAATCGCATTATTGATGCCATCGATAATCAGTTTCGTGATCCACAGCAGCCCCACCGGCATCAGGGACGAGAACACGCGCGAAACCAGTCCAAAAATCACCACACCCGGTCCGGAATCCCATACAATCTTCAATACGGCTGGCACGTTGCGGAGCGCGGAGATTCGTTCCTGCCATCCTGACCAGAAATTTTGCGGTTTCGTCATGGGTGAATAGTGCCGTCTCCAACCGGTTCCATAACCGGACGGACGGAGCCCCGAAAAGATTGGCTAGGAGTATGACAGTCCAGCCCTTATGAATGCAACGGTCTCAAAGAAGATGCCAAAACTGGGGACAAGGTTTGTCGGGGCTGCCGGAGTTGCGATCGATCTCCGGGCGCCAACCTCGGGGTGATCGCAATCAACCAAATAGACGCTCAAACGTGGAGTGATTCGATGTCGCCGAAAATCAAGAATGGGCTTGTGATGTTTCTACTGCTGGGGGGTATTGCGGGTGCAGGTTTTGGGCAAAATAAGCCGGCCGCGACTGGGCGGCGCATGAATGAGGGTGCCGCGACTCGCGGAGAATACCTGGTGAACAAAGTGGCGGTTTGCAGCCAATGTCACACCCCGCGCAATAGCACGGGCGCCCCGGACCGCTCCAAATGGCTGGAAGGGGCGCCATTGTGGCTAACTTCGGCAGAGCCAGTTGAAAATTGGCCGCTCCAAGCGCCTCGGATTGCCGGCGCACTGCCCGGGACTGATGCGGAGATGGTCAAGCTGCTGACCACTGGAATCTGGAAGACAGGAACCTACTTGCGCGCCCCCATGCCTCAATTTCGCATGAGCCCCGAGGATGCTGAATCGGTGGTTGCTTATTTGAAATCGGTGACGCCCGCTGCGAAATAAGTTATTCCTTCGCTCGAGCGAAGCCTTCCAGACTTCCTGGCAGCGAACGCAAACGTCACTACCGCAATCCCGCAGTTCGTCACGCTGCTTTGCGCTCCCGGGGCAGACTTTCTGTTTGCTCGGCATGGATCTGCACCTGCTCGTGCTTAATATCGAGCCGGAGATGGTTGTATATGCTCATGTACTGGTTGGCCACCCAGACCAGGGCAAACAGGGCGATCACGTACCCTCGCCAGTCGGAGCAAAGCAGTTTGTATCGCGTAAGCATCAGGAAGGCTGCAGCGACGTAGTGGCTGAAACAGTATTCGCAAGTGAATAAGTAAAAAAACTTGCGTCGGGGAAGTGTTCTCGCCCGCTTGGATTGCTCCTGGCAATAGTCGCGAGGTTCGCGGAAGATCTCTTCATGGGTGAACGTCCAGGCGATACAGGCGACAGGGATCGACAAGATCAGTAGCCAGCCAGTTTGGAAAGCAAGCGACACGCTGAACTTGGATGCGGTTGCCCAAATCAAGGTAGGTCGAGGTTCGGGCAACAGATCGCTTTCACCTGACCATAGTTCAGCCGACTGACTAAGTACCCTGCCACAGTCGTTCCCCCGCCGGCGGCGGCTCGGCCAAACCTGCGAAAATAGTCTGCCTGCGGTACCGAACCAGCGGCAACCGCCGAAAAAATTTCGGCCGGGCTCGCGGCGACGGAAGAATAATGAAGTACGCGGCTCGAAACGCCAGTCGAGCTAAGCGGCTGCGGCTTGCAGTTGCAGGCAGTTCTGCAGGGCTCTCAAGGCGTACAGAGCGTCGTCCAGAGCCTGATCTTCTTCGATCGTGTCATTCCCTGCGGAAAACAGCTCTCGTGCTCGGGCTACGATCGCTTGTTCGGCGTCGGCGATCCGGGCGGGCATGCGATTCTTGTCGGTCTCGAACAGGGCAGCGGTATAAAGCTCGCGCCAGCCTGATGTTTTGGGATGGGGGGACGAGGGCACGTTCACGGGACAAACCTCCACAGCAGCACGAAGATTCTGCAATGGCTTAAATCAAAAGCCTAATGTAGGTCTAGCTCAGGTTGTGAAGCGAAGTCCATACGGGAAATCCTGTAGGGAAAACTACGCACCTTCGGCCCTGAACCCGTCGTCGGAATAGAGTGCCAGCGGAAACTCCGCTAACACATTGGAGATCTCCAGCCCGGATTGAATGCTGATTTTACTCAGATCCGCCACCTCACCCGTAAAAGCGTTACGGTAATTCTTGGAGCATTCGCAAGCTGGCAAGCAGATATAAGTATCTTTCCATATCCTATTTCCGATTGGCGAGCTCTCCGCGTCATCGAGCAATCCGGCTACCAGGCGCGGGACGACAACCAGCGCGGTGCTTGCTCCAAGCCTTCGCATGAACGCAACGACGTGATTCGCTTGGGGGCCGTGCACAGGCAAGGGGAGATACTCACCCTGATGGAAGAGATCTGGGTGTTGCTTGCGCAAGCGTAAAGTTTTCCAGGTCACATATAACTTCAGCCGACCGTCTTCTGGCGTTGCGAGCAACTCGCGTGCCACGGAAGGGCTGGCGTGGGCAAAGTTGCGGATGCTTTCGAATGCTTGCTGACGGCGGAGATAGTCCACTGGGCGACGGTTATCCGGATCCACTAGGCTGAAATCCCAGAGATCATTGCCTTGGTAAATGTCGGGAACGCCCGGGCAGGTCAGCTTGAGCAGCGTCTGTGAGAGGCTGTTCCACAGGCCCAGGCGAGCCACTCGGCGCTGGAAGGGCAGAAAGTCACTTAGAAAGCGATGGTTGGAATCGGGATCCAGCAGCGCTGCCACGAACGACGAAACTGCAGCTTCATATTCGGCGTTGCGATTGATCCAGCTGGTGTTCTGCTTGGCTTCGCGGGTCGCCTTCAACATGTAGCTTTCGATTCGCTCACGCAAAGTCTTCCAATCGCTCGCGTCACTCAAAGGTCCCGCGGGCCAGGACCCGACTAATGTCTGATAAAAAAGATATTCGTCGTTCGGCGAAGGGGCCGGCTTTTCGTTGACCAGCCTCCGGAGGCTGCTGTTGAGCTGTCTCCATTCCCGTACGCGAAGCCTCCACAACCCCGACATCTCAGAGAGCACATTGATGCGGGCGCGCACATCTTCCGAGCGCTTTGAGTCGTGGGTGCTCGTGGCCAACAGGGTGTGAGGCCAGTCGCGCAGCCGCTCCTGGTTAGCGCGGTGAAACGTGTCCCCTGTGATTCCAAACTGGTGCAGATCGCCTCCGACGTCGTTCAGAGAGACCAGCCGGTTGTATCGGTAGAAGGCCGTGTCTTCTATTCCCTTGGCCATCACTGGACTTGTAAACTGCTGGAATTTCATGGCGAAACTGGTCACCGCTTTTCGATAGGCAGGGTCTTGTCCGTTCGCGATGCGAGTCAACAGGACCTCTCTGATGAAGTCGAACACGCTGGTATCTGCGGCCGGGCTTCTTCGCTTGGCCTCCGCCACCGCCCGTTCGATGTATTGGGCATCGTGATCGGAAACTCTGGAAGGACTGACGTAGGTTCGGTACACCGGAAAATTCGCGGCTACATCCATGAGCGCGTCGCGCAAGCTGTTGAGAGTGAAATCGCAGGTATGTCGTTTGGCGAGCGCAATCCGGGCAACCTGATTGGCCAGCACGTTCAATTCACTGACCAGAGCGACGCGAATGATGAGCCTCCGGCAACGGTAGGCAAGGTCGTCAAAATTCACTTGCTCTCGCGTGAAGTTACGATAGATTCGCTCAAAGCGCGCGGCCGCTGCGGGGTCGACAAACAGTCCATTCACCAGATTGGCAAAATCATAACCGGTCGTGCCCGAGACCGGCCATTCCGCGGGCAGACGCTCCGAGCCGGTAAGAATCTTCTCGATGACCACATAGCGCGCCTCGCCATCCGTGTTCGCCGAATCCTTGGTTGCCTCAGCGATGCCCCGCTTCAGGCGTTCAAAGTATTGCGCCGGGTCATACAATCCGTCGGGATGGTCCGCGCGCAGGCCATCCACTTTGCCCTCTCCCACAAAACTCAGAATAAGCCGGTGAGTGGCCTGAAATACGGCCTCGTTCTCCATGCGAATACCCGCAAGGTCGTTTGTGTCGAAGAAGCGCCGATAGTTGATGTCGTCGGAGGCGACCCTCCAATTCGCTAAACGAAAAGTTTGCGCTTTGATGAGCTCGTGCAGCGCTTCGAAGCTCGCGGGATCGGCAGGAGTCCCGTTGATCGTGTCGATGGCGTCTCGGATGCAAGCCGTAATCTCGGGAGCTCGCGCACACAATGCAGCCAGGCGGCGCTTATGGATCTCTTTGTCCCGCCTACGCTCGGCCAAGCGCTCGCTGCTTACCTCTTGCCGCCCCGGTAAGTGGTTGAAGGCCGTGATCAAGCTCTGAAACTCTAGTAGGTCTGGATTCTGCTCGCCCATCTTCGCCACCAGCGATTGCGTGCAGGGGTGCAGAATTCGAGGGTATTCCCGCGGACCGATGGGAAAACGGTGGTTCCGGTAGGAAACATAAAATTCACCGCTCTCTTGGCGGAAGACAAGCTTTAGTTCGCCACTCTCGAGGATTGCCCCGTAGTGATCATGCAGAACCGGAACCAGAACCTTGCCATACAACTCATCTTTCAGCGGCCGCCAGTCAATGTCGAAAAACTCTGCGTAGGCCGAGGATGGTCCGTTCTCGAGAACATCCAGCCACCATTCGTTGTCGCTCCCCATCACCGCCATGTGGTTCGGTACGATATCGAGAATCAGGCCCATGTCATGCTCATGCAGCGTATTCACGAAGTGATCAAACTCTTCCGGGCTGCCGATCTCTGGATTTAACGAGTTGTGATCCACAATGTCGTAGCCGTGCATACTGCCGGGTCGGGCCTTGAGGCAAGGGGAGATGTAGCAATGACTGATGCCGATCGTGGCCAGGTAAGGAACGATGGCCGTAGCCTGGGCGAACCTGAAGTCGCGATTCAATTGCAGACGATAGGTCGCGCGCGGTATGGCGGAACGGGATTTCATGACTGAAGCAACCAAACCACGGACCAGGGTGGCAAGGTTCCTGGTTGTGGTAATTCATTCCCCTGGACGCCTCGGCTAGCGACCTCTTCGCTAGCATAGATAATGGGCGAATCTGGAACCGTGACAGCAGAGATGGAATCCGTCCCCAGATTTGCGAGCAGGGTCAGTTTTGCGTCCGCGAAATTCCACTCCGCTGTGAGCTTGCTGCCCCGTGCTTCATAGTTTGCCTTGATGCCGCATGCGAGGGAAAGACGCGGAACAATGTAGCGGCATCGTAAGGCGAGCAGTTTCCGGTATAGCACCAGCCATTCTTGATGGAGCGGTTCCCCAACCGTGCTCCAGTCAAGCCGCGAAATCTCGAATGTTTTAACCGCGTTCGGATCGGCGATTCCCTCGCGAGTTGCCGGGTCGCCGAACTTGGCGAAACGAGCAAACTCATTTCTTCGACCTGCCGTCACCGCAGCCGCCAGTTCCTTCTCGAAATCGCAGAAAAACAGAAACGGCGTTTGCGCTCCGAACTCCTCACCCATGAAGAGCAGCGGCGGGGAAGGATTGAGCAGAAGGATGGCCGCTGCGGCACGAACCGCGCGGGCATCCGCCAGGGTGAGAATCCGTTCCCCGAAAGCGCGATTGCCAATCTGATCGTGATTTTGCAGGAACGAGACAAATGCCGTTGGCGGCAAGCCTCGGGTAGGCTCACCACGTTTTTCGCCACTACGATAGAGCGAGGTTTCGCCCTGATAGGCAAATCCCTCAACCAGGCAACGGCCCAACCGATCGAGAGGGCGATCGACATAGTCGGAATAGTAACCGTCCTTTTCGCCGGTTATGATCACATGCAAAGCGTGGTGGATGTCATCATTCCACTGCGCGTTGTATGCGCGAGGCTGGCACCTCTCCGTCCGACGAAGATAACGCGACTGGTTGCGATCATTCTCGAGGACCAGATGAACCTGTCGAAGTGGCCCGATGGCGCTGCGAACCGCTTCGGCCAATTCCGTGAGAATGTCAGGAGTGGAGTCGTCCAGGATGGCGTTCACCGCGTCCAAGCGCAGACCATCGAAATGATACTCGGTCAACCAATACAAGGCGTTGTGGATGAAGAAATCCCGGACCGCCCGGCTTCGGGCGCCATCGAAATTGAGGGCATTGCCCCAAGGGGTGTGATGACGATCGGTGAAAAACTGCGGCGCGTAAAGCCCGAGATAGTTTCCTTCCGGACCAAAGTGGTTGTAGACGACGTCCAGGAAAACCATCATGCCGCGCGCGTGAGCGGCCTGGACTAGCTGTTTGAGGTCCTCCGGGCGGCCATAGGTGCTGTCGGGTGCGAACGGGTAGACGCCGTCGTATCCCCAGTTTCGATAGCCCGGGAAATCGGCCACTGGCATGAGCTCTACGGCCGTGACTCCGACATCTGATAGATAGTCGAGGCGCTCGGAAACCGAAGCGAAAGTTCCAGCCGGGGTAAAGGCGCCGACGTGAAGTTCGTAAATGACCGCCTCCTCCCATGGGCGGCCGAGCCAGGCATCATCCTGCCAGTCGAAAGCACGAGCATCCACAACTGCGCTCGGACCATGTACATCCCGAGGTTGAAACCGCGAAGCTGGGTCCGGGACCTGCTGTCCGCCATCGATTTGGTATCGGTAGAGAGTGCCCGGCCTGGCCGCATGGGTTGTGATCTCAAACCAACCTTGACCGCCGGATCGTTGATCGCAGGGTTCGAGAGGCAGGGGTTTGGTTTTTCCATCCTCGTCGAGGCAGACTGCGACCTGATGCGCAGCGGGAGCCCAGAAGCGAAAGCGCACGCTTCCATCCGGCCGACATTCGGCGCCAAACGGCATGCTATGACTGCGCTTCATTCGAATCTTCTTTCACATCTTCCTTTTTGCCGTTTCCACGACGCTCCATCAGCACCACCATGGAGCGGGCCTGTAAGGGATAGGTTGCAGCGGAATCGTACGTGTCGGCCGGACGTAAGCCGTTCTCTCGAGAGGTGTCCATCCACGCCATCCAGCGAGAGGTTGGTCGAAACGCCGGCAAAGTGAAGGCCACATCCTCATAGTGCGGGTTGAGAAGGACGAGGAAATCGGTGTCGCTGACTTTCCGTCCGCGTTCATCGGTTTCGTCGAGTCCCTGCCCGGATAAGAACATTCCCAGACTATGGACGGAAGAATCGCGCCACTCCTCTTCGGTCATTTCATTGCCGGGCGGGCTGAGCCATAGAACATCTTTCACATCCGCGCCTTTGATGGGCCGTCCCTGGAAGAAATGACGGCGACGAAACACGGGATGTCTTTTGCGAAGGTTGATCATGCGCTGCACGAACGCCAGAAATTCACGATCCTGTGGCGATAGATTCCAGTTCAGCCAACTCAGCTCGTTGTCCTGGCAGTAAGCGTTGTTATTCCCGTTCTGTGTGTGCCCCATCTCATCTCCCGCCAACATCATGGGTACGCCCTGAGACAGCAGCAAGGTCGCCAACAGATTCCTTTTCTGCTTGGCGCGCAAAGCCAAAATGTCGGGATTATCGGTAGGGCCCTCGAGTCCACAGTTCCAGCTCCGGTTATCATTATTGCCGTCGCGATTGTTTTCGCCATTCGCTTCGTTGTGCTTGTTGTTGTAGCTGACGAGATCCTGCAGCGTGAAGCCGTCGTGCGCGGTGACAAAGTTCACGCTGGCATAAGGACGGCGCCCGCTGTGGGCATAGAGATCGCTCGACCCTGTGATGCGGTAAGCCAGATCGCCAAAAATTCCTCCGTCGCCTTTCCAAAAAGATCGTACCGTATCACGATAGCGATCGTTCCATTCCGCCCAACCTACGGGAAAGTTTCCGACCTGGTAGCCGCCTTCTCCCAGGTCCCAAGGTTCAGCAATTAGTTTCACTTGGGAAAGCACCGGATCCTGATGGATGATGTCGAGAAATGCGCCCAGTCGATTGACTTCATGCAGCTCGCGGGCAAGAGTGGCGGCGAGGTCGAAGCGGAAGCCGTCGACATGCATCTCCAGAACCCAATAGCGCAGGCTGTCCATGATTAACTGCAGAACCCGCGGATGCTGCATGTTCAGAGTATTTCCGGTGCCGGTGTAATCCTTGTAGTAGCGCGGATTCTCGGCCACCAGGCGATAGTAAGCTATGTTGTCGATGCCCTTGAGCGAGAGGGTCGGCCCCATATGATTTCCCTCCGCCGTGTGGTTGTAGACGACATCGAGAATTACTTCCAGCCCGGCTGAGTGCAGGGTTTTGACCATGGTTTTGAATTCGCGGACCGAGTTGGTCGCCAGGTAACGAGGCTCAAGGGCAAAGAAGCCGATGGAGTTGTAGCCCCAATAGTTGCGTAGACCGCGCTCCACCAGTGAGCGATCGTCCACGAAACTATGAACGGGCATGAGTTCGATCGACGTTACCCCCAGCCTGGTCAAATATTCGATCACCGGCGCCGTTGACAGAGCCGCGTACGTCCCCCGCAAATGCGCCGGCACATCCGGATGACACCGGGTGAATCCTTTTACATGCATTTCGTAAATCAGGGTTTTGTGCCAGGGAATGTTCGGACGCGCGTCGGTGCCCCAGGTAAAAGCGGAGTCGATCACGCGATTTTTCGGCATGCCCGCGGCATTGTCGCGCCGGTCAAACGACAAGTCTTCTTGCTTGTGCCCGACCCGGTATCCAAAGTGTGCGTCGTTCCATTGAATGGTCCCCTGGATTTGCTTGCCGTAAGGATCGAGAAGCAGCTTGTGGGGATTAAAGCGATGGCCTTGCTCCGGAGCGTAGGGACCAAAGGCGCGGTATCCGTAGAGTTGTCCGGGCCGTACTTCCGGCAGATAACCATGCCAGACCATGTCGGTTTGCTCGGGAAGGGCGACGCGAGCAGTTTCGCGTTTGCCCAAGGCGTCAAAAAGGCATAGCTCGACTTTTTCGGCGTGCTCGGAGTAGAGCGCGAAGTTTACGCCCTCGCCGTCCCAGGTTGTGCCCAGCGGGTATGGACGGCCGGGCCAGATGATCGGGTGAACAGGATTCGCCATCTAGTTCTGCCTCCACCGGGGATGAAGAGAGGGCCATTGTGAAGTGCGGAATGTGCCGCTGTCCAGCGCCAGTTGCATGGATGTTTCATTCCTTAAAATGTGCAGATGAGAATCTTCGAACGTGCAGCACTACTCGGATGAAACACCGCTCTTGATCCGGGGTCACCCGCGCTTCAGCCGTCGAGACATGGGAACCGCTGGTTGAATCGGCCCAGGACCAGCAATGGCTCCCCATTTCCCGGGGCAGAGCGGTTCGACGACCGACACTTCGATGCTGCGGGCGCGCCTAAGTTTGCTATTCCATCCCTCCCCGAATTTGGCGGCGCAGTAAAGTCTATCTCTTTCTTCGCCCCTCGTCCTTGTTTCGGGTCAGCTTATTTGCAAGTTTTCTTATCTCTTTTTCCCGCGCCACGTTCGCGATTCCGCTGGCATCGTCGTCGAGGCCTTCGCGGAGAAGCGTCCGAAGCCGGGCCTTGATCCTTGCCGGCTCGACAAGCGGCAACGGGACATGAATGGTAGGGGACTGGGGACATGTCAGAGTACCCCCGACCAAGCTGGACTTGAAACGGAGATCTGATTCCTTAGAAACCTGGCCCCTGACTTGCGCACTGACGAAGGCAAAAGCAAGCATGAGTGCAAGCGGCGTGGAGTTGTTCTGATTGCGCACATCTCTACTTCTCGATTCCCCCGACGGAGTGATCCGCTCGTAATTCCATCGAGCGCAAAGGAGATGTTCGGGCGCACATCGTGGTTGCTCCGTTAGGGGAATCCCAGGCGCGGTGTACTGCCCTCGCCCTAGGGGACGCAGAAGGGAAGACGAGACGTACAGAAGAATTGCCAGGGCGGCCAAAGAGGAGAGCCGGGCTAGTAAGCGTTGAGTGTCACTTCATCCAACCAGACGTCATACGGTTGTTGCTCGTAGTTGCCATCCAACTGAAACGCGACATCGATTTCTTCCTGATACCACTGGGGCTGCGCCGTGTAGTAGGTGTCAAGCGTGTAGTTGCTGTCGGCAACACTAAGGTCGATGTAGTGCACCTGATTGCCCACGCGCTCGAAGCTCCAAACCAGGTGAATCCAGGTTTGCGATGGGAAGTGATTGCATGGAACCGACGTGAGCCTCCACAGTTCGTTAAGAGGATCCCAGATATTCCACCTCCCACTCTGGTTAAAGTCGCATTGCGTTCCAAAAGTCCATCGCGTTCCGCCGAACGCCTGGTTGACGTCGAACTCCAAAGATTGCGGAGCGTTCCCGTTATCGACGTAGAACCACAGATCGTAAGTAAAATGGCTCACGCTGTTCCCGCCTCCCACCGGATACCAATAAAGCTCATTGGAATAGGGGTGAGGTCCCGCCATCGTGAATTCGGCTGAAGCGCCATCGAGGGACGGGGAGGATCTTCCCTGGATCAATTGGGAAGTGGCCGTTCCGAGCCCCGCCGCGCACGTGTATCCGTTGAGCAACGCGGCGGAGCACGATTGCCAGCCGGGAAGATTCTGGATGCTCCCGACTCCGGGCAGCTGCGTCCCCACATTTACGTGTGTGGTCGCGGTCGCGACATAACCGGCTACATCCTCGGCGACGACTTCAATCGTGTGTTGGCCGGATGCCATCCAGATGAATTGGTTGATGTTCGTGGTGAAGGAGTAATACACCGCCAGACCGTCGACGTAAATCCGCATCCAGTAAATCTGATCGGGAGGCAAAGCCTGGGCTACCACATTTGCCGGAGAGTTGACGGTGGCACCCTCGCCGGGAACGGAGATATTCAGCGGGAAACCGCAAAGAGCAGGTGGAGGAGGCTCAATCGCCGGCGGCAGCACGGAAGTATTCGCCGGAGCGGTCGGTGTGATGGGGCAGTGGGCGACATTCGGGGGCAGGCCCTGGCATCCTTTCCAAAGCATGCCCAAGCCAACCGCGACTCCAAAGAGGAGAATGGACACAGCCGTCCCTCGCAATCTCTTAATCTGGCTTGAGCGAGCAGGAGCTCGCATCCCAACCTCCCGCGGTGCTTGGAACTTCCTGGCTTAGAACTTCCAGATGGAAGCTTCTGTAGAAAAACAGCATCGGGGAGCGGCCCAAAACGCCATTGCTACAGGGTTTAGATCGCGACACACTCGTCAGTCCAGCCTTGGGACCGCGACTGAGCTTTCGCCGTTCGTTTAGAGCAAGAAAAGAAGATGACATTTGCGCGCGTCAAGGTTGCTCCGTACCCCGTGTGGGCGTGGCGGAAAGATTGACCTGTTCGTAGTCGCGGGTACCGTCGTCAGGTTGAAGGACGCGCTTTGCAGTCAGGCCTGAGCCTTCCTGGTGCGGGCGGCCTTGGTAGCCGCTCGGCTGCGAGCCCTCTTTCCGCGCTTTGCCGCCGCAGTTTTCGCTTGGCGAGCGAGAGCTTTGGAATTGGCCGACTTGCGAGACTCGCGCTGCAACGCAGCTTCGGTCGCTCGCGAGCGGGTCTTCGAAACTTTCTGACCCCTGTGTTCTCCAGCCCGTTCATCTTGCATTGCTTTTTTTCGCAGCGAACTCGGACCTGAGGGAGCACTCAGCTTGACTCCGGCTCGTCGCGCCTTCGATAGTCCAATGGCGATGGCCTGTTGCGGAGAGCGTGCTCCGTGTTTGCCTTCGCGCACATGATGTATTTCTTCCCGTACGAATTCTCCCGCCTGGGTGGATGGGGACTTGCCCTCTCGGGCATCTTCACGAGCTCGCTCGATCGTCTGGGGCTCAGGCATGAAATCTTGACCTCTCAAAACACGGCTTCAACAACCCCAGTCTGAACGCAGCATATAAGGTTAGAGAATCGGAGAATTACCTTAGTTCTCGAGGAGAGATAACGCAGGGCTCGGCCCGCGTCAGATCGGGTTTTCGAGCCAACAGCGATAAAGCGAAAAGGAATTGCTTCTTAAGGTAGCGGCTGTATTGCCGGCAAAATCTCCTTCCCTCATAGTGAGAGCTCGCCCGTATTGCGATTCTGGCAGTTTGCCGCTTCCGCTCCTGGATTCCAGCGTGGGCAACCCGGTGTTGGAGGCTTGGTGAATGCGCGCAGTCATCGCCGCTGTTGGCCGCAGCTGGTTTTGTGAGATCCGGTTTTGTGGAATCTCTCTCCTCATACTCTTCAGTCTCTCGTTCGTGGCATGCAGTGCCACTTCCAGCATGACCACCGCCCCCACCTCCCCTACCGCCCCCACCCAGCCCTCGTATCCATCAACGCTACCGGTGTCGATCACCTGGTCGCCGACCAGCAGTCTGCTGCCGGCTCCGACAGCGCAGGATCCCGGCACCTCGGACTGGGGAAGCGGCTCGAATAATTTTCCGCTCACGGTTTCGAATCCGACACCCGGGGTGAGTGTGACCTCGCCGCTCAATGTGGTGGCCTCGGCTGCTCCGAAGAACCCAATCTTTTTCATGCGCGTGTACGTTGACGGCGTGTCGGTGTACTACACCTCTTCAAATTCGTTCAGTACGCAGATATTCGCCTCGCCCGGTCCCCACACTGTGGAGGTGATGGCTGAAGACTCCAGCGGTTACGTCTCCGCTATTCCGATTCAAGTTACGGTGACGTCGCAGTCGCAGACAACCGTCAGCGGCATTCAAACCATGAAGGGGTGGCAATCGTGTTCCGCGTTGTTCCCCGCCGGGTCGCAGCGCGCCGGACAACTTTGTGCCGCCGGCAATAATACTCCACCGGTTTCGATGATGACTGAGGGAGTCTCGTCGCCCTCGATGGACGGCAAGTCGGCTCAGTTCAGCATGAGCGCGCCCAACAGCATTCCCAACCCGTCGTATGGCTACTCAAACGAACTGTATTTCAATCCGATCGCGGGCGGGAATAGCGTCAGCAATTTCACTTACGACCTGTATTTCTACATCGAAAATCCCGACGCACCCCAGGCGTTGGAGTTCGACGTGAATCAGGGCTACGACGACACCAGCGGTGGCGGCAGCCCGCAACGGTGGACTTGGGGATCGGAATGCAACTTCAAGGGCGAAACGCCGCCGCAATGGGATATCTGGGATGATGCGGCCGGGATGTGGAAGCCGACCGGTTTTCCCTGCAACACCTTTCCGGCAAAAACCTGGAACCATTTAACCTGGGATCTTGAGCGGGTCGGAAACCAGGTGCACTACGTCACTCTGACCGTAAACGGTCAGGTGTACAACGTCGATACCTATTACAACAATCAACCCGGCTGGACGCTGGAAGAGATCGATACGGCCTTTCAAATGGACTTGGACTCCAACGCGGATCCGTATAACGTGTGGCTGGACGAAGTGAATTTGACTGCCTACTGAAGGTCAATCCCTGAAGTATCGATGGGGAAACCAGGGCGAAGGAATTATATTTGAAACTGCGAATTCGCCTTCCTCAATTGTGCAGAGCCACTTCCTCTACTATTGGAGTCTTGCCGAAACATGCCTCTAGTCGAGGCTTACATTCATCCCGCCGTGCTTGTCGAAATGAATCTGCAGCATTTGTTCCCGTCCGCTGGCAAACTCTCCGGTGATGGTGGTGGAGTGATCAGAGGAACCCGGGTCGGAAATGACCTGTACGCGCAGTTTGTGCTTTCCGGCCGGGACCTGCATGGCATGAAATTCGTGACCTTCCACATGGTGAAAAACCACCAGATGTTTCTTGTCTGAGCCTTCTAGCAGATGGGTATAACTTAGGGTTTCATCGACCCAGATCGACAGATGCGCCTCGGCGAAATGGTGCGCAACTTCGATCTCCAGAGTGGCCGTGTCAACTGCCGAAGGTGTCGCAGATGTCAGCAAACCGACTGGTTTCACCGGGGAAGATGTTTTCCTTGACGCCGACCCGGACTTCGTTGCCACCCTTGTTGGCGCCGTCCCCGCAGGTGAAACGGAGGTAGCAGGGCTACGGGAGCTCAATTCTGGCCCCGGCGGCGGTACTGTATTCATCATTGCGGAATCGCGCGCGGCGGACACGGAAGCCGCGATTCGGAGGTCCTCTCGACTCTGCCGGTCGAGCGTATTGGGCCAGACGACGTGGCCCATTCGAAGTGCGAGCAGCAGAACTCCGGCAGCGAGCACAACCGCGGCAATAGTCGGGTTCCTCATCTTGTCCACCAAGCTGTGGGCCGCGCTATTCCCATCGGACTTTATCTGGGTAGCCGCGCGTTGACCTTTGCTCGACGATTTGCTTTTCTCCCGCAACGGGTGGATGGTGCCGCCAACTTGTAAGTCTGGTTGCTTCGATTTGCTCCATAACTCGCGGCCTTCCCGCAGATCCTGAACATCCAAGGCCATTTCCATGCCCCGCTGGTAGCGTTGGGCTGGGTCCTTTGCCATGGCGCGGCCGATGATGTAGTCAATTCCCGGCGGCAACTCAGTGTCGAGGACGGTTGCGGGAACCGGGTCGCGGTTGACCACCTTGAAGGAGACCGTCATCGCGCTGTTGCCTTGAAACGGCCGGTAACCGGTCAATACCGTATACAGAACTATGCCCAGGGCAAATAAATCCGACCGCCCATCCACCGTTTCGCCGTTTAATTGTTCGGGGGACATATAGGCGGGGGTTCCCAGGGTACGTCCCCCCAAGGTATGAGTGCCAAGATTCAATTTGGCCACCCCAAAGTCGGCAATCTTGGCGTGGCCGTCTTCGGTGATCAGAATGTTTGAGGGCTTCAGATCGCGGTGAACTACCCCTTGGCCATGCGCGCAATCCAGTGCCTCCGCCAGTTCGTGCGTCAATTGCAACGCTGCCTCGAGCGATAGCTTGTGGTCCGGCTGGGAGAGCAACTTGTCGAGCGACTGACCGCTGACGAATTCCATGACGATGTAGGGAGCGTGCGTCTCAGGCTCCTCCCCTACGTCGAAGATGGTTACGATTCCGGGGTGTGACAGTCGGCCCGCGGCCTCCGCTTCGCGAAAGAAACGTTCGCGATATTCCTGCTCATCCTCGGTCGACTGGCTGGCCAATAAGAACGTCTTCACCGCAACAACACGATTGATCTTGGGGTCGCGCGCCTTGTAGACGACGCCCATGGCTCCCCGTCCCAGCTCAGCCAGGATCTCGTATCGCCCAAAACGTTCGCCTCTGCGGTCGCCCTTCGGAGACATTTTCGGTTCCAGACTATCCTTGTGACTCGTCAGAGCGGAAGGGCCCTGACCTTTTCCACGGCTTTGCCGCGGAACTCGAAGCGGTAACGGCTGTCCCGAGCGGGAGGCAGCCTTCCCGATTCTCCTCCGGGGTGCCCGCTTAGGCCAAGTTACCGACGTGTTACAGTTTTTAGCTTTAGCGGGAAAGGCGTGGGAAAAGATCTTCGGGCCCGGTATAGCCGGGCCCGAAGATCTTGTGCTTGATTTATCTGGACTTTAAGGAAGGATCAGGCTATCTGCCCTCCGCGAGTTGGCCCTCACTGGTAAGTCAAGGTCAGTTGGTCCAGGTAGATGTTGTAGGGCTGTTGTTTGTAATTGCCGTCCTGCTGATAGTTGACGGTTAGCCCATACCATCCCGGATAAGAAGCGGGGTTGAAGGTCCAGTTCAGGTTGCTCGTCACTCCATTCAGCGTGATGGATTCATAGAGCAACTGGTTGCTGGAGGTTCGCTGCACCTTGAGGGTGAGGTGGTTCCATGAATTGCTGTTTGGATAGCAGGGAATGCCGGTGGGGATCCAGTGTGCAGCGGCCGGGTTCCAAACGTCCCACTCGTTCCCGCCTGCGATACGGCACTCGTGGCCCCAGACGAATCCCAGGTTGTCGAAGAACTGGTTGAGGTCGAACTCCTCGGCTTGCGAAAGACCCAGGTTGTTTCCGTAGAAATACACGTCGTAGGTGAAGTTGTGGAGCGTGGGAACCAGCGTGTGATTTGGATCGTCCATACCCTGGGAGGAGTAGGGCCCGATCAAGTGGTTATTAAAGAGAGCATCGGAGTAAGCCGCGGACCCTCCGACGTTAAACTCCGCGGCATTTCCGCTCATGGAGGGAGAGTTGACTCCCTGGGCCATCCAGAAGGAAATTCCATCGCAGGGTGAAGGCGAACAGTCTACGAAATTCGGAGGTCCCTGTCCGTATTGGCCCCAGCCGCCGCTGCGCTGGAGGTTTGAGAACGAACTGCCGCCGCCGCCATTCACGGTAATCGTGACGGGAGTGGTGGCAGCTCCCCCACACCTGTCCCACTCCTCGACCACTGCGTGATAAGTCCCAGGGTTCAGTGCCAGGTTGTAGTTCATGCTCGCGCCGTTTACGGTGTACGCCAACTGACCGGGGGCGGTATAGATTCCCATGGCACCCACTCCTTGGGAACAGGAACTGGTAGCAGTGGCTGTGAAATTTACCGGAGTTCCGACGGTAGCATTGTTGGAAGGCGCGGTGACGTGGACGCCGGTTTGATTGCTTACTGTGATGGTGACGGGAGTCGTCCCGGCTCCACCGCAGTTATCCCACGCTTCGACGACAGTCTTATAAGTCCCGGGACCGAGATTCAAGCTTGTGTTCAGGGACGAGCCGTTCACTACGTAGGCCAGGACGCCGGGAGCGGTGTAAATTCCCATCGACCCGACCCCTTTATTACACGAGGTCGTGGCCGAGGCCACATAAGGAACGGATCCTTGGACGGTGGAATTATTGGCGGGCTTGCTGACATTGACTCCAGCGAACAGAGCAGGCACACACAGGACACAGATAACGAAGAGGCACACGATCAGCGACGCGTTCTTCCGCATGCGAGAAATCTCCCAGGTAAGGTTTATATTTGGTTTACGGCCTTTCGAACTGCCTGTATAACCTGCCTTTGCGCGCGAGCGGGCGCGTGGTGAACCGAGAGAAAGTGGCGTAAACTGACCGGTTCGGTGATTCCTCTCCGTCCCTGAGAATTTCAGCGAACGTGAAGCTCCAAGGATGCCGTAACCGTAATTTCACTCAAACTACCAGAAACACCGTATTCCCTCCAAGCTGAAACTGTGAGTTGCCCACTCAGAGGTACACACTGTTGCCCACTGCAGTACACACCCTTCCGGACTGCATGGAAGCCAAGAGACGCATTCATCCCTTCGCCCGGATCGCGGCAACCCTGTGGCTGAAATTGAATACTAACTTCCGCGTGTTTGGGGAGGCGCTCTTGGCAGCTCAGCAGGCATTTGCGCAAACCGGCGGGGGCTTCGGTTCTTCGATCCGAACGGCTACGTTGGAACGGGACTGATATTTTGGCCCCCTCCAAGGAAACTTCAGCATCTTCCAAATCACTGGTCCTGATTGCCTTGGTGCTGGCGATGACGGCCTTGTATTTCGGCCGTCAGCTATTCATTCCCCTGGCACTGGCTGTGGTCTTCACTTTTCTGCTCACTCCATTCGTCACTTTTCTCGAGAAAATCCACTTCTCCCGAGTTCCGGCCGTAATTACCGTGCTGGTAGTTTCTTTCGTCCTGGGCGGGGCGGTCGCCTGGCGTGTGGCCAACCAACTGGTCGAGGTCACGGTTAATCTTGCGGATTATAAGACCAATCTCGATGCGAAAATTCGCTCCCTGCACGCTTCGAACGATGGCAGGGTCAGCAAAGCCACAACTGCCATACAGGAACTGAACCAGGAGCTAGCCGCGATTCCCGGAGAACTCGCAGGTCATGCTCACCCGAAGGACACAACCGCCGGACGTACCGTCCGGCCGGTCCCAGTTCAGGTTGCCGCACCTCCATCGAATTTCGTCCAGGATCTGCGCGAACTATTCGGGCCGCTCGCGGAACCCGCGGAGACGGCGGCAATTGTGATGATCTTCACGCTTTTCATGTTGATCAAGCGGGAGGACTTGCGCAATCGGGCAATCCGGCTGGCGGGGCGAGGTCAGCTCAATCTCATGACCCGAGCTCTCGATGACGCCGGTCGGCGACTCAGCCGCTATCTGCTGTTGCAGTGCTTGGTCAACGCGGGCTATGGACTATTGTTCGGAGTGGTCGTTTCCTGCATCGGTGTTCCTCACGGTCTGCTGTGGGGGGTTTTCGCCGGCCTCCTGCGCTTTGTGCCCTATGTTGGTTCGGCCGTTGCTGCGGCTCTGCCGGTGGCGATGGCGCTTGCCGTTTTCCCCGGCTGGCTCCATGCCGCATCGACCTTCGGGGCTTTCCTGGTATTGGAGGTGGCCGTTTCGAACTTCATTGAGCCGATGCTCTACGGCGCTCATACCGGCATTTCGTCGCTTGCGATCCTGGTGGCGGCCGTCTTTTGGGCGACGCTGTGGGGGCCGGTGGGACTGATCTTGTCTACGCCCCTGACGGTGTGTCTGATCGTGCTCGGGCGGCACGTCCCGCAGTTGAGCTTTCTCGAAGTCGTACTGGGAGATGAACCGGTGCTGCTGCCAGAGCAGTGTTTCTACCAGCGGCTTCTTGCCGGGGATCAAGAAGAAGCGCGAGCCATCGCCGAGGTTCACCTCAAGGAACATTCGCTCGAGAGCTTATATGAAACCGTGATCCTTCCGGCTCTGAAATTGGCGGAACAGGATTATGAGAGCGAGGGTCTGGATGACCGCGCGAGGCGGCTCGTGCTTCAAAGCGTGAAGGAATTGATCGAAGACTTCGGGGATCGCTACGCCGCAGACCGGGGCCGAGCAGTTACAGAGGATGAATCATTCCGCCAACCGCAACCGGCCGAGGCTAAAGTTTTCGAAATATCGATTGCCTGCATTCCAGCGGGCAGTGGTGCGGACGACTTGGTGGCAACGATGCTCGCCCAATTGCTTCAGCAAGCGGGGTATCGCGCACGCCAGTTGAGCGCCAGCGCGACGGAGAACTTGTTGCTGGCAGTTTCCCAACTCGACTGCAGCGTCGCCTGCATATCCTCTATTTCTCCCTTCGCGATGGGCGAGGCTCGTGCGCTGTGCAAGAAGTTACGTGGAACTGACTCCCGTCTGCCCGTCGTCATTGGGGTGTGGAGCTTTGAAAGCAGCGTAGCGAAGCAACGACTCGGATCGACGTGTTCCGGTCTGGTTACAACAACGCTCACGGACGCTCTCGGACAAATTCGACAACTTGCAAATCCCGCCGTGGAGTCGCAGGTCCTTACCGAATCCGACACGGCCCAGAGCCTGCCAGCGTAACCGCAACCGGTAAAATACGAACCACGGTGTCCCGGCGTTTCCGCAGGACCGGCGAAGCATTTATAATTAGCTTCACAGCGGCGAACCCTGACTTTCCGTGGACAAGATCAAGAAACGCTATGAGCGAGAAGCCCAGTACCACCCTGCCCGCAACCGTCGAGAAGATTATTAAGCCTCCATTTCCCACCCAGCCTGAGAGAGCGCAAATTGCGATACACGGAGCCGATCAGTTGTATCGAGAGCTGCGCATCGAAAATACTCTGACCGATGAGCATGGCGAGAAGGTCCGGCTCAAGCCCGGAGCCAAGGTAGAAGTCACGATTGCCGCAGATCCTGAGTCGACCGCAAAGGGCGATCCGAGAGAAGATAGAACGAGGCGGTGAGTTCCTCCGAAAAATACTTCCCAGCTTCACTGGCTGATCGACTCGTGGTGTTCCCGGGACGCCCGAAGCCAACCATTCAAGAGGTCAAGAAGTTCGTCCGGCGGTCGAAGCCAAATCTTTGCCGCGGTCGATCTCCACTCGGGACGCGCCAATATGCTCAGTCCTCGACCATTAATCGCCCGGAATGCATCCTCGTCCGTGTTGTCGTCTCCCAAATAGGCGGCAGGCGCATTCGCTTCCATCTCTTGGAGAATGGTGCGCACCGCCGTTCCTTTGTTGACCCTGGGGCTGCGAATCTCGACTCCGCCGTCGAAATCCATCAAATCCGACCCGAAGCGCTCCGCGATCTTCGTCCAACCTAGCAGCAAATGATTTCGTACC
>Ga0210398_10000863_pt1 | contig 33099 bp, 19 predicted proteins | sample IncBWC4OmetaG_FD_161047 | JGI IMG/M metagenome (GOLD analysis project Ga0210398, IMG submission 161047) | Forest soil microbial communities from Barre Woods Harvard Forest LTER site, Petersham, Massachusetts, United States - Inc-BW-C-4-O | ecosystem: Environmental > Terrestrial > Soil >... | reverse complement strand
TCCCATCAATGACTTGCGGCCACTCCTATCCGTCCACTTGGCAACTCCATTGCAACACAATCAACTCGGGGCACCGCCACACGGAAATTTCCGGAAGGTTGCGCCCCAGGACTTGCTACTTGACACTAAAGGGAGGGCGAATTCTGTGAAGAAAATTACAATTGCAACGTTCGCATTTATCGGCATGTGCGTGTTTGGAAGTCCAAGAGTTGCCGCTCAAGATCCATCTTCGCAACAGGCAGCCGCGGTCCCCGGCAGTGCCGAAGCGTTTACGAACCAGCAATTCGCGCTGTTGCTCAAAGACATCCGTTCCATCAAAAAGCAGGTCATCGCTGCGAATCTGACCCTCACGGATAGCGAAGCAACCAAGTTTTGGCCGGTGTATGAACAGTATTCGGCGGAATTCGCGAAGATCAACGACACCAGAGCCGCACTGGTTGAAGAGTATGCCGACCAATACGGAACGCAAACCGATGAGCAAGCAGACAGCCTGGTTCGCCGTTGGCTGGACGTGGACATCGCCGCAGCGCAGCTTCGCCAGAAGTATGTGCCGGTCTTTCGAAAAGTATTGCCCGGGAAAAAAGCGGCGACCTTCTTTCAGTTGGACCGCCGTATCAGCATGATGATCGACGTGCAACTTACGTCGCAACTCCCGCTCATGCAGAGCCAGGACTAGTTCTGCGGGCTGAAACAGGCGCATGAGCCCTAAAGTAAATATCTCGGGTATTCACGTGATTCTGGCGATGGCGGCCGGCCTTTGCTTGGCAGGGCCGCTCGCATGGATGTTTGTACGGTACTGGCTGTTTGCACTTTAAGGAGAAACAAAACCGTGATTACCGTAAGAGCTAGCCAAAGAATATTCACTCATGCGGAGGTCGTGAATCTCACCGGAATCTGCGTCGAGCACCTGCACAATTTTGTGAAGCGTCATCGCCTGGGCTTCATCGCGCGTGCGGCCCAGACGGCTGCCCAAGCCGAACAACTGTTGTTCACGCCGTGGGACTTAGCCTCCCTGGTCACATTGTTCCCTCGCTGCACCCACTGAAGCCGAAGTAACAACTTTCAACCACTCGCCAGTAAACGTAATCGTTGAACGAATTCTAGTCTCACTCGTCATTGTGCTGCCAATTCCGGAGCCCGGCCGATAGTGCGCTCAAGCTCTTCCCAAGCCAGCAGATATCCGAGCCTCGCCTGCAGCAGTTCTGCTTTGGCCTCGTAATTTGCTGCGGTGGGGTGTCTTGCAAGATTAGGTTGTCGGTGCCGGCATGTCATCTGGATGCTGCTACAACTAATGAATCAAGGCATAAGCGGCGTATGTGTATTTCGGAATGCCACCAAGTCATTCGGGTGTGCGCCCCATGGCGTGAATAAACTCATCGTGAGCCTGGGAATAGTCCAACTGCGATTGCAGGAGGAGCGCCTTCGCGTCGAACTCCTGAGCGATTGCCATGCCTGACTGCGACTTCAGCGCCGCCCCTTGCAACAGCTCCTCCTGCAACACACGGTTCGATTCGGTGCGGAGAACCAAAATCTCTTCGGACACCTTCAGCAACTGCTGCGTCCTTTCCAGCTTGTCGTACGCCGTTTCGACCCCCAGTTCGACTTCATCCGTCACCCTGGCAAGGTTCTCTTTCGCTTGAGACAACTGCGCTTGATGCTCACGCAGCACCGCTCGCTTACGCCCTCCATCAAACAGGTCGTAGCCGAAGTGAACTCCGAACGTGCCAAAGTTATGCGCCAGAAACGGGACATTCTCCTCATGGCTGTAGCGGGCGAGAGCCTCCACGTCGGGAACCCAGATGTCTGTCTTGGACAAACGGACTGCCGCCTCCGCTTTCTCTACTTCGGCACGAGCTTCACGAATTTCAGGATGCGCGTCCATTGCTGCCTTAACACATTCTTCTCGCGAGCAGGTCTCTTGAAATTCGGGAACTGTGGGATCAAGGTCCAGGCCGGTGGTTAGTGGCAGCCCCATCAGGTCATTGAGCTTCAACTTCAGGTCGTCTAACTGAAGGTCCGTCGTTAGCAGTTCTTGCTTGGCTTGCAAAACTTGCGCGCGGCTCTCGATCGCGTCCTGTTTCAACGCGCTGCCAAATTTCACCTGCTCGATCCGCTCGTTCTGCAGGTCCTGCGACGCTTTTATCCGCGCCTCGGTGGCGCTGCGGTGCGCCTGAGCAACCAAGATTCTGTAGTACACCTCATGTACCGCGAGTGCTACGTCGTTTTCGGCAAGGTCTGCCTTCTCGCGCGAGGCTTTTGCCTCGGCTTGAGCTATCTGGTTTGCCTGTTTGATTTTCAGGAGCGAGGTCAATGGCTGCGTGATCTGCGTTCCGCTGGTTATCAGGTTGCGACCCCCTTGGTTGATGATGCTGTTCGCAGGAGGAATCGGTGTTCCCGCCGCTACGCCCAGGCTGCCGGGAGCGATCTGAATCAATTGCGTATCCGTGAGGCGTAGATAGCTGCTGTCATTGCGAATAGATGGGAAATACAAACTCTTCGCGGCCTCTTTAGCATGTTGTTTCTCATCGACTCCGTACCGCGCGATGCGGACATTGTGGTTGTGCTTCAGCGCCAGCTGAACCGCTTCCGAAAGTTTCAGGTGTCGAACTTCGTCGGTCAGAGCCGAAGTGGTGCAAAGGAAAAATACTCCGGCGCTTGCCAATATCCGGAGAAATTGTCGGCGAATCATGGCATTCTCCTCAAATCTTGATAGGTGATCTTGACCGGGGTCATAAGCAACATGACAAGCAGAAAGGCTGCCGCCACGCCGGCAATAAGCACAAAGCCGTCGGCGATGGCCAACGTATAGGCCTGTGCGTGCACTTGTTGACCCAAGAGCGCGCCTGCGCGCGCTTGCGCTTCGTCCGATCCTGACGAGCTGGGTAACATGCCGAGGCTAACGATGCGTAGGCGTTCGTCCGTGAGCCAGTTACCAACCTGGACGTGAAGGCCAAGCATGTTGGAGTGAAACTCTTCCCGAACGGTGAGGAAGCGATTCATGAGGGACACGCCGACTTGACCGCCAAAGATCCGGAAGGTATGCATAAATCCAGAGAGCGTGGCGGCAGCGGCGGCGCTCTTCAGCGCGCCCTTTTCCAACCCTACGAGAACGATGCTGCTTACGAGTCCAACGTAGGCGCCGGCGAGCCCGATGGCCATCACGAGTTCCAGCATCTCGAAGCTGGTTCCCGCCCAGGTTGAATCGAGGCGCGCACAGACCAGTGAGCCCAACGCCACTATGGTTAGACTCGCCGCCAAGATGAGCCGCGAGTTGGTGAAGAGAATAGCGGCAGCTACCAGCCACACCACGGCGAATTGGGGCAAGGCAATCCAGGCGAGTGCGTGGCCGGTTTCCACAGCTCGATATCTTTGGATGTTGCCGAGAAAACCGGGAATAAGAATGATGGAGGCCAGATGAACGAACTTGAAAACGAAAATCGATAGGGCCAGGATGACCAGGTTCCTTGAACTCACGAAGGAGAGATCTACCAGCGGATTCGGCTGCAGCATCCTTCTGACACAAGTGGCTGCGAGTAAAAAAAGTCCCGCAGCCGTCATGGCAACGATCAGGGGGGAATGGAACCAGTCCAGACGCTCGCCTTGATCGAGAGCTCCGTAAAGCAGGCCGAGGCTCAGGCTGAAATAGGCAAATCCGCGCCAACTTGGAGCGGGCAAGACCGGGTTGCGGCGGGGAATGCCGAAATACACGCAAAGCATCATCAGGGGCGTCACCATGGCGGCGTGCCAAAAAATCCAGCGCCAGGAAAGATGGTCGGCATACCAGCCTTGAAGCGCTGATGCGACGTTGCTCGTGAAAATAATGTCCGCGGCATACGCCGCGATGCCAAAAATGATCAGGCGCCTCGGGAGCGACGTAAGAACGAAGGTCATGGTGAGGGAATAGAAAGTCCCGGAGGCCAATCCGGCCAGCACTTCCAACGCCAACATGGTCCAGAAATTAGCTGAAAACGGCAGGAGAATGGCAGTGATCGTAAAGACGGAAGCGGCGAAAAGGAGAATCCGGCGGGGACCGTAAATTACGCTCAAAAACACGCAGAAAACTCCGCTAAACATCATGGCCATGTTCAGCGCCGTGGGCAGCCAGGAGGCTTGGTCGAAACTGAGTCCGAGGGCGCCGCGCAAATCAGCAAGGCCGACACTGAGCAGCCGGCTGTTCATTGTCGCAATGCTCGCGCCCAGAAAGACCCCGAGGACTCCGACGTATGGGTTTGTCGAAAGCTGAGTGGGCGCTTTGGGCGACGCTGGGGGTATCGCGGCTTGGGCAGAAGCAGTACTCAAGTGATTTGCTCCGGAATCATTCCGAAACCGCAGTCGTGCGGACTCTGGCAATCACCGATAGGCCGGGCCGCAGACGCTGAGCCACGGGCTGTCCCGGATCAAACACGATCTTGACGGGGACGCGCTGCACGATTTTTGTGAAGTTGCCGGTGGCGTTGTCGGGCGGCAGTAAGGCGAATTGCGAACCGCTGGCCGGTGCAACTTGAACCAGCTTTCCTTTCAGATGTACGCCAGGAAAGGCGTCCACGGAAATCTCTGCTGGAGCGCCGGGCTGCATGTGCCGCACCTGGGTCTCACGATAGTTTGCTTGCACCCACGCGTCGGTCTGAACGAGCGACAGCACTTGGGTGCCTGGGCTGACCAGTTGTCCCGGGCGCACCTTGCGTTCGCCGACGACTCCATTCTCCGGAGCATAGATGCGCGTGTAGTCCAGATTAGTTTTGGCGGCGTCGAGGGAAGCCTGCTTTCCATGCAGATCGGCGATGAGCTGGGCATCGCGTGAATCGAGCACAGCGCGGGCTCGCATTTCGGCTGTCACGGCGGTTTGGTTGTTGGCCAGGTTTGCTTTTGCTTGTTCGAGATCGGCTTGGCGCGCTAATACCTGGGCTCGGAATCGCTGCTCGTCGGCTACAGCTTGCTCGAGATGCTGCTGGGTGGCCGATTGCGTGGCGATCAGCGCTTCTTGGCGTGCACGTTCCGCGAGAGTTCGAGCGACGTCGGCCTTGGTAGCCTCGATCGCGGCCTGCGCCGCGGAAATCTGTGCTTTGGCAAGATCGATTCCCGTTTTTGCGCGGTCGATCTTGGCGTCTTGCAGATCCTTCTGGCGCCGATTGTCCTCGATGGCCGCCTTCGCCGCCTCGACGGCCGCTTCTGCCAGTGCTACTTGCGCACGGAAGTCATCGTCCCGCAATTGGACCAGAAGGTCGCCGGCTTTTACAGTCTGATAGTCGTCCACAAGAACCTTCACAACGACGCCGGAGACTTTTGTGCTGAGCGGCGTCAGATCCGCGCGCACGTAGGCATCATCCGTTTCTTGTTCGGCTCGTTCGCTCGCCCAGCTGTTCCAGTTCCCGATGATGACCACCAGAATGCCTGCCGACATCAGAAAGATAAGAGTAGGGACGAGATACGGCTTTAGCTTTGCGATTAGCGTTTGTAGCATTTGCGGCTCCTTCAAAGCTGGCTTGTCCATTGAGGTCATAGCGGCTCCTGATGAAGAGATTGATTCCCAAGCAGTGCAGAGAGCCAAGCCAGGAAATTGCTGCGAACCTTACCACGGTTCAGCTCGCTGCAAAGCATCAATCAGCTCACAGTATCTTCCGCTGTGCTCGCCCATTCCGGGTGCAATCTGGAGCACGCCCCGTGTCGGTCCGCGACTGTCCCAGCGCTTGCACGCGGATTCGCAAGTCATCCTTGCTCGTGAACCAAAACTCACAAAGGTTCGAAATTCTCCTGCGACGTTCCTAACGAATGCTTTTGGATTGAGGTCGCAGCAGAGCAGAGTTTTGCACCCCAGGGGCCACCCATTCACTTTTGAAGTTCCTTCGGAAAGTCTTTACTTTCAACGAGTTGCTGACACAGCACGAATCCGCTCAATCACCTGTCAGAAGCGAGGAAGTCATGCCGTTGACACGGGCGTCAACCCTGCTGCAGCGATTCGATTGTCATGCAATTGCGCGGCATGAAACTTCTTGCCGCTTTGTCACGCCTCTACTGCTTAGCAGAATCAGGCAACCAGTGCGCCGCTGGGGCATGTCAGAGTGAACCGGCGCTCGAGGCCCGCACTGACAGAAATGTCAAACTTTCGGCTTCATCCTATTTCGAGGAAGCACGGACCCTTCTAGGTCCGTGCTTCCAAAGAACATCGGGGACACAGTCGCTTGCACAGTTCTGGCCAGCAAGTTTTTAAGAGAAGTCAGACTGGCTTTTGAGCTCGCTTGCAACAGGCTACTGAGGGAGCCAAGTCTCGTCCACAGAGAAATTCTCCGTTTCGCACATGATGACAGATCTCTCAATCACGTTCTGCAATTCGCGAATGTTACCCGGCCAGGGATACGACCGAAGCAGGTCCAAACTCTTCTTGTTGATCCCTCTTATACTCTTTCCTACATTCCTCGCGCTACGATCGATGAAATATTCGATCAACTCAGGAATATCTTCTCGGCGGTCACGCAGAGGAGGCACCTCAAGTGGAAAAACATTAAGCCGGTAAAACAGGTCACTGCGAAAGGTTCCAGCAGCGGTGGCAGCCCGCAAATCACGATTGGTGGCAGCCACGACGCGAACATCTGTTTGGATGGATCGAGTTCCGCCAACGCGTTCGAATTCGCGTTCCTGCAGGACACGCAAGAGAGCGATCTGCGTCTCCTTAGGAAGCTCTCCTGCTTCATCGAGGAAGATTGTGCCGCCGTCCGCCAATTCGAACCGGCCCACGCGCCGCTGTACCGCTCCGGTAAAGGAACCTTTCTCATGTCCAAACAATTCCGAGGCGATCAAGTCGCGCGGGATGGCAGCGCAGTTCACACTAACAAATGGTTTTGAGGATCGCTGGGACTGCCTGTGGATCGCGCGGGCTACCAGTTCTTTGCCCGTCCCAGTTTCGCCGGTGATCAGCACACTGGCGTCCGTGGGAGCCACCTTGGACACCAGGGACAATACTCTTTGCAGCGTCTCAGAAGTTCCGACGATCTCCCCGAACATGGATGCCTGATCCGTTTCTTCGCGCAGAGCAACGTTCTCGTGTTGGAGTCTTTCTTCAGACGGCTTTGGATCCACCATGACTACAGCCGGGCTTGCCATCACTTTCCCCCTAACCTAGTAAACTTGCACTCCTTGTTGCACCTTTGCTTATTACGCGCATTGTGGAGGCATTTGCATCTGTGGACAACCCCTGATCGGACCAGGAAACGTACCCTTTTGAAGTAGGGAAACGCTAACTAGAAAGGGGTAGGAAGCTAACTCTTTCGATCACGGATTTCGATGCGCTTCCATCCAAAGAGGCGAGCATCCACCGACCAACCGCCAGGTCCGAGCAGTGCCAGGCCGGCACCGAAGGTTCCCAACAGGATGGGAATCCACGGATCCCCTGCTTGTGAGAGGATGTTCCACAGCTCGATGAGCGTCACTACTGACCCTGCAATGGGCGTCCACAGACCTACGAACAACAGTATTCCCGCTCCCGCGCCGAGCGCGTGAAGCATGGCTGCACCGGTCGCAGCTCCGCCCCGGAGCGCCATAACTTCATGAAAAACCAAGGCACTACCTGCCACCACCCTCAGCAATAGAAGGCCGACGCCAGGCAAACCATGAGCGAACGTGGAATAAAGCCGTCTCAATTGAGGTCAGGTTACAAGTTTCCTAACCAGGCCTGAAACCCCCAAAAGGTACGCCCAAAATCCCACTTTTGAGTGTATTAGTACTCGATGATTCCGCGCTTTAAGCCGATCATGGCGGCATGGGTTCGGTCGTTGGCGCCCAGTTTGGACAGGATGTTCCCCACCTGGCCCTTCACGGTTTCTACGCTGACCGAAAGGCGCTCCGCAATCTCTTTGTTGGCGTTGCCCTCGGCAATCAGGCGCAGAACACGGATTTCCGCTGGGGTCAGCACTTCATCGGTGGCATGCTCGGCAAGTTGCATGGAGACCTCGGTGGAAAGTGCTCTTTTCCCGGCATGCACGGAACGGATAGTCTCTAGCAGTTCCTTGTGCAAGCTGTTTTTTAGCAAGTAACCACGCGCGCCGGCTTTGAGCGCCCGCAACACCTGGACGTCGCCCGCATAAGTCGTCAGCACGATAACGCGGGCCTCGGGAAATTCCCCGCGAATCGCGATAATCGCATCGAGCCCGTTCATTTCCGGCATCTGCAAATCCATCAGCGTCACGTCCGGATGATGCGTACGGAATTGCTGGATCGCTTCGCGCCCGTTCGACGCTTCGGCGACTACACTCATGTCCGTTTGCCCCCCTACTAGCGCAGCAACGCCTTGGCGCAAAACCGGATGATCGTCCACCGACAGAATCCGAATCGGGGCTGAAGATTCGGCACTCATGACTTCATCTCCGTCTCTTTCCCAGACAACTTCTCAGCCAGCCACGAACGCCGTCGCCCAAGGGCTGTCTCGTAAGCTCGCGACGCGGGAATCCTCAGCTCCACCTCTGTACCCGAATCGAGTTCGCTCCACACCGCCAGCTTGCCCCCCATCAGCTTGGCTCGTTCGCGCATGCCACGCAAACCGTAGTGCCCGGGGCGTCCGTCGTCAGTCAAGAGCTTCGCGTCAATGCCCTTTCCGTCGTCACGCACACGTAAGCGAAGCCGTCGTTCGTCATATCGAATTTCCACTTCGATCCGCTTCGCCTGCGCGTGCTTGAACGCATTGCGCAGTGACTCGCTTGCGATCCGGTAGACTTCGTCCCGCAATATCGGATGCAGGTCTCGCGGCGTGCCTTCTACCTCCACATGAAACTCGGCAGCATTTGGATTCGATTCACCGGCCGCAAGCTCTGTCCCGAGAGTGGTTATCGCACAGGCAAGATCGTTGGTCACCTTCGCCGATGAGCGCAACCCCTGTACCGCGTCCCGCCCCTCGGTAATCGCTTGAGCCGCCTGATCGATAGCGTTATCGAGTTTTTGCTTCGGCTCGCCCGCCGGGAGTAGGTTGGAAACCGTTTGAAATCGCAGCAACAATCCTTGAAAACCTTGCAGAAGAGTGTCGTGCAATTCCCTCGCGACACGCGTCCGCTCATCGACGCGCTCTTCTAGGCGAATATTGAATTCCTTGGCGAGCTGGCGCAAGCGATAGAGGTACACGCACCACGCCAAAAGAAGAAGTAAGGCGGCGGAGATAGTCCGAAACCACCACGTTTGCCAGACGGTCGGCTCAACTTCGAACCCGACCGCAGCCTCGGATTCACTCCACAGGCCTTCGCTGTTCCAGGCTAGCACGCGAAAACGGTAGGAATGAGCGCCAAGATTAGTGTACACGGCTTCCCGGGTTGCAACCGCCTCACTCCAGGAGCGGTCGAAGCCTTCGAGAAAATATCGAAAGCGAACTCGCTCAGGGGTTGCAAGGCTTAGACCTGTGTACGTGAAAGTGATTCTCCGTGGCGAAGCAGGAATGTGAACCATGTCCTGGACGTTTACCGGACTGCCGTCGACGGAAAGTGCCTCAATGTGGGCGATGGCGTGCGCGGAACTGGCGGCGACTCGAGATGGGTCTACAACCGACAAGCCGCTGCTGAGTGAAAACCAGATCTTGCCACCTGAATCCGAGACCACCGATCGGCTCCGCTTCACTCCTTCAGTGCTCTCAAGACCATCGGTCTGGTCATACTCGCGAACATCAACTGCTTTCACAGCACCGCTTAGCAGTTTGTCGCGCGGAACGCGCAAAACATGATCTGAGGTCGCGATCCACAGCCAGCCGTTTTTGTCTTCTTCCATGCCGAATATTGGTGCTTGCAGGGACTGAGGTACTCCGCGCGGTACATGCACCTGCCCATCACTGAGGTACGCGAGACCTTCGGCCGTTCCTATCCACAGAATTCTCGTTGCACCCTGCAGGAGGCAGTTGACATCCTCGGAGGGTAATCCGTCGTTGGCGGTATAGGTTCGCCACCCCTTCTGCGACATGGCACTGACACCCTTTGGAGTCCCGAACCACATTGTTGCGTCAGGGCCCTCGGCAATCGACGATATTGTGTTCGCTGCTAGTCCGTCTGTAGTCGTGTAATTTGTGAAATGACCGTTCTTTAGCTCGCTTACACCACTACTGAGGGTCCCTGACCAGACGGTACCATCACGACTCCGATAGACTGCGTACACCCTGTTTTGTGCGAGGCCGTCTGCCTGCGTGTAGGTCTTGGATGTATACGAATTGCCGGAGTAGCTCAGATGGGTGAGTCCACCTTGTTGTCGTCCCACCCAGACATCGTCCTTGCCAGTGCCGGCGATGGAGTAGACGACATCGTTGCCGATCCCATCGGCGGTGACAACCCCGGTTTTTTCTCCCTTTAACCATCGCAAACCACCCTGAATGGGCGCGATCCAAGTGCGGCCGCCGGAGTCAGCGTGCAATGGCCCCATACTCTGCGATTTCAAATTGGGAAGAGAATACGTAACGAAGGCGCTGTCTCGCAGTCGCTCGAGGCCGCGCGTGCTACCGATCCAGATGTTTCCCTCCCGATCTTCGAAGAGCGCAGCTACGGGTCCGGGAGTACTCAGTAAAGAAACCCCATTCACGTTGTATCGAAACAGTCCGCGACTCGTGCCAACCCAGATGTTCGAGTCCCGGTCGCGAAGAATGGAAAGTACGTCGAGATTGAGAAGAGATGACGGTACACCTGCCAAAGTAAGCTTTGTTCCGCTCCAGCGCAGCACACCCTTCGCCGTTCCGACCCACAATTCTGAGTTTTGAAGAGGCATAAAGCAGTTAATCTTCGTATCATCCCGCCCATTCAAGGCGCTCAAAACGCGGCCTTCCTGGAGATAGAAGAGCCCTCGACGCTCCGTGCCAAGCCAAATCTTTCCGTCGTCTGTCTGCGCCATGGCGATCACCACCGAGGTGGGCGCCGCCAGACGATCAAACCAACTGAAGGGAGTTGCTCGCTGGTCAGGAGCCTCGCCGTTCGCGACTCTTGCAGCGTCGGCGAGAAGAGCTGCGGACGACAGGCTTCGAAATCGGTTGTCACTGTAGGTGAGAGTTCCCTCGGCTAATGATGAAAGCAAAACCGCACCCGACGTCCCCCGTACCATTGCGGTTGTGCCGTTCTCAGTCTCGCCGCGGATAAGCTCGAAGTTTCCATTTTTGTAACGAAAGACTAGCGTGTTTTGTAACAAGATCCAGAGGTTATCGCTTGCGTCAACCACAAATGTTCGTACAGGGCCAATCCAGATTGGATCAGGATGGGCCAGCTGGAACTGCTGAAAATTCAAGCCGTCGAAACGAAAAAGGCCTTTATCTGTCCCAATCCAGAGGTAGCCATCGGAAGTCTGGGCGATGGCCGTTATAGATCCGCCCGGCCAATCTCTCTCAGTTCCCCACCAGTCGTGGAGATATTGCGACACGGCCCGAGTGGGATCAAGCGCCGACGCCGAAACGGCGAAGCAGACGCCCGCGAGTCCGGCAATGGCACACCTGAGTAGCCAGCGCCTTCCAAAACCGCACTCACGGAAGGTATTCAAACTTCTCAACCACAACCTCGCTTGGCTTCTGCATAGGATTTTTGTCGCTCGCAACGACGAAAAAGATCAGACGGAGTTTCGCCTGACCCGGTCCCGGCATGGCAAACGTGAACTCATGTTCAGAAACCAGTTGCGCTCCGGCACCTGAAGACCTTCCGCGAAAGGTCTTGAAAGTTGCATGTCCAGGTTCCCAGCGCAGGACATACGTCAAGGTGCCTGAGGGCGCCGCAAAAGGGAACAGGTTCCCAGGACTGTAGAACGGTTGAACTGCATATTGTGCATTGTTCTTATTTGCGGCGTCATCCCGGCCATGGACCTCTACGTCCATCTCGCGAAAGTGCTGCTCGCTAGCCGATTCGTCGAAGGTAAACATACTGAAGGCCGCGGCGGGTTCCAGGTGAGAAGTATCACGCACAGTTACCGAATATGTGCCGTACCCGAGACTCCGATTTAAGAATATTTCTGCACACGACCAGCTGCCCGATTTCTTCTTGATCTGCATGTGGAGCGCCCCGCTCGCATCGGTCCATGTATTTTCAGGATCATAGAGATTGGTCATGCCTCCCTTGTCGCTTGCAATCATGCGGACACCCCAATCATAGCCGCTGAATTTAAGCGATCGGGTCGGAGCCAATTGCGGCGTTCCGACGCCCTTCACAATTGTCACGAGAGCAACGGAACCGCCTTGGGTCGGAGCCACATCCGTCGTGGGCAACGCATGATAATCCGGCTCTACCAATAACGCGGCATACTCAAATCCGAGATGAGTTTCCGTGCTCCACGTCGAGTCTGCTCTTATGGGAATGAAGTGATCAGGCTCGGGCTGCACCCACCATTGCCCGCTGTGCGCATAAATAACAATCTGCTGCTTTGGTCGAGCGTTTCTGACCCGTCCAGAGATCGTGTCGACTCTTTCTCGTCCACCTTGCGCCGCCGGCGGAATATGGGTGAACTCGATGGATGGGCTGGCGCTGCTTTTCTGGGAATGGCATCCCTGACCTGCAAAGTTGAGACCCAAAATGCCTAGAATGAGGATGAACGTCCGTGCGAGCTTCTTCGGCGCAACACTTACCGCGCGCCGCGCAGTGCCTTGAGAGTATTTCCTCGCGAGCATGTCAGACCCCAAACTATTCGCGCTGATGATACCGTCGTTGGGTACTCTGAACAAACCCCAATGGAGGCTAAATCCTTTATCAGCAGCACTTACAAAAAACCGGGGGAGGGGTGGCGTGAGACTCTTCAGTCCTGGAAAACTTTACGGAATAAACGAACCATCTCCGCGAATGAGAGATCCGTCGCCTCGGGATCGAAACGCGGCCCTTCATCGCGCGTGAAGGCGTGCTCCGCCGGATACAGCAACGTGTTGTAGCGGACGCCGGACTTTTTCAGCCCCCGGTCAATCGTTTCGCGCCCCGCGTCGGGCACGTGCGGGTCCTTGGTCCCGAAGATCATCAGAAGTTCACCGCGGATTTCTTTTGCGCGGGCCAACGACCCGGCATCGGCGTCCTGACCGAGCTTGCCGTCATGGATTCCCGTGCCGTAGTAGCAGACCGTTGCGCGAACATCGGGCTGGAACGCCGCGCGAAAGGCGAGGTGGCCGCCGATGCAGAACCCCACGACACCGATTTTCCCTGGCGCGACTTTCGCATGTTTGGAAAGCCAGTCCAGACCCGCTCGGCAGTCGGCATCGAAATGCGCCACCGGAGTCTTCGCGGCATCTTGCTGGCCGCGGGTCCGTCCGGCGTCATCGAAGGGGATCACCGTTCCCGGCGGCTCGCTGCGCCGATAAATTTCCGGCGCAGCGGCAACAAATCCATACCCTGCCAGCCGTACGCAAGTGCGCAACAGTGGCGGAGTGAGCTGAAAAATATCCGAATAGCACCAGATGCCGGGATATTGACCTTCGGCCCTGGGCGCCGCGACAAACGTTCGCATCGGCGACCCCGGCAGAGAAATGTCCGCGTACTCTGTATTGACGACCATTTCTTTATTCCCGGCGAATTCTGGCGGAGACGCAAGAATCAGTCAACTTGTCAATTTACGCGACCGCCTGTTGTTGATCGAGACCAAATGCTTCCACTTCACAGCCAAGCAGTTCTGCAAGGTTGTCAAAGTCTCTGCTCAACAGCCATTGCTCCGCTGCCTTCGCCTCTTCGTTATTTTCCAAGACGTCAAAAATGGCCTGATTGACGACTGCCAGGAACATGCGCCTGGCTGCTTGCGGATGAAACTCTTCAGACTGACGTGTCATGTGGACTGCTCCCCTTTCCGTCGTTATCCCCCACCAACAGTCCGTCCATTGCAAGCACGCGAAAGCCCAGATAGTCCGGACGGTAAATAGTTGAAATCAGACGAGCGTAGTTGTCTCACGTCCACTTTCTCCTAGTAATCCTCCACTAGTTTTTGACACTAGTGCCAGTCCGCTGGCAGCGGTTCCAGTTGAACGAACGTCAAGTTGTCCCGAATCTTCGCGGCTTGAGACCGGCCCACACCTCTCGTAGGCGAAAGACCTCCTGAAGTGAAGCCGCCCAGACAGCGATGGAAACGCCGCGCAGACTGTCTGCGGAGCGACGGCTGTGTGCAAGACCCAAGGCAGGTTAACGAGGAGGAGTCAGATTTGCTTCAGTGCTTTAGAGCGGAGGAAGCCCCAAAGCTCGCAGACGACGATCCAACACTCGCTGATAGCTCCTTCGACAGGGCGACCCCAAGGTCTTCAAGAAGTATTCGCCGATGAAATTGCAGATGAACTGAGAGGTCTTAGAGAGAATGAACCTCCCAGCCAATGAGATGCCGCTGGAATCTGGCACAGCCACGATTCAGTAAAAAGATTTGGCACAGTTCTGGCACAGTCGGGCCAAAAACGATGGATCGGAGTAGCAGTAAAGTTGGAAAGTGCTTTAGAATGAACAAAGCATTTCATGTCGGGGCGTAGCGCAGCCTGGTAGCGCGCCTGCCTTGGGCGCAGGAGGCCCCCGGTTCAAATCCGGGCGCCCCGACCAAAACAAATCGGGAAGGCCGAACTTTGTTTTCAGCCGGGCATGCCCGCTCTTGAGTTTGCGCTTCATGGTTAGCCGTCTCCCGACGACTAGCCATATGAGACTCCGCTTTTGGCGTCTCCGAGAGCGCCGCGGCTAAATTCTCAATGTCCGGTTAGGCGACTTCCAAGAGTTGGCCCGCCGATGCCAGAATCTCTATTACCTAATTCACAGTGATGTCCGCTAGGCGCATACTGTTGCCGCACATAAGTGCATGGTTTTCCCCGCTGCTGCTGGGCATTTATAGTTCCGTAGCCTAAATGGCATTTCAAGGAATTCCGTAGCGCTTTGAGGTATATTGGCCTCCAAAGATTGATTTCGAAGGAATGGCTCTCTTCCGACAGCTACCAGAATAAGGCTTAGTCGCAGGAGCTTTGAGATTTCAATACGTTAGCTTGCGAAGGTGTTGTAGTGCGAGCAAGTTCGTGTCGCGTGGCAAAAGTAGATCGTCTGGACCGGCTGTCTGCCCCTATGCAAAGGCCGAGTCAAGGTACTCAATTGCACTATTAACATTCGCTGTAAATGATTGGATTTAGACGCCAAAGGACTGTGCTGGCCTCGCGAACCTCCAAGGAAGGCCAGAGACAGAGCGCGATGATTTCGACGGGCTCGTGGTTGCAGGGGTTTGAGCTTGGAAAAGTTAGGCAAATACGTAATTCTAGGTGAGCTCGGTCGCGGAGCCGGAGGTGTCGTTTATCGGGCCCGCGACCCGATCATCAATCGCCTTGTCGCGCTCAAGACGATCACTACAGGTTTAGCCGAATTCCCCGATTTGCTTCAACGTTTTTACCAGGAGGCTCAGTCGGCTGGGGGCTTGCAGCACCCTAACATTGTCACCATTTACGACATGGGGGATGAAAGAGGCGTGCCGTATATCGCCATGGAATTGTTGGAAGGCGAGAGTCTAGATCAACTCATCGGCCGACGCACGCCCCTCCCCGTTCCTCTGAAGCTCACATACGCATTGCAAGCGTGCCGCGCACTCGATTACGCGCACAAGCGCGGAATTATCCACAGGGACGTCAAGCCCGACAACGTGATGCTCACCAGAGATGGCACGGTGAAGGTCGTAGACTTCGGCATTGCCCGTGTGCTTGAAACCTCAAAAACGCAGACTGGCATGCTGCTTGGCACGTTTGCTTATATGTCTCCCGAGCAATATCACGGCGAGCACGCCGATGCGCGGTCCGACATCTGGTCGTTCGGGGTTCTGCTCTATGAGTTGTTGGCCTACCAAAGACCGTTCAAGGGGCAAACGCCGGCAAGCTTAATGCATAGTATCTGCCAGCAAGAACCGCAGTCCTTACTTGAGGTGGCTCCTGAATGCCCTCCTGCCCTGGAAAAAGTGGTCCATAAAGTATTGCGGAAGTCTGCCGAGGAACGATACCAGTCGATGGAAGAACTCGCACTTGATCTGGATCCGATCTGTAAAAGCCTCCAGGCGGAGTCTGTTATCAGCTTGGTGGCCCAGGCACGCGAACTGTCGGGAAAGGGTGACTATTCGCAATCGCTCATCTATCTGCGTCAGGCCCTTCAAATCGATTCAACAAACACGCCAGCAAGAAATCTCTTGGAGAAGGTAAATACCGAGCAGAGGCGCATCCTACTCCGACCCAAGCTGCAACAGCAGGTCGAAAAGGGCCATGTCTTACTCGCCGAAGGGAAAATTCAGGAAGCAAGGGCAGAAGCGGAGATTGTCCTCCAATTGGACGCCAGCTTCGAGCCTGCTCAGGCGCTGCTGAAACAAATTGAAGGAGAAATCAACCGCGCGCGGCAAGTGGCGGAATGGATTGAGTCTGCCAAGCAGCGATTGGCGCAGGGACTTCTGGAGGAAGCCGAGGAGGTATTGGCTAAGATCCAGGAGATTGAATCCGATAACCATGAGAGTAAAACACTTCAGATACAGCTGAGCATTGAGAAAGCGGAGCGCCGAAGACGATTGCATCTATCGGGAAAAATGCAACAAGCCCGGAGCTTGTGGACGCAGCAGAATTATGGGGAATGCCTCGAGCTTCTGGCCGAGCTGCAAAAGGAATTTCCCGACGAGGAAGAAATTCCGCGGCTACTGGAGACCGCCCGGGAAGATCAGGCGAGTGAATTAAGATCGCAGGGTCTGGCGGATGTCCGGAGCATGCTGGCAAACCGGCGCTTTGAGGAGTGCAAGGTGCTGCTCGCCGAACTTCAAAAGCAGTTCCCTGGAGACGAGGAGATCCTGAAGCTTCAGCGGAAAACGATTGAAGAGCAGAGGAAAGAACAACGGTTGCAATCTTTTGCTGAGGCGCGAAGCCTCCTGGCAGCCAGACGCTACGACGTTTGTACTTCCTTGCTGAATTCTCTGCAAACACAATTTCCGGACGACGAGGAATTGCTGCAGCTCCAAAAGAACGTGATTGATGATCAGAGAAAGCAAAGAAGGTCGCAGTCGGTCGTGGAAGCCCGAAGCCTCTTCGCGGCAAGGCGCTACGACGATTGTACTTTCCTGCTGAATTCGCTGCTGAACGAGTTCCCGGGCGACGACGAAATACTGCAGCTACAAGGGAACGTCCTCGATGATCAGAGAAAACAACAAATGCTGGAGTCCCTGAACGAGGCGCGAAACCTTTTGGCGGCGAAGCGCTACGACGATAGCATTGCCCGGCTGACCGCTCTTCAGAAAGAGTTTCCGGAGGAAGCTGATATCTCGAGGTTGCTCGAGGCCGCGCGGGAGGACGGAGCCGAACAACAGCGGCAGCAAGGAGTCGCAACCGCCAGGAAGTTGCTGGCGGGCCGGCAGCACCAAGAATGCAATGTGTTGCTTCTGGAGCTACAGAAGCAGTTTCCCGCGGACGACGAAATCCCAAAGCTCCTCGCTTTGGTCCGCAAGGATCAAGCCGAGCAACGCAAGCTACAGAGTCTGGCGGAAGCCCGGAGCCTGTTGAGCTCCCGGAAATATGAGGATTGTATTGCACTCCTTGCCAAACTGCAGAGCGAGCATCCCGATGAAAGAGATATCAATAAACTCTTACAGACGGCGCGCGAGGATCAAGCCGAGCAACGCAAGCTACAGAGTCTGGCAGAAGCCCGGAGCCTGCTGGGCTCCCGGAGATATGAGGAATGCATTGCACTGCTTGCCAAACTCCAAAACGAGCATCCCAACGACAAAGATATCACCAAGTCCTTACAGACGGCGCGCGAGGATCAAGCTGAGCAACACAAGCTGAAAAGTCTTACGGAAGCTCGGAACCTTCTAGCTGCCCGGCAGTATGAAAAATGCTTATTATTGCTCGCCAATCTCCAACGCGAGTATCCAAAAGACAATGACGTCGCCAAACTTCTCGAAACAGCGCGTGAGGATCGCACCGAGGAACAGAAACAGCGCCAACTCGCAGACGCAAGAAATCACTTAGCCGCAAGGCGGTTCGACGATGCGCTGAGTGTGATAGAAGCTCTTCGCGAGGATCATCCAAAGGATTCGGGAATTCTCAAGCTTCGGTCTCTCACCCTCCAGGAAAAAGAAAAACAAGCCAGCCTGGAACGCCTAGAGCGGGAACTGAAAGCTTTGAAAAAGTTGGTCAACGAGAAGAAATATCTGGACGTACTCGCACAATCAGAAAGGATCCAGGGCGAATTCCCCGGCAATGCCGATTTGGGGCGGCTCCTCGAATTTTCGCGGGCGCAACAAGCACAAATCGAGAGGGAGCTCCAACAGCAAAAGATTGTCGAGGAAGTCAAGAAACTGTTCGATTCGGCTCGTTTTGAAGAGGCGTTTCACGCGGCTTTGGCCGGTCTCAAAACCTTTCCCGACAATCAGAAGCTACAGTCCTTGCGAGAGCAGGCCGATAGCCAGCAAAGGAAGCTGGAAACTCGGCAGCATATCGAACAGAGGATTCGCGAAATTAAGGTCAAGATCAACAGGGGAAAGATCAGCGAAGCGATCGACTTGGCCAATCAAACTCTGGTCACCTTGGGGCCCGACACCGACGTGACTCAGCTGCTAAATTCTGCACGGGTCGAATACGATGCGCGCGAGAGGAAGAAGAACCAAGAAGCAAAGCTGGGAGCGATTCGGTCCCTAATCGGCGCCGGAAAACTGGTAGACGCGACTCGAACCCTGGACGAAGCCGTGGCGGAGAAAACCCTTGAGGAATTCGATCCGCTCGTCCATCGTGTCTGCGAAGAATTGGAAGCAGCGAAAGCGGCTGCCAAGGCTGCGACGATAACTGGAATAACGCCACCAACCGTCAGCCTTTCCAGGGAGTACGCTTGGCTGCAAGGTCCGCCTACATCGGAAGTCGCGCCTCCGCAAGAGACTCGCACCCCGCCGGACGCGCCGGATGCGAAGTCCTCGACAGGCCAAACATTTTCGCTGCCCGCGCAGCCGGTAGTCCCCCCCGCGGCTCCGGACATTCCACCGCCGACATCGACGCCAACAGTTCGAAGAAGCGGTCCTATTGCCGAGCCGGTGGGCACATCTCCCACTTTGCCGACTGTCCCAGTCCGGCGGAACAACGCTCAGCAATTAGTTCCACAGGTCCGTGTCCCTGAAGCGAAGCCCGTTCCAGCTTTGAACTGGAAGAAACCTGCAAGAGTTACCGCAGTCTCTTTGGGCGTTATTGCATTGATTTGGGGAGCCGTGCGCGTGGTTCCGTTAATTCTCCCGCATCGGACTACTCCCACGAATGCCATAAAGCCTCCGCTCAAACCGGAGCCCAATCCGCTAGAGGTTCAACAGCGTGAGGCCGTGAACACGGCCGACAAACTTGTTGCGAGCAACGACTTCGAAAAAGCGGTAGAAATCCTGAATCAAGCCGCTGGCCTGAATAGTCCATTGACTGCGGAGATCAAGAAAAAACAGACGCAGATCGAAGAATCGATGCAAAACCAGAATCTCCGCGATCTCCGCCGGAAAGAAGAGCAGCTATGGCAACAGGCCAACGAGGACGTTGCGAAGGGACGATTTGTGGAGGCACAGAAAACACTCCATCAGCTACTTGCTCTAGGAGATGGAGGATTGCGGAGGAGCGAAGCTCAACAATACCTTACGCATACAATTCCTGCTCGCCAGCGGGAAGACAGATTACTCACCCAGGCGAGACAAGCCTCGCAGAAAGGTGATTTGAACAGTCTCCAGAGTGCTTCCGATCTTCTTAAACAAGTGATTGTCCAGGAGAGCCCGCGAAAGCCTGAAGCTGAACAATTGTTACAGGATGTACGTGCAAGACTCTTTGGCATTTATGCCAGTGGAGCTCGTCAAGATTTGCAGCGCGGAGATTTCCATTCGTCCCGTCTCAAGGCCGGTCTCATCAAGGAAAACGGCGGCGATGCAGGCATGCTAATTTCGGAGATCGATCAGGCGGAACAAAACCGCCTGACCCAATTGGAGAGCCAGTTCAATCAACTTAAGCAGGGCGATGACGATACTGCGGCCCAGGCACTCAGCAACGTGCAGCGAGGGTTCCAATCGATCGTCGATGATCCGGGGCCACGCTCGGATGAGGCCAAGAGCTTTGCCGATAAGGCGCCTGCGGCCATCCGCGAGGTGCATGACCGTGCGGCAAACAAGCGCGCGGAGGCAGCCTATCAACAGATCTTGGCGAAATATCAGCAGGCGTCGAACGCAAACGATAAGAGCGGCCTGGAAGCAGCCCGAACTGGCTTCCAATCCATCGCTCAAGCTGGGGGGCCGCACGCAAGCGAAGCTCAGAAGTTTATCGAAGAAATCGGGCCAAGGCTGGCGACGCTGAGTCAGCCTCCCCCTCCTCCCTTAATGCCGGTTAAGCCCGAAACATCTTCTAGAGCTCCTGACAGCGAAGCCTTGCTCTCTCTAGTTAAGCGGTACGCACAAGCATTTGAGCAAAGGGATCCGGACTCCCTGAAGCAGATTTGGCCGACTATGGGCAAACTGTACGCGGGTTATAAAATTTCGTTTGAGAAGGCCAGTGCCATTCGCATGCAGGTCCAGACGGAAAGCGTGAGGATCAGTACTGACGGCTCTACGGCGAGCGTGTCGGCTCAAGTCACGCAGGAATATACTCCACAGGGGCAGAAGCCGAGAACCGTCAAGGGCCGGACGATCTTTCAATTCGCGAAGACGAATGGTTCCTGGGTCATCACGAACATACAGTGAGGCCGGGTTCTCTTTGAACCTGCATAATCCCTTGACCAAACTAGAGGGCATGGATAGACTCCCCCAAAACTCCCGTTCAGGTGATTTGTAACGGTTGTTCCGTTCCGACCACTATCTCCAGGTCAGCTAGCCTGAACCTGACCTCACAATATCAAGGAGAAAGCGCCATGTTCAAACGTGCAGTTCTGGGGTATCCCTTTTTGAGCTTTCTCGCAGCTCTATTTTTACTCGTCTCCGCCGGAAGCGCCTGGAGCCAGACGTGCCCGTTGAACGGGACGTTGAGCAACAAGCTGGTCTGCGAAATTCCGCAGGTCTATGGCGCGTTTGGATTCGGCACTACGACGGACCCGACTGACTCAGTCTTGTTCACGGGGGACCATCACCAAGCTCATTTTTCGAGTGATTTCCTCGCCACCTTCGCGCCCATCAATGAAGCCGTCGGCATCCAAGCGTCACAGTTGCCCATTGCTTCGCCTTCTTCCGGTATCACTTTCGTCTATGACCCGTCGCTGAAGACGTTTGCGCCTTCGACCGATGAGAGTCTCGGGCCAATCGTCGGCAATCGCGCTACGACGATCGGGAAGCGCAAGCTCTTCCTGGGCTTCAGCTATCAATACTTTAATTTTGGCTCGATCGACGGACAAAACCTGAGTAACGTTCCGACCGTCCTCCAGCATCAACCGTTTCCTGTTCCTAATCCCCAGAACATCCCGTCGTGCGATAACCAAACGGCGCTGACTACCGCGAATGGTTATGCAGGGGACCCGTGCTTCGTGCGCGACTTTATACAAACGTCGAACAACATTGACCTCACGATTCATCAATACACAATTTATGCGACCTACGGGATTACAAACCGTCTCGATTTTTCGGCCGCCATCCCAATTTTGAACATTCAGATGGCCGTCAGTTCGCAGGCCACGATTGTTCCTAACTCTGCTGCGCCTGCAGCGGCGGGTGCCCCTGGCAATGTATGGCATTCCTTCAATCCCACCAACCCGGTGCTCGCTTCCCAATGTGCGTCGCAGGTTCCGTGCCTGAGTGCCAAGTTTTCTGATTCGGGCAGCGCCGCCGGAATCGGCGACGTCGTTCTCCGCGGAAAATACACCGTATACAACGGAGAGAGGTTCGCCGTTGCAGCGGGCGTGGATGTGCGTCTACCCACTGGGGATGCATTGAACTTCCTGGGTTCGGGCGCCACGGGGGTGAAGCCCTTCGGGGTCGTTTCGTACAAGGCCCGCATCTCTCCGCACGCGGAGGTCGGTTATGAATGGAACGGTGATTCCGCACTGGCCGGAACTAACATAGTGCCCGCGGGTACTGGCATAACGCCGACCAACACAGGTAAGCTTCCCAATCGGTTCGTCTATGTCGTGGGTGCCGACGTTCGTGTCGTGAAACGATTGACGGCCGCGTTTGATATTTACGGTCAGCGTTTGTTTAACAGCCCAGAACTCGTCTCTCAACCGTACACGGGTCTTGGGAACTGCTCCGGCCCGACAGATTCGACCGGCGCTACCTGCGGGACCTATGCGGCTGGGACGACTCATCCGGACATCGCGCAGAGAACTACGGACGTTAATATCACCGAGGCGTCGCTTGGTCTGAAGTACCGGATAGTTGGCCGGCTGGTGATGACTGGAAACGTGCTTCTTAAATTGGATGAAGGTGGACTCCGAAGCAACGCTGTACCTCTCGTGGGTATTTCCTATAATTTCTAGCGCTTCAGTATCCTGTCGGGCGCGGCGTAAGAACGCGAAATGTCTGTATCCAGAGCTGCGACAGATGAAGGAGTGACCTCTAGGAGCTGGGTGCCTGACCGATGGAGCCCGGGAATTCGACGCCCTCCTGCACTTCAGCACGAATTCATATAGCGACTGTCGGATCGGTCCGTGAGAGCGTCGTCTATTCAATTCCCGATCGTCGCACTGTGGCGGATGTTTCGGCAGACACCGGCATTGAACAGAGCTTCCTGATTGATGGAATGCCCGATTCTCTCCAGGGATTTTGTTTCAGACAATTGCTGAGACGGAAGCAAGAAGCCACCGGGGAGCGGGCTGACCGTCGAGACTACTCTTTCCTTCCCCTATAAGCCGGACTATTGCGCATTCCCCCTTGCTCAGTACTTTTCGATTCGGAGATGAGTTGATGGTGCCAATTCGGGCTTCACCTAGAACCGTTCCCATAGAGGAAGCATCATCGGGCACGGACGCCCTATTCCCGCCCAGACCTGCTGTTATCACGTAGTTAGCCAAATTGAAATGTGTTCACTATTGCACAGAAGGACTTTGTGCCAGTGTTTAGCATGGCAGGTCGGATGATCGGCTGTTGACCGGCTCTCCTGCCCTCGGAGTTTGCGAGCGCTGTTCAGTAAATGACTCGGTATTCATCCACGGCACCGCCGCCTGACCAGCTTCCTGAGGAGGGCCACATGATTCTCGTGAAGCATGGGGTCCGACAGAAGGGTGTCCCGCTTGATCGGGAGCCGAGAGAAGACTTCTCTTGACATATAAAAAGGAATCCAGGACATGCCACTCTTCACCTGGGCCATCTATGAAAAGCAGCGCTGATCTGCATCTCGCATCCTTCCATGAACGTTTCGAGAATACACAGGACGTATTTTCTCTAGTTGCCAGGAGCGCTCTTGAGATTTTCGCTTGCGCCGCGCTTCCGCGATTCGGGTCGCGGATTGATCGAGTGTGGCCGTCGTCTGGGGGGAACGAATGTCCGTTCCCCATGGGATTTGGGAATGAGGCCCCGAGATTTTCTAGCTTACGAGGTCACGTGCGAACACTTCAACGCGATGGATTCGGAGCTGAACAAGGAGACTCCGATTGATAGCTGACACAAACGAGCCTTCCCTTATCGGTTCTGACCATCAACTCCCCGCTTCTGCTCCGGCGCGCTCCCGACATAAAGTTGCGTGGATTATCCTATGGAGTCTGGTGGGACTGACCGTTGTGATTGTAACCGTGTCGGTCATCCGCCACCACGAGGCCGCGGAAAAGGCGGCGGCCTCGGCTCGCGCTGGCCCGCCGGGAATCACGATTACGACTACAACGGCGCAAAAGGGTAGCATCGGCGTTTATCTTGACTCCATCGGAACAGTAACTCCGGTTTATTCCGATTCGATCACCAGCCAGGTGAATGGGCTGGTGCTGGCCGTGCACTTTGTGGAGGGCCAGTTAGTTCACAAGGGCGGTGCTCTCGTGGACATCGATTCGCGCCCGTACCGCGCGACGCTTTTGCAAGCGCAAGGGATACTTGAAAGAGACGAGAATCTGCTCGCACAAGCAAGAATGGATCTGGAACGCTACCGTGACGCATGGGGGCGCAAAGCGATTGCCAAGCAACTCCTGGATGACCAGGAAAAGATTGTGCTGCAGGAGCAGGGCACCGTCAAAAACGACCAGGGGACCGTGCAATTCGACCAGATTCAGGTGGACTACTGTCACATCACTGCACCTATCGATGGACGCGTCGGCTTGCGGCTGGTGGATCCGGGAAACGTGGTGCAGTCTGCCGGAACCGTGACTCTCGCCGTCATCACGCAGTTGAATCCCATTACAGTAATCTTCACGATTCCGGAAGACAGTCTTGGTCCGGTGCAGGCCCGCCTGCTCAAGAAGGCTAAGCTCCCCGTCGATGCCTTCGATCGCTCAGCGCAGACAAAAATAGCGACCGGTGTACTACTGACATTGGACAACCAGATTGACACGACAACCGGAACGGTAAAAGGGCGTTCCCTGTTCCCCAATAAAAATAATGAACTCTTCCCGAACCAGTTTGTAAACGTTCGGCTGCTGGTCAATACCTTGCAGGGAGTGACGACCATCCCGGCGTCCGCCATTCAGCAAAATGGGCAAGCGTCATTCGTATACGTGATTCAGGGCAATATCGCGCACATGCGCAGCATCAAGCTGGGCGTCACGGACGCCGGCGCAACGCAGGTTGACGGGATCAACCCCGGAGACATCGTTGCGAACAGCAGTTTCGACAAGCTGCAAGACAATGCCAAAGTTGTCGTTTCGAACAAGCCAGTTTCGGCCAGCACGAGCGGGAGCAATGCGCCGTGAGCCCATCCCGCCCATTTATCCTCCGGCCCGTGGCAACGTCTTTGTTGATGGCCGCCATCCTCCTGGTCGGTATCGTTAGCTATACACAATTGCCGGTCTCGGCGTTGCCCGAAGTCGATTATCCGACCATTCAGGTGCTCACGTTTTATCCGGGAGCAAGCCCGAGTGTAGTGGCGACAACGGTAACGGCGCCGCTGGAGCGTCAATTCGGCCAGCTTCAGGGCCTGAGCCAGATGACCTCTTCCAGCTCCGCTGGCACGTCCGTCGTTGTTCTTCAATTTAGCCTCGCCGTGGATATCGATGTAGCCGAGCAAGAAGTCCAGTCAGCTATAAACGCCTCGCAGAGCTTGTTGCCATCCATCCTGCCCGCGCCGCCAACCTACAGCAAAACAAATCCGGCGGATGCGCCGGTGCTTACGCTGGCCATCACCTCAAAGTCTATTCCGCTTTCGCAGGTCGAGGATCTTGTGGATACGCGGCTTGCGCCGAAGATTTCGCAACTCACTGGCGTTGGACTGGTAACCATTAGCGGCGGACAAAAACCCGCCGTGCGCATTCAGGCCAACCCCACCGCGCTGTCCGCTTATGGGCTCAATCTGGAAGACTTGCGGGGCGCCCTGACACAAGCGAGCGTGAACGCCGCCAAGGGAAACTTTGACGGGCCCAGCCAGGATTACCAGATCGATGCCAACGATCAACTGGTCACTAGCAATGACTATCGGAGCGTTGTAATTGCGTACCGAAACGGCGCGCCGATCATGCTGACGGATGTTGCGCGCGTAGTGGACGGCATAGAGAACAACAACCAGGCGGCATGGATGGATCAGACGCCCGCCGTGATTCTGAACGTCCAACGCCAACCCGGAGCCAACACCATCAGCGTGGTCAAAAGCATTAAGCAACTGTTGCCGCAGCTGGAGGCCAACCTGCCCACGGGCATTCAGGTGACTACGCTTACCGACCTTACTACTGCCATCGAAGCATCCGTTTCCGACGTTGAGTTCGAATTGATGCTAACGATCGGACTCGTGGTGCTGGTTATCTTTCTCTTCCTGCGGAGTCTCTATGCCACCATCATCCCGAGCGTGGCTGTACCGCTGTCGCTGGTGGGCACGTTTGCGGCGATGTATGCTCTTGGGTATAGCCTGGACAACCTATCGCTGATGGCCTTAACCATCTCCACCGGTTTCGTCGTGGACGATGCCATCGTGATGATCGAGAACATCTCGCGGTACATCGAAGAAGGCGTGGCGCCGATGGAAGCGGCGCTCAAGGGCGCCGAGCAGATTGGCTTTACGATCCTCTCTCTGACCGTGTCGCTCATCGCCGTACTGATTCCGCTGCTATTTATGGGTGACGTCGTAGGGCGCCTTTTCCGCGAGTTCGCCGTGACTCTCGCCGTCACGATCATCGTTTCTGCCGTGGTTTCCCTCACGCTCACCCCCATGATGAGTGCGCGCATTTTGCGGCACCAGCCGAAGGAGCAACAGGGGCGGGTCTATCGGGCCTCGGAACGCGCGTTCGAAGGAATGATCGCGTTCTATGGGCGCACGCTGAAGTTTGTGCTTGGCTACCAGACGATTACTCTGCTCGTCGCATTGGGTACGCTCGTGCTTACCATTTTCCTTTACATTATCATTCCAAAAGGATTTTTCCCGGTCCAAGACACCGGCGTCATCCAGGGCATCTCGCAGGCGCCGCCCGCGATTGGCTCTCGGGCCATGGCGCAGAAGCAACTGGAGATCACCAAAGCCGTTCTGGACGATCCGGCGGTTGAAAGCATCTCGTCGTTTATCGGCGCGGATGGAACGAATACAACGGCGAACAGCGGCAGGATGTCGATCAATTTGAAACCACTCAATCAGCGCAAGATCAGTGCGTCAGACTTGATCCGCAGGCTCAAGTCAAGAGTGAACCAGGTTCAAGGAATCCAGCTGTTCATGGAACCCGTCCAAAACATTACCGTTGATGATCGCGTGAGTCGTACGCAATACCAGTACGCACTGGAAGACCCCGATCCGAATGAATTGACGGATTGGACCAGCCGATTCGTCAACCGCCTCGATCAGTTGCCGGAACTCGAAGACGTGGCCACCGATCAACAATTGGGAGGGCTGGCTGTTTCTCTCGTGATTGACCGAGTCACCGCGTCGCGACTGGGTATCGCGCCTTCGACGATCGATAACACTCTCTATGACGCTTTCGGTCAGCGCCAGATCAGCACAATGTACACCCAAGTGAACCAATACCACGTGGTTCTTGAGAGTGAACCACAGTTTCAAAAAGACCCAAACAAGCTAAACCATCTTTACATTCAGTCCAATGCCTCTTCCGGCGCGACCGGCACCGGGGCCTCAACCTCGTTTGCGTCTTCCGGATCGTCCTCCGCAGGATCAAATGCGCTAACAAGTTCAGCGCAGTACACTCCGTCGGCAGCGACCCTTATTCCCCCCGCGAACGCACTATCGGCGAGCAGCTCTACGACGACCTCCAGCAGGGGCGCCGGCTCTGCGGGCACGACCAGTTCCGCCATGAGTAATGCCGTGCCGCTGAGCGCATTCGCGCACTTTGAAAAGACTACACAGCCGCTTGCCATCACCCACCAGGGTCAATTTCCGGCGATCACGGTGTCGTTCAACCTGGCTCCAAATGCCGCGCTTGGCAACGCCATTACAGCGATCAACAAAGTGCAGAAGGATATGCACATGCCTCCTAGCCTGCAGGCCGGTTTTCAGGGCACCGCGGCTTCCTTCACGAACTCGCTGGCCAATGAACCGCTGCTCATTCTCGCCGCACTCGTAACCGTATACATCGTGCTCGGCGTTTTATATGAAAGCGTTATCCATCCAATTACCATTCTGTCCACGCTGCCATCAGCCGGCGTTGGCGCATTCCTCGCGCTGCTGCTTTTTCACCAGGATCTAAGCGTGGTTGCAATCATCGGTATTGTGCTGCTGATAGGCATCGTGAAGAAGAACGGCATCATGATGGTTGACTTCGCGCTGGAAGGCGAACGGAAGCACGGGAAAAACGCGACGGATGCAATTTACGAGGCCTGCCTGCTCCGCTTCCGTCCCATCATGATGACCACGATGGCCGCACTGCTGGCGGGGCTGCCGCTGGCGCTCGGCACTGGTTTCGGCTCCGAGTTACGCAGGCCGCTTGGCATCGCCATGGTCGGCGGACTGCTTCTAAGCCAGGCGCTCACGTTGTACACCACGCCTGTCATTTACATCTTCTTTGACAATCTCGGGCAGCGCTTCGCGCCCAAATCGAAACAGGCAGAAATCGGAGATGAACCAGAACCAGCAGGACAGGCATGAACATCTCCGCGCCTTTTATTCACCGGCCAGTAGCGACCACGCTGCTCACTGTGGCGATTGCCATTGCCGGAGGCATAGCATTTAAAGTCCTGCCGGTGTCCCCGCTCCCGCAGGTCGACTTTCCGACGATCTCCGTGAGCGCTGGCTTGCCGGGAGCCAGCGCCAACATCATGGCTTCGTCCGTCGCGACTCCGCTCGAACGGCAGTTCGGCCACATCGCCGGTGTCACGGAGATGACCTCCTCCAGCACGCTCGGCAGCACTTCGGTGACGATTCAGTTTGATCTCAGCCGCAACATTGACGGCGCCGCGCGTGATGTAGAGGCCGCTATCAATGCGGCGCGTACCTATCTGCCTGCCAACTTGCCCGGAAATCCGACCTATCGAAAGGTGAATCCCGCCGATTCGCCGATCATGATTCTCGGTCTTACCTCTGACAAATACGGCCCGGATAAGATGTACGACGAAGCCTCCACCGTCATGCAACAGAAGTTGTCGCAGATTCAGGGAGTAGGACAGGTCAATTCCGGAGGTGGCGCGCTGCCTTCGGTCCGTGTGGACGCCAACCCCACGCAATTGGCGAGCTATGGACTTACCATTGCGAATTTGCAGTCCGTCTTGAGCTTGCAGAACTCGGACCTGGCCAAAGGCCAAATCACCGATGGCATTGTGACCGCCGACATTATTGCCAACGACCAGATCTCGCACGCCGTCGATTACAAGCCGCTCGTCGTCGGTTATAGCCGCGGCGCGGCTATCCGCCTGTCCGATGTCGCGCAGGTGACCGATTCCGTGCAGAACGTGCGTGCGGCCGGCTATCTGAACGGCAAGCGCGCGGTTACGGTCGTCATCTTCCGCCAGCCCGGTGCCAACATTATTGACACGGTAGATCGCATTCGCGCCGAGCTTCCTTCCATTAAAGCTTCCATTCCTCTCGGCATCGATACCACGATCGTCCTGGATCGCACCATAACCATCCGCGCTTCCGTTGGTGACGTCGAGAGGACCTTGCTGATTTCCATTGGACTCGTCATCGTCGTGGTGTTTGTCTTTTTACGCAGCGGCCGCGCCACCCTCATTCCGGGTGTGGCCGTGCCGGTCTCGCTCATCGGCACGTTCGCGGTGATGTACCTTCTCGGATACAGCCTTGACAACCTTTCTCTAATGGCACTCACCATTTCGACGGGATTCGTGGTGGACGATGCCATCGTGGTCATGGAAAATATTACTCGCCATTTGGAAAATGGCATGAAGCCCTTCCCCGCGGCACTGAAAGGTGCGCAAGAAATCGGTTTTACGGTCTTTTCGATCAGCATGTCACTCATCGCGGTCTTTATACCGCTTCTGTTGATGGGCGGAATCGTTGGCCGTCTCTTCCGTGAGTTCGCGGTCACCCTCTCGACGGCCATCCTTGTGTCCATGGTCATCTCACTGACCACGACACCAATGATGTGCGCCTATTTGTTACGCGACCCGCACAAGGAAAAACATGGTCGCATGTACATGGCCAGCGAAAAATGTTTTGACTGGACGCTGGCGTTGTATCGAAGGACTCTGCATTGGGTACTGGAAAATCCGACCCCCACGCTTATCGTGCTCTTCCTCACCATAGCGCTGAACGTGGTGCTGATTCTGAAGATACCGAAAGGGTTTTTTCCTCAGCAGGACACAGGAGCGATCTCGGGTGGAGTGCAAGGGCCCCAGGATGCGTCGTTTCCTGCGATGAACAACTCCATTCAGCAGATTGTCGCCTTAATCAAGAAGGACCCGGCCGTCGAAAATGTAATTGGGTTTACCGGCGGCGGCGGGGCCACAAATGGCGGTTCTCTTTACGTGGCGCTCAAGCCCCTGGCGGAACGTAAAGACAGCGCCGCGCAGATCATCAACCGCCTGCGTCCCCAGTTAAACCGCCTGCCGGTGGCCTCCGCGTTCCTTCAAGCCGCGCAGGACCTGCGCATTGGCGGACGGTCCAGCAGCGCCCTCTATCAGTACACCATCCAGGCCGACAATGTGGCTGACCTTTTCAAGTGGGGACCTATCCTGAAAACTGAAATGAAGCGCCTGCCCGGGTTGCAGGACGTGAACTCCGATCAGCAGAATGGGGGGCTTGAGGAGTTGATGACGTATGACCGCAACACTGCTGCAAGACTTGGCCTTACCGCCCAGTCGCTGGACTCCGCGCTATACGGGGCATTCGGGCAATCGGAAGTCTCCATCATCTATACACAACTGAATCAGTATTACGTCGTGCTTGAAGTTGCCCCGCAGTATTGGCAAAGCCCGGAAGGATTGAAGGACATCTACCTTCATACCTCCGGCAACGGCGTCATTCCACTGCTCGCAGTGGCCAAGGGCCAAGCCAGCACAACGCCACTAGCCGTCAACCATACTGGTTTGTTCCCGTCAGTCACCGTGTCCTTCAACCTCGCGCCGAATGTGTCCCTGAGTGATGCCACCTTGAGCATCACCCAGATGCAAAAGCGGCTCGGCGCGCCTTCCACGCTGCAGGGTTTTTTTGCCGGCACGCTATTGGCCTACCAGCAATCTCTGGGCACCGAGCCGGTGCTGATTGTGACGGCATTGTTAGCCGTGTACATCGTTCTCGGTATTTTGTATGAGAGCCTGGTTCATCCCCTGACGATCATTTCCACTCTGCCGTCGGCGAGCGTGGGCGCGATGCTCGCGTTGCTGCTCTTCAAGGAGGATCTGAACATTATCTCCATCATTGGGATCGTGCTTCTGATCGGAATCGTAAAGAAGAACGCCATCATGATGATCGATTTCGCTCTTCAGGCAGAGCGGCTGGAAGGAAAGAACACAACCGATGCGATTTTTGAAGCCTGCATGTTGCGTTTCCGTCCGATCCTGATGACGACGATGGCTGCCCTATTGGGCGCGCTGCCCTTGGCACTGGGGACGGGCACGGGCTTTGAACTTCGCCGGCCGCTCGGCATTACTATCGTGGGAGGGCTGATCGTGAGCCAATTGCTCACGCTCTATACCACGCCGGTGGTCTATTTAGCGTTCGACCGGCTGCGGTTGCGGATGCAGGGGAGGCAGCGCCACACACTCGACCATGGGGCAAGGCCATCCCCCAGCGCGGCTGATTAGTGGGAGCCATTATGGAGCGCATATCTATCGGGGGTACGGGCAAGCCTGAAAACCGAGTTCTCGACGAAACTGCAGAATGCGGGAGTCAATGCAACTGCCTACGCCGAGAAACTGCCCGGCGGCCGGACATCGGTGATCATTCTGAACAAGGACGCAATAGCAGACTTTGAGGTGGAACTCGATTTCGGTCGCGGCGTCAGCGGAGTGGCCGAAACCGAAATATTCACGCGCCAGCACTAGACAGCCGCGAAGCGCACATCACAACCTCAACGAAAACCGACTCGCTCAAACAGGGTAAGTGCTCCGTCATTATTCCCCACGCAACAGGATTACGCCTGACGCTGACTTGAGGCGCTGGCACATTCCATTCATCTGTGGGCCTGCTTGAAGTCGAAGTAAGCAAGGTTCATGTTGCCGCGGGTCAATAGGTGGACGGTGAGAACGTTTTTCCCTTTGTTGAGGCGAACCTCGAAAAGTTGCGACGCCAGATTCCAGTGGTGCCACTGACGCCAGGCCACCGGGTCTGCCGGATCATTTGTAGACGTGATCTCCAGGGGCCCTGTTGCATCCTTTCCATTCACATCGACGGATATTGTCCCGCCACGATTCGATGTGTACAGGAAATCGGCCGCGTATGTTCTCGCGTGTGTCACATCTACAGTGATATTGAACCACTCTCCGGGTTCGGTCCAGCCAACATAGAGCAGGTCTGCAGGGGGAACAATCTTGTCGAAGGAGTTGTCGTCAATCGGATCCGGCTTGCGGTTGAACTTCGTGTAGGAAGTATCTACTCCCTCGTGGATACGAAATTCATTGAGGTAGGTCCCATCGGCCGGGTTCAACTCTCCGCTGCCGTGATTCTGTGGATCGCTGTCGTGATACGCGACCCCTTCGCCGCCCAGGTCATAGTAAGCACACAATACTCGTCCCGGTATTTTTTGTGGGCCGCCCTGATAGCGGCTGTCGTGATAAGGCAACCCTTTGTACTGGCTCAAGAATGATTGGGAAAACGCAATTGCTGGTAGCATCGAGGCCGCTACGAAGCATAAGGAAAACGCTCTCCGGCTCATCCTGCCTCCCTCAGAACCGATAACCTATCTGCAGTTGCGCGACTCCGCCAATTAGCGTCGGCTACGGCTCAAGTATGTTCCGCACTTCACACTTGGAAAAGTTCGATCCCCTGAGCTTTTCCGAGATTGCGCGAGTACTTCTTGTCTGTCCCATTGTTCCAATGTTCGTGTACGCCAAGGCTGCGGCATCGGATGCCGTCGCGTTCAGGATCATAGACCGTCTTCGAAGGTGGGTCATTCGCCAAGGCAGATTCGCGCAGGTAGTTATCGGCATTCTTGATATCCGGAAGATCGGGCCATTCGGAAGTGAGAAAATCATAGCCGACGGAATCGATCGCCACGCCGTCAAACGACATAAAAATGCTGTTCGGCCAAGCATCGTTGAATGGCGTCATCTTCCACTTGCGATGAGGCGGACCATCCACGTTGTCGTTTCCATAGAGCCCATCAATAATAAATAGGACAGTTTTTTCGCCGAGGTCTTTATGACCCAAATAATCGGTGAACGCCGAGTAACTTGCCGAACCATCGCTGTTGTGATGGAAACCGTCGTGTGCGTTCTTGCGCCAGTCCGTGTTGATACTCGTGGCGCCGAACAGATTCTTCGCGCAAAGTGTCACCCCTGAACTCACATGCGCTCTCAACACAGCCGCATCAATTAAGTAGGCAGCGTCAACCACGGTTGTATCGAGTCCCGTAGCGTTGTGAGTTTCAACGGAGAAAGGAATCGCGTTGGGTTTGAACTCGGCCTTTCGTCGTCCGTCTCCTCCGATATGGTCGACAAACACAATGCCGGGAAATTCGTGGTGAATCTTGTCGTAGAGATTGCCCGGGATCCACCGGCTGGAATCGAAGATGGTAATCGATGATTCCGGCACTTGTCCCGGGCCGCTCAACTGTC
>Ga0210398_10000861_pt1 | contig 33149 bp, 25 predicted proteins | sample IncBWC4OmetaG_FD_161047 | JGI IMG/M metagenome (GOLD analysis project Ga0210398, IMG submission 161047) | Forest soil microbial communities from Barre Woods Harvard Forest LTER site, Petersham, Massachusetts, United States - Inc-BW-C-4-O | ecosystem: Environmental > Terrestrial > Soil >... | reverse complement strand
CACCGAGACCGGGCGCGTGCGGCTCGACGACTACGCCGTCGCGCATGATTGCGGCAATGTCGTCAACCCGATGCTGGTCGAGGGCCAGATCCACGGCGGCGCGGTGCAGGGGCTGGGTGGCATCCTCTGCGAGGCGATCGCCTATGACGCCAACGGGCAGCTGCTGTCAGGCTCGTTCATGGATTACGCGATGCCGGTCGCAACGGATGTGCCAAACATCAAGATCACCCATCTGCATTCACCCTCACCGCTGAACCCGCTCGGGGTCAAGGGCGTCGGCGAGGGCGGCGCGGTCGCGCCGCCGGCCGCGGTCGCCAACGCGGTATGCGACGCGCTGGGCGAAATGGGGTTGGAAATCAACGCGACCCCGGTACGGCCGGCAGAAATCGCCCGAGAATTTAAGGCCATGGCGCGCGATTTGCGAGCTGGAGCGGCATGAGCGCCGCCAGCGACCTTCCGGCGATTCCCGGCGTCTTTCACGAGACGGCCTCCGGGCGGAGCCTGATGGGGGTCGTCGATCTACGGGTGTACGGGCGACGGTCGGATGCGGCGGGCGCGAAGCGCGCGGCGGCGCATCTCGGCTGCATGGTCGCGACCGGGACGCTGGTGTGGCTCGCCTTACCCTCTTGGCCGCTGCTGATCCCGGCGATGCTGCTGCACGGTCTCACCTTGGTGACGATGTTCGCGCCGATGCATGAATGCACCCACCGCACCGCCTTTGCCTCGCCGGCCGCGAATGCGGCGGTCGGATGGGTGGCGGGGCTGCTGAGCTTCTACAACTCGACCTATTACCGCTGGTACCATTCCTGGCACCACCGCTACACGCAGGACCCGGCGCGCGACCCCGAGCTGATGTTTCCGCGCGCCAGCGATCGCGGCACCTATCTGCGCGAGATCAGCACGGTCGGGTTCTGGTATCGCCGGGTGGTGGATTACGCGAGGCTGGCGCTGGGGCTGTACCGGCTGCCTTTTGTCCCCGACAGCGCCAGACGCCCAATCCGGATTTCGGTGTCCATCCAGTGGCTGGTCTATCTTGGCGCGGCGGGGACGGTCGTCATGGGATTTACCGCGCCCTTGTACTTCTTCTTCCTGCCGTCGCTCTTGGCGATGCCGTTTATGCGCGCGTATCTGATCGCCGAGCACACGCTGTGCAGCGGCGACCAGAACTTCCTCACCAATACGCGGACGACACTGACCGTTTTCCCGGTGCGGCTGCTGATGTGGAACATGCCGTTCCACGCCGCGCATCATTTGTTCCCGTCGGTGCCGTTTCATCGCCTGCCGGCGCTGCATGAGCTGATCGGCGCACGGTTCGCGCATGTCGGGTCGGGCTATGTCGCGGTGAACCGCGAGGTATGGCGGTCGATCGCCTAGCCGGTGATCTCGAAATGCGCGGCGGTCGGTTTCATCGCCGCGCCATTGATCGGCACCATGTCCTGCGGACAGGCGGAGAGCGCGACGATGCAGTCGATCTCGGCGCGCAGCGTCACGTAGCTTCCGGGGGTGCTGACCGGCGGCAACACGTCGATGCGGTTGCCGTCAACGACCGGGATGTTCATGAAGAGATTGAGCGGCGAGGGCGTCTCGGGCGGCGTCAGGCCCAGCGCGGCGAGCGCGGCGGCGAGATTGTCGGTGCAATTGTCGTGGTAGCCGACCGCGCCGAGCAGCTCGTAGCGCCAGCGATCGCAGGCCGCGACCAGCGTGTCGTGGATGCCGCCGGAGGTGTCGTCGGTCAGCGTCAGGATCGGCCGGCGATGGTTGGTGACAAGCGGGTCGCCAAGCCGCGGGATGATCCGCCCGATAGAGATGCGCGTGTGCTCCATCGACATGAATTCGCGGATGTCGCGCTCGCAGAACGCCCAGGTGTCGACCACCTGCTGCCCGAACGTATTGATCACCCTGATACTTTGCCCCGCCGATAGCGGTGTCGCGATACCGCGCCGCGCCGGAATTTCGATCATCGCTTGCCTCCAATACGCAGTATTGCGAAGGCCAATTCTATTCCAGAGCCAAGGCCGCCGTTGAGTTTTGCTTAAGCTTATCTGGTTAGCTTCCGCGAATGCTAAGGCATGGCGATCGGATAGAGGCCGCATTCGTGCGCCGTCACCCGGCGAACCGGCGCGTCTACGCGATCGGCATCCTATGCGTCGTGATCACGATTGCCGCCGCCTGCCTGTCGATCGGGCTGCTGCGACGCGACCAGAGCAACCAGCAGATGAGCGACGCCAACAACCTCGCCATCGTGCTCGCGGCGCAGGCGGCCCGCGCGATCCAGGCGGTGGACCTGGTCGTCCAGGAAACGCGCGCGTTGGTGCTGCGCGACGGCGTCGACACCGCCGACGGATTCCGCAACCGGCTTGAGACCGAGGACATCCACAATTTCCTCGTCAACCGGCTGCAGAGCCTGCCGCAGGCCAATTCGCTGGCGCTGCTCGACGATACGGGCCGGATCGTCAACTTCTCGCATACCTGGCCGGTTCCGGTGATCGAGGCCGGCGACCGCGACTTCTTCAAATATCTGCGCGACCACGACGACCCCAAGCTGGTGATCGGCCTGCCGGTGGTGAACCGCTTCACCAAGGCCTGGGTCATCATGATCGCGCGACGCGTCGACGGACCGCACGGCGAATTTCTCGGCGTAGTCGTGGGCGTCCTTGAAGCGCGCTATTTCGAGGATTTCTATCGCGAAGTCCGCAATGGGGAGTCCTCCTCGGCAAGCCTGTTCCGCTCGGACGGCGTGCTGTTGGCGCACCAGCCGACGATCGACGAGGCGATCGGCCGGTCGCTGTCCAACGACTCGGGCTGGTACGAAATGCTGGCGAAAGGCGGCGGCGCCTATCTGACCCCCGGCTATTTCGACGATGTCGAACGCATCGTGTCGGTGCAGCCGGTGCCCGACTACCCGCTCGCGGTCTCGGTCGGGATCGACGAGCACGCCGCGCTCGCGCCGTGGCGCAAGCAAACGCTGATCATCGCCATCGGCACGCTCGGCGCGGTAGTCGGCTTCGGCTTTCTGTTCCGCGCGCTGGCGGTGCAGTTTCACCGGGTCGAGGAGCGGTCGACGGAACTCGAGCAGAGCGAAAGCCGCTTCCGCGACTTTGCGCTGACCTCGTCCGACTGGTTCTGGGAAACCGACGAGAACCACCGCTTTACCTATATCTCCGAAGGCATTCGCCAATTCGGCCAGGAGCCGGCGACCCGGATCGGCCGCAGCCGTATGGAACTCGCCACCGACATCGAGAGCGAGGCCGACAAGTGGCGCGCCCATATCGCCGAGCTCGAGCGGCACCGACCGTTCCGCGATTTCTCCTATTCGCGCAAGATCGGCGATCAGCCGGAAAACACGGTGTCGATCAGCGGCAATCCGATATTCGATGCGACGGGACGCTTTACCGGCTATCGCGGCACGGCGCGCGACATCACGCGGCAGGTTCATGCCGAGCAAAGCCTGCGCGACGCGAAAGAGGCGGCGGAGGCCGCCAATGTCGCCAAGTCGCAATTCCTCGCCAATATGAGCCACGAATTGCGCACGCCGTTGAACGCGATCATCGGCTTTTCCGAGGCGCTCGAACTCGGCATGGCCGGCGAGCTGCAACCGCGCCAAGCGGAGTATGCCGGGCTGATCCACCAGAGCGGCGAGCACCTGCATACGGTCATCAACGACATCCTCGACCTGGCGAAGGTCGATGCGGGCAAGCTCGACCTCCACGAGGAAAGCACGATCGAGCCGCTGAGCATCATCGAGGCCTGCGTCACGCTGATGAGGAGCCATGCGGTCGCCGGATCGGTCGCGCTGTCGATCGACGCCGACGACCGTCTGCCGCTGCTGCGCGCCGACGCGACGCGGCTCAAACAGATCCTGCTGAACCTGGTCTCGAACGCCGTCAAATTCACCGGTACGGGCGGTTCGGTCGTGATCTCGGTCCACCGCGAGCCACAGGGCGGAATCGCCTTTGTCGTGCGCGACACCGGGCCCGGCATGACGCTGCGCGAGATCGAGACCGCGCTCGAGCCGTTCGGCCAGGTCGATGCCGGGGACACGCGGCGCTATGAGGGCACCGGGCTCGGTCTGCCGCTGGCGAAGCGGCTTGCCGCGCTGCACGGGGGCTCGCTGACGGTCGACAGCACCAAAGGCGTCGGCACGACGGTGACGGTCGTCTTGCCGGCGGATCGCGTGGTCGAGGCGACCCGGGTCGCCGCGGCCGGCGACTAGGCCTGAATAGAAAAACGGCCGGGTTGCCCCGGCCGTTTTGTCGTGTGCGGGCCGCGGTTATTCCGCTGGCGCCTTCGCGGCCACCGCGCCGTCCATGTCGGCGTCGATCTCGTCGATCGTGCGACCGCGCGTCTCGACCGCGATCAGCCAGAACGCCAGCGCGCCGAGCACGTACCAGGCGGCAAAGTAGTTGAACCCGGGGATCAGCGCGTCGAGCGTCGCCTTGGGGCTGACGAAGTTGTCGGAACCGGCGATGACCGCGAGACCCGCCGGGCCGATGAACTTGCCGAGATTGCCGACGCCGTAGACAAGCCCCATGCCACTGCCGCGCAGCCGCGCCGGCCACAACTCGCCCATATAGGGACCGACGATCGAGTAGTTGCCGCTGCCCATGAAGTTCTGCAGCACGACCATGACGAAGAACAGCGACACGCCGCCGATGTACACATCGTGCAAATAGCCGGCGAGCGACATGAAAAGCGCGGCGATCAGGCAGCTGACGATCCCCGAGCCGCGACGGCCCATCGCGTCGGACATCCACGAGCAGCAGAACCGGCCGGCGATCGCCGAGATGCTGACCCAGATCACCAGCTTGGAGGCCTCGGGCGGGGTAACCTTCAGCACCATCACGAACAGGGTCACCATCCACAGCGCAAGCGCGACGCCGCCGGTCTGGGTGAGGCCGGTGAGGCAGCCAGCAATGATGCTGCGCGGGTACTTGAAGAGTTCGATCCAGCGCGTGTGCTCGACCGGCGGCAAGACGGCCGGCAGCCGGATCGTCGCGGGATCGACCATCAGCGCCCAGGCGAGCGATTTGCGCGCTTCTTCCGCCCGCCCTTTGCGCAGCAGCCAGTGCGGCGACTCGGGGACAAAGGCGCGAACGTAGAGGCATAACAGCGCCGGCAGCACACCCACCGCGACAAGGCCGCGCCAGCCGATATAGGGCGCGGCGAACGCGCCGAGCAGCGCCGCGAGCAGCGAGCCGGCCGGCAGCATCGTCGTGGTGAGGCCGGTGAACCAGCCGCGCTTATGCGCCGGCGAGAATTCCTGCATCAGCGTGATGTCGACAGAATAGAGTCCGGTGACGCCAAAACCGACGATAAAGCGGCAGAACACCAAGTACATCCAGCCGCCTTCCGGCGTCACCGCCATCGCTCCGGTGGCCAGGGATACGTTGAGAATGCTGGCGATCAGCGCGGTGCGGCGGCCAATCTTGTCGGCGAGCCAGCCGTAGAACAGCGAGCCGAACGGCGCGCTGATGCCGGATGCGAGCAGGATCGCGCCCGACTGCCCGTAAGTCAGGTTCCAATCCTTGACGATAAACGCCAGCACGAAGCCGATCAGGAAGAAATCGAAGAAATCGAGCATGTCGCCGAGCGTCGCGGCGCCGGCGATCTTCCATTGGTTGATCGTAAGTTTCTGCTGCTTCTCGAGAAGATCGAGCACCGTTGCCTCCCGTCTGTCGCACCGCCGGCGGGTTTCCCGCTCGCGTTATGGCAATGACAGTAAGGCGGCGAGCCGACGCTTGGCAACGGGCGCATAAAAAATCGGCCGGGAGACCCGGCCGATTTCTAAAGATCAGTGCCGCGAGGCGCTTTAATCGCGCGCGGTGCCCATCAGGCGGAGCAGCATCATGAAGAGGTTGATGAAGTCGAGATAGAGGCGAAGCGCGCCCATGACCGACTTCTTGCCGGCGAGTTCGTAGCCGTCGCCCTCGTAATACATCTCCTTGATCGACTGCGTGTCGTAGGCGGTGAGGCCCGTGAACACGAGAACGCCGATCACCGAGATCGCGAAGCTGAGCGCGGACGAACCAACGAAGATGTTGACCAGCGAGGCGATCACGATGCCGATCAGGCCCATAAACAGGAACGCGCCGAACCGCGACAGGTCGCGCTTCGTCGTGTAGCCGTAAAGGCTCATCGCGGTGAACGTGCCGGCTGTAATGAAGAACACGCGGGCGATGCTCTCGCCGGTATAGACGAGGAAGATCGTCGACATCGACAGGCCCATCAGCGCCGCATAGGCCCAGAAGATGCCCTGCGCCGCCGCCACGCTGAGCCGGTTGAGACCGTAGGAAAGCACCATCACCAGGCCGAGCGGCGCCAGGATGACGAGCCACATCAGCGGCGTGTGGTAGATGTGCGCGATAAAGCTGTCGCGGCCGCCCATCGCCGCCACGTAGGCGACGATGCCGGTCAGCGCCAGCGCCGACGCCATGTAGTTGTAGATGCGCAGCATGTAGTCGCGCAGGCCGACATCGATGTCGAGCTGCGTTGCCGCTGACCGATCGGTCCAGCGGGGCTGCGAGCCATAGGCCATTTAAGCCTCCGAGAGAGATGCGAGGACCACTCCTCGCGTGCCAGATATTGGCACATTTGGTGGGAACTTCAAGCGAGCGCCCCGATCGGGGCCGGCGAGGGCTCGATTAAATCGCTGTCATCCGCAAGGGGGCAGAGGTCGGCTACCCGCCGCTCAGTGACCGGCACCGTCCCGTCGGCGATATCGAAATACAGATTTCGCAGCGCATCGGCGGCCAGCTCGGGGGTCATCCGCGGCGGCAGATTGAGGCATTTGCACGATTCCTTGACCTGGTCGCAAATAAACTTCGGCTGGTAATAGGCAAGGCCGAACGGCGCCAATTGTTCGATGACGTAGTCGATCACCTCTTCAGAAAACGCCAGCGAGCGGGACGCCGCCGCGCTAGCGAAAATCTGGCGATATTCTTCGGGCTCGGGCGCGTCGAGCTTGAGCTTGTATTGGATGCGCCGCAGGAATGCCGGGTCGATCAGGTCGGCCGGTTTGAGGTTGGTCGAGAACACCAGCAGGACGTCGAACGGAAGAGAGAAACTGGCGCCGGTGCTGAGCTTCAGGTAGTCGACGCGGCTCTCCATCGGCACGATCCACCGGTTGAGCAGCTCGTCCGGCCGGAATTGCTGCCGGCCGAAATCGTCGATCAGAAACATCCCGTTGAACGCCTTGACGTGCAGCGGCGCGTCGTAGACGCCGTTGTTCGGCCCGCGCGGCAGGTCGAGCATGTCGAGGGTGAATTCGCCGCCCGCAACGACGACAGGCCGGCGGCACGGCACCCAGCGCTGGTCGAAGGTCTCGACGTAAAGGCTGCTGCCAAGCTCGGTGTTGATCGTCTCGGTCACCACCGGCTGGTGCAGGCTCTGATCGAAGACTTTCATGATTTTGCCGCCGACTTCGACCGCGTACGGGATGTAGACGACATCCTTGAACATCTGGCCGATACGCGTCGCGAGCGTGGTCTTGCCGTTGCCCGGCGGTCCGAAGAGCAGGATGCTGCGGCCCGAACGGACAGCGGGCAGCAACCGGCGAATATATTCCTCGGAGATGACGAGGCCCCCGAAGCCCTGGCGCAAAGCGTCGACATCGAGCGCTTCGTTGGATATCCGCTGCTGCTCGATTTGATGCTGGAAGGCCTGCAGCGTCACGGGCGCCGGACCGACATACTCATTCTCTTCTTCGGCTTCCCTCGCCGCGGCACGGCCCTGCTCACTCAACCCGTAACGCAGCAGAAGCCCGACCCCAGCCGACCCGCTGCCCAGCGCCTGGACCAGCCGCTGCTTGACCAGCTCGCTCACGAGCTGGTCGACCAGACGGCGATGCAGCTTGAGGTGGTTGGCGATCTGCACGGCGGTTTCGGCGCGCTCGCGCAGCATCAGCTTGAGCACCAAGCCGAGAAGCATCGTTTCGTGGATGCCGGTCTCTTCGAGCGAAGACGGCACCGGCGGGGTGCCTTCGATGGCCGCGGAGAGCTGCTCCTCGCTCAGCAGATCGAGCGCGACAAGGTTGTCGCGCAGCCGCCCGCCGTAAGCCTGTTGCCGCTGCAAAGCAAACTCGATGTCGGCCGCGGTAACCAGCCCGCGGGCGACCAGCATTTCCCCTAAACGCATGTCACCATTCCCCGTTTACGCGCACGACGTTAGCGGGAGAATCGTTTATTTCTCGTGTATTACCGCGTGATCGCCCGCCTGATATCGCTACTCGTGACGCAGCTCGCGCGCGGCGGGCGCGCCGAGAATCCGCCAGGTTCCGGCAAAGCCGAGCGCCATCGTCAGCACCACCGCCGCGGCGAGCACGATGACGAGCGGCCCGGGCACGAAACTCCAATCGGAACGCAGCGGCCCGGTCACCAGCAGATAGGCGATCGCCGTACCCAGCGCGGCGGCGATCACCGCGCCGACGAGGCCCATCAAGCCGTACTCGACAAGAAACGCCGCAGCGACGGTGCGTCTCGTCGCGCCGAGCACCTTCAGCACCACGGCGTCGTAAACGCGGCGGCGGTAATCGGCGGCGATCGCGCCACCCAGCACCAGGGCGCCGGCGACGAGCGTCACCAGCGCCGCGAGGCGGATCGCCGCGCCGATCGCGACGACGATCTTTTCCAACGCGTCGAGCGCCTCGCGCACCGGGATCGCCGAGACATTGGGGTCGGCGGCGACGACCTGGCCGACCAGTTGTTCTTCCCTATTCTCGGGCAACCACGCCGCCGCGAGCACCGTATGCGGCGCGGCCTCCAAGGTGCCCGGCGCGAAAACGATGGCGAAATTGATGCCGAGCCGCGTCCAGTCGATACTGCGCAGATTGGCGATGGTCGCGGTGACCTCGCGGCCGAGCACATTGACGGTCAGCGTATCGCCGACCTTGAGCCCCATGCCATGCGCCAGGCCGGCGTCGAACGAGATCAGCGGCGGCCCGTGGTAATCGGCCGGCCACCAATTTCCGGCGGCAACCTCCGAGCCTTTCGGCACGGCGGCTGAATAGGTGAGTCCACGATCGCTGTTGAGCGCCCAGCGCGCATCGGGCGCCACCGCCGCGTTCTCGACCGGCACGCCGTTGAGCTTGGTGATGCGGCCGCGCAGCATCGGCACCTCTTCGACCCTCGTATCGGGGATCGCGCGCACCATGCCCTCGAAGCCGGCGAGCTGGGCCGGCTGGATGTCGAGAAAGAAATAGGCCGGTGCGCCCTCGGCGATGCTGCCTTCGATCTCGGCGGAAAGGCTCGCCTGGACCAGCGCCACCGCGACCAGCACGGTGAGGCCAATGCCAAGCGACAGCACGACGCGCGCGGTCGGCGCTCCCGGTCGATGCAGATTGGCCAGCGCCAGACGCAGCACGAAACGACGTGGCCGGCCAATGCGGCGCGCGGCGGTGACGATCGCCTCACCGGCGAGGCGGAAGACGGCAAAGGAAAGAATCGCGCCGGCGACGTACCACAGCGCGATGGCGCGGTCGGTCGCGGTGACGGTCAACAGCGACGCGAGCATCAACCCGGCGATGCCGGTTCCGAGGATCGCGGCGAGCGGCAGGCGGCGGCGCGACGGCGCGATCACGTCGCGCAGCAGCTGGCCGGGCGCGACCCGTCCCGCGCCCGCGAGCGGCAGCAGCGCGAACATCACCACCGCGAGCGCGCCATCGGCCGCGGCGATGGCGAGCGGCAACGGGTGCACGCCGACCCGGAGCGGGACGGGCAGCAGCTTTGCGATAAACGGCGCGACGGCGACCGGCAGCAGCGCGCCGAGGACGAGGCCCACCACGATGCCGCCGAGCGCGAGGATACCGATCTGCGTGGCGTAAGCCGCGAAGACGAGGCGGTTCGAGGCCCCCAAGGATTTGAGAACCGCGATCGTCGCGGTCTTGGCGCTGACAAAATACGACACCGCGCTGGCAATGCCGATCCCACCGACGAGCAGCGCGGTGATCCCGACCAGACCGAGAAACAGCGCGATGCGATCGATAAAGCGCTGCAGGGCGGGGCTCGCCTCGCCGGCGGTACGCACCTGCCAGCCGGAATCGGGGAATTTGTCGCGCGCCTGCCTCACCCAGGCGGCGGGGTCGCTGCCGGGCGAGAGCTTTACGCGGTAATCGTAATTGACGAGCGCGCCGGGCTGCAGCAGCCCGGTTGACGGCAGCGCCGCCATCGACACGGTCACCCCCGGCCCGAATGCCAGGCCAGAGAGCGCGGCGTCAGGCGCTCGCTGCATCGTCGCGCGCAGCTCGAGGGTGGCGGCGCCGATCTTGAATTTGTCGCCGATCTTGAGGCCAAGCCGTTCGGCGGCCGCGGGCGCGACGACCGCGCCGTAGACGCCGTCACGTGCCGCGAGCACGCCGGCCAGCGGTTGCGGCGGACCCAGCTGCACGGCGCCGTAGAGCGGGTACGCGCCGTCGACCGCCTTCAGCTCGATGAGCGTGTGGCGCGCGCCGCCAGGCAACGCTGACTCTGAGGATACGGCCATCGATTGCAGCAAGGCGATTTCCGACACCTGGCCGCTTTGGTCGAGAAATTCGCGCTCGGCCGCGCTCGCCTCGCGATGTACGAGCCGTGCCGACGCGTCGCCACCAAACAGCACGCGGGCATCGTTATGGATCGCCACGCCGACCGCTGCGCCCAGCGAGCCGATCCCGGCGATCGCGCCGACCCCGAGCACCAGGCAGGCGAGAAAGACGCGGAAGCCTCGCACCCCACCGCGCAACTCGCGCAGGGCGAGGGTGAATGGGTAGCGCCAGTGGCTCACCAGCCCCTCACCCTCCCATCGCGGCGCGATGGGCCCCTCCCTCTCCCCGCTTTGGCGGGGCGAGGGGATTTCGAATGTCCTCGACGATGCGGCCATCGCTCATGTGCAGCTGGCGCGCGCAGCGGTCGGCGAGCCGGATGTCGTGCGTGATCAAGAGGAGGCTCGTGCCCTGGCGCGCGTGCTGGGCGAAGAGGCAATCGATGACCACCTCGCCGGTCGCCGCATCGAGATTGCCGGTCGGCTCATCGGCGAGGATCAATCGCGGCGCGGCGACAAAGGCGCGGGCGATCGCGACGCGCTGCTGCTCGCCGCCGGAAAGCTGCGCCGGATAATGGGTGAGGCGCCGGTCGAGCCCGACCCGGCCGAGCGCCGCTTCGGCTTGCGCGAGGGCATCGCCGGCGCCGGCCAATTCGAGCGGGATCGCGACATTTTCGAGCGCGGTCATCGTCGGGATCAGGTGAAACGCCTGAAAGACGATGCCGACATGGGCGCGCCGCAAGCGCGCGAGCCCGTCTTCATCGAGCGCCGCAAGATCGCTGCCGGCAACGGCGACACGGCCGCTCGAGGGCCGCTCGAGCCCGGCGGCGACCATCATCAGCGTCGATTTCCCCGAGCCCGAGGGCCCGAGCAGCGCCACGGTCTCGCCCGCGGCGATCTCAAGCGAAACCCCGCGCAAAATGTTGACGGGGCCGGCCGCGCTCCCCAGTGTTAAATGGACATCCTCTAGAACCACGAGCGGGCTCTCGGAATGGGGCGAGACGGTCATTTCGAGTCAAACCGGAGAGCCGCGCAAAAGCTCCGTCGATATGGGGTCTTTTCCCCTCTCGCCAAGTTGCGACGTAATTTCTCTCCCCCTCCGCCCCCGGGGGTGGAGGGGGCCGGGGTGAGGCGGGGGATTTCAGAGACGTCCGAGCATTCCCACCTCACCCGGCCGTCGCTGCGCGCCGGCTTCCCTCTCCCCCCAATGGGCGGAGAGGGATTAGTTTTGATGGCCATCCTTGCCTTAGCACTGCTGCTCATTCCGATGTCCGCCTCAGCCGGAACCCCCGAAGTGCTTGCCTTTGGCGACAGCCTGACCGCCGGGCTCGGCCTGCCGGCGAACGAGGCGTTTCCCGCCCAGCTGCAGGCGCGGCTCAAGCGCGAGGGGATCGATGCCACGGTCGTGAATGCCGGTGTGTCGGGCGACACGACGACCGACGGTCTCGCGCGGCTCGATTGGGCGCTCGCCGACAAGCCGGGTTATGTGATCCTGGCGCTCGGCGCCAACGACATGCTGCGCGGGATCGACCCGAAGATCGTCCGCGCCAATCTCGACAAGATGATCGACAAGATCACCGCGTCGGGCGCCAAGATATTGCTGCTCGGCATGCGGTCGTCGCCAGATTGGGGCCCGCAATACGAGCGCGACTTCGATGCGATCTATCCCGATCTGGCGAAGGCGCACGGTGTGCCGCTCTATCCCTTTTTCCTGGAGGGCGTGGCGATGGACCCAGCATTGAACCAGCCCGACGGGCTGCACCCGAATGAGCGCGGCGTCGCGATCGTGGTCGATCATGTCGCGCCGCTGGTGGCGAAGATGATCGGCAGCGCCGGCGCGGAGGGCAAATCATGAGCGCCGGGTTTACCGCGGCCTTTGCCGCCGGCGACCCCGCGACGCTCGGCGCGCGGCTGGTCGCCCAGCTGCCACGCGAGGCGGAAGCGACGCTCGGCATCCTTTATGTCAGCGAGCCGGCGGCGCCAGTGCTGCCACGGCTGGTCGACGAGCTCGCCGCCGGCACCGGCATCGAGCATTGGACGGGCGGGGTCGGCCTCGGCGTCTGCGCCTCCGGCGAGGAGGTCTACGACCAGCCGGCCGCCGCGGTGTTGACGGCCGCGGTGCCCGAGGACTCGTTCCGCATTTTCGCCTCGACCGGCGACCCGGCCGCCGATCTGCCGCGCCGCCACGGCACGTGGATCGACGCGACGCAGCCGATCCTGGCGCTCGTCCATGCCGACCCGCGCTGCCCCGATCTCTTACGCGCAACGATCGACGCGGGCGCCGCGACCGGCGCGTTTCTCGTCGGCGGGCTGGTCTCGCACCGCACCGGCGCGACGCTGGTGGCGCGGACGGCCGGAAGCAACGAAGCGGGCACTGGCGCCGGCGGGATGGCCGGGCTGATGCTCGCGCCGGGGGTCGGCGTGGCGACGGCGCTGTCGCAGGGCTGCATGCCGATCGGCCCGGTGCGGCGCATCGACGAGGCGCGCGACAATGTCGTGATGGTCATCGACGGCCGCCCGGCGCTCGACGTGTTCAAGGAGGATATCGGCCCGCAGCTCACACAGGATTTGCGCCGGGTCGGCGGCATCATCTTCGCCGGGCTGCCGGTCACCGGCTCGGATACCGGCGATTATCTGGTAAGGAACCTGATGGCGATCGACCCGGGCCAGGGCTGGATCGTGCTCGGCGCGGAAGTGTCGCCGGGCGACCCGATCGTGTTCTGCCGCCGCGACCCCGAAAGCGCCAAGCAGGACCTCACCCGGATGGTCAAGCAGCTTGCCGGCCGGCTGAGCGGGCCGCCCAAGGCTGGGGTCTATGTGAGCTGCGTCGCGCGCGGCGTCTCGCTGTTCGGCGAGGAGGGGATCGAGACGACCGTGATCCGCGAGACGCTCGGCGACTTCCCGCTGGTCGGGTTTTTCGCCAATGGCGAAATCTCGCGCGACCGACTCTACGGCCATACCGGGATTTTGACGCTGTTTACGTGATCCAGCCGTCATTGCGAGGAGCACAGCGACGAAGCAATCTCTTCCCGGCTTGGCCCTCTATTGCGGGAGATTGCCGCGGCGCCTCCGGCGCCTCGCAATGACACGAGACGAAGAATGCTGCGGCTGTTTGTCGGGATCGAGTTTTCGCCGGAATTGCGGCTGCGGCTGTCGCTCTTACAAAGCGGCGTCACCGGCGCGAAATGGGTCGACCCGGGCAATTTCCATTTGACGCTCAGATTTATCGGCGAGGTCGACGAGGGCATCGCGGCCGATGTCGACGAGGCGCTGCTGCGGCTGAAGGCGCGGCCGTTTTCGCTGCAGCTCGCAGGGGTCGGCACGTTTGGTGGCGACAAGCCCCGGCAGCTCTGGGTAGGGGTCGAGCGCGAGCCGGCGCTCGGCGCGCTGCAGAGCAAGATCGAGCAGGCGCTGATGCGCGCCGGCCTGCCGCCCGAGCCGCGCAAATTCACGCCGCACGTCACGCTCGCCCGGCTGTGGCAGCCAAAGCGCGGCGACATTCAGCAATTCCTCGCGAGCCACGCGCAATTTCGCGCCGAGCCGCTCAAGGTCGAGCGCTTCAGCCTGATCGCGAGCTACCCAACGAAGGCAGGGTCGGTCTACGAAGACCAGGCCGATTATCCGCTGACAGGCTAGGCCGCGCCGGCGCCGACGGCCAGTTCCGTCGTCGAATCTTCCGACTCGGGAGCGAGCGTCACGATGCGGTTCCGGCCGGTGGCTTTGGCCGTGTAAAGCGCGCGGTCGGCGCGCTGGGTCAACGTCTCGGATGTCTCGGCATGCGCGAGAGACGTCAGCCCGGCGCTGCAGGTCACGGTGATGATGCGGTCGCCGACGGTGACGCGTGCCCGCTCGCGAATGCTGTCGCAGACGCGCCCCATGATCGTCACCGCATCCTTGAGACACGCGCCGGGCAGCAGGACGACGAATTCCTCGCCACCAATCCGCGCGACATGATCGTAGGCCCGCAACGCATGCTCGATGGCGCGCGCGACGGCGACCAGCACGCGATCGCCGACCGGGTGACCCCAGCTGTCGTTGACCGCCTTGAAATGGTCGATATCGAGCATCGCCAGCGACAGTGGATGACCGGAGCGGCGCGCGCGGGGCATCTCACGGATCAACGTCTGCTCGAAAAACCGCCGGTTGCCGAGCTTGGTCAGCGGATCAGCGAAAGCCAGCTCCTTGAGATAATCCTCATGCCCGACCTCGAGCGTGATATCGCGCTCGATCGCGGCAAAACGCCGGATCTCGCCCTCCTGCGGCAGGGGGACGATGTTCATATCGATCCACACCTGCTGACCGTCGCGGCCGTAATTGAGGATGCGGCGGCGTATCGCCTCGCCTTTGTGCACCGCCTTGCTGATTTCCTGGATTATCCCGAGGCTGGTGCCGGGGCCCTGGAGCATGCGCGGCGACCGCCCGATCACCTCTTCCTTGGCATAGCCGAAGATCCGCTCGAACGCCTCGTTGGCGTAGATGATCTTGAAGCCGCCGTCCCGGTTGGGATCGAGCTCGGCGACGATGATCGCGTCGTTGGCCTGGTTGACGATGCGCTCAAACACCTAAATCACGCTCCCCTGCGGCGCTGTAGCAACTCGTGGCAACCAGGACGCCGGCCCCTCGGCCGACACCGCTGACGCGGCGCAACAAACGCTGCGCGCGAACACAGAGGTCGCCGATTTTAGTTGAGTAATGGTTGACGACGCGGCGCGTGGCCGAAACGATGCCGCCCACGCTCGCTGCTTTCTGGAGGTGTCCGGTCATGGCGCATTGGCTCGTGAAATCCGAACCGGTCAAGTACCCGTGGGAGCAGATGGTCAAGGACAAGCGCACCCACTGGGACGGCGTCCATAATTTTCAGGCCGCCAACAACATGAAGGCGATGAAGAAGGGCGAGCGCGTGTTTTTCTACCACTCGAACGAGGGGAAGGAGATCGTCGGAGTGGTCGAGATCGTGCGCGAGTTCTATCCCAACCCAGACGAGCCGAGCCCGCATTTTGGCCTGGTCGATGTCGCGCCGGTCATGCCGGTGAAGACGCCGGTGACGCTCACCGAAATGAAGGCAACGCCGGAATTGACGAACATGGCGCTGATCCGCCAGTCGCGGCTGTCGGTCTGCCCGGTGACGGACGCGGAGTGGGCCACGATCTGCAAGATGGCGGGGATCGAGGCTTAACCCTCACCCTCCCATCGCTGCCGCGATGGGCCCCTCCCTCTCCCGCAAGCGGTAGAGGGGTTTAGGTACCGCATCCGCGAGACAAAAATTGCACCCTCCGGCACTCTGCGCCATACCTCACGAAAGCGTTCAGTCGTACCCGGGAGGAGCGAGATGCCGGACGGCCACATGATCGAGATCGCCGCGCATGCGAAGATCGGCAAGATCACCGAGGAAGAGTATTTCCGGCTCTACAAGGAATCGATCGCCGACCCGAACGGTTTCTGGGGGCGCGAGGGGAAGCGCGTCGACTGGATCAAGCCGTACACCAAGGTCATGAGCGCGTCCTACGACGGCGACGTGTCGATCAAATGGTACGAGGACGGGACGCTCAACGCCTCCTACAACTGCATCGACCGGCACCTCGCGACCAAGGGCAGCCAGACCGCGATCCTGTGGGAAGGCGACGACCCGAGCGAAAGCAAGAAGGTCACCTACAAAGAGCTCCACGAGGGGGTTTGCCGGCTCGCCAATGTGCTGAAGTCGCGCGGCGTCAAGAAGGGCGACCGCATCACGATCTACATGCCGATGATCCCCGAGGCGGCCTATGCGATGCTCGCCTGCGCGCGGATCGGCGCGGTGCATTCGGTGGTGTTCGGCGGGTTCTCGCCCGACAGCCTCGCGGGGCGCATCGAGGATTGCCGCTCGACGGTGCTGATCACCGCCGACGAAGGGCTGCGCGCCAGCCGCAAGGTGCCGCTCAAGCGCAACGCCGACGCGGCGATGGCGTCATGCCCGGTCAAGGTCGAGACCTGCATCGTCGTCAAGCGCACCGGCGGCGACATCGATTGGACCCCGGGCCGCGACGTCTGGTTCCATGAGGCCTGCGCCGCGGTGTCGGCCGATTGCCCGCCCGAGGAGATGTCGGCGGAAGACCCACTCTTCATCCTCTACACCTCGGGCTCGACGGGCAAACCCAAGGGCGTGCTGCACACCACGGGCGGGTACTGCGTCTATACCTCGATGACACATGAATACGTCTTCGACTACCGGCCGGGCGAAATCTACTGGTGCACCGCCGATGTCGGCTGGGTCACCGGGCACAGCTATATCGTCTATGGCCCGCTGCAGAACGGCGCGACGACCTTGATGTTCGAGGGGGTGCCGAACTACCCCGACGCGTCACGGTTCTGGCAAGTCGTCGACAAGCACAACGTGTCGATCTTCTACACCGCGCCCACCGCGATCCGCGCACTGATGCGCGAGGGCGAGGGTTTTGTGAAAAAGGCCAAGCGCTCGTCGTTGCGCCTAATGGGTTCGGTCGGCGAGCCGATCAACCCCGAAGCCTGGATGTGGTACTACGAGCAGGTCGGTGACGAGCGCTGCCCGATCGTCGATACCTGGTGGCAGACCGAGACCGGCGGCATCCTCATCACGCCAATCCCCGGCGCGACGCCGCTCAAACCCGGCTCGGCGACACGGCCGTTTTTTGGGGTCGAGCCGGTCATCGTCGATGGCGAGGGGAACCGGCTCGACGGCGTCGCCGAAGGCAATCTGTGCCTCGCGCGGTCATGGCCGGGGCAGATGCGCACCGTGTTCGGCGACCACAAGCGCTTTGTCGAGACCTATTTCTCGACCTTTAAGGGGCTCTATTTCACCGGCGACGGCGCGAAGCGCGACGCGGACGGGTTCTATTGGATCACCGGCCGGGTCGACGACGTGATCAATGTCGCCGGGCACCGGCTCGGCACCGCCGAGATCGAGAGCGCGCTGGTGGCGCACCCCAAGGTCGCCGAGGCGGCCGTCGTCGGCTATCCGCACGACATCAAGGGCCAGGGCATCTACGCCTATGTGACCTTGCGCGTCGAGGATCAGCCGAGCGACGCGCTGCGCACCGAGCTGGTGCAATGGGTCCGGAAGGAGATCGGCCCGATCGCCGCGCCCGACCTCCTGCAATGGGCGCCGGGCCTGCCGAAGACCCGCTCGGGCAAGATCATGCGCCGCATCCTCAGGAAGATCGCGGAGGATCAACCCGATCAGCTGGGCGATGTGTCGACCCTCGCCGACCCGGCGGTGGTCGAGGACCTGGTCGGCAACCGGCAGAACCGCGCGGGGGCATAACCTCCCTGCCCGACCGTTGTTGAAGCGCTTGGCGAGGGGGTGAACATGATGCGGGATGGGCGATTTGCGGCCAACAGGCGGGCCGTGCTGTTGCTCCTGTCGGCCGGAGCGCTGGGCGGCGCATCCGCCCTGTCGCCGGCATGGGCCGTGCCGGGGCCGGGGCCGAGCGCGATCATCCAGGGCTTCTACGGCGAGCTGCTCGATACGATGAAGCAGGCCGCGACGCTGGGTGTGAAAGGCCGCTATCAGAAGCTGGAGCCGGTCATCTTCAAAACCTGCGACGTGCCGTACATGGCCAAGCTGACGATCGGCAGCGTGATCTGGAACGGGCTGACGCCGGACAAAAAACAAGTGGCGGCGAAAGCCTATGGCCGCTACCTCACCGCCGTGTACGCCAGCCAGTTCGACGGCTATTCCGGCGAAAAGTTCGACGTGCTCGGCGAGCAGAAGGTGACGCGTGGGATGCTGGTCAAATCGCGCATCGTCAAATCCGACGGGTCGCCGGTGACGATCAACTACATGGTGCACGACAACGAAATCGGCTGGCAGATCCGCGACGTCTACGAAACCGGGACGATCAGTCAGCTGGCGACGCAGCGCTCCGACTTCAGCCAAATCCTGCGCACCAGCGGGATCGATGGGCTGATCGCCGCGCTCAACAAAAAGGCCGACGACCTCCAAGGCTGATCGCGGCGAGGCGTGCCGCTTCCGCTATTCGTTGGGCTTGCGGCTGCGGATGCCGTCGGCCATTCGCGTGGCGCGGTCGAGTTCGTCGCTGTTGAGGCCGGCCTTTAGGCGGACAAGCGCGCCTTCCGCCTTCGCAGAGCCCTGCAGCGAGGCGAAGCTGTAATAGACATAGGCGCGCACCACGTCTTTCGAGACCCCGTGCCCTTCCTCAAGCGCCGCGCCAAACTCGTAGCATCCGGCCGGGCTGCCCTTCTCGGCGGCCCGGTAAAACCACACGGCCGCCTTTGGCAGATCGACCGTGCCGGTCAAACCATCGCGATAGATCTGCCCGAGTTGGAGATAGGCCTCGACATCGCCCTGATCGCCCGCACGTGACAACCATTCGATCGCCGATACTGGGTCGGGCGCGACGCCGTTTCCATGAAGATAGCGCTCGCCGATATTGCGCTCGGCGACGGGCTGACCGGCGACCGCCGCCTTCATCATCCACTCGAAGGCCTTGTCCTGGTCGCGCGGCACCGCGATGCCCCAGCTGTACATGTAGCCGAGCCGGTTCATCGCCCAGGAGCTCCCACGACCGGCCGCACGCCGGCAATCGGCCAGCGCCTGGTCCGCATCGCGCGGCACGCCCATACCCTCGCTGTACAACCAGCATAACTGCGCGGGCGCCTCGGGATGCCCGAGCGCATCGGCCAGCCGGTACCAGTAAAGTCCCTCTGCCTTGTCGACCGGCCGGCCGTACATCCCCCGGTCGCGAATCTTACCGAGCCAATAAGCCGCGGTCGGCTGGCCCTGCTGCGCCGCCTTGAGCAGCAGAGCCTCGGCCTCGGCGTAATGCTCGTTGGGGCCGAGCGTGTCGAGCAGGACGCCAGCCAGCAAATACTGCGCGTTGGCATCGCCGGCCTCCGCGTCCTTCTCGACCATCGCGCGCGCCGTGTCGCTGTGGACAGTCATCGCCGTCCACGCTTCGCGCAGTTGTGCCAGTCGCTTGGGATCAGGATTACCCCACCAAGGCAGATGCGCGAGCGTGTCGCGCTGCATCTCAGTCAGTTCGACGAGGCCGCGGGACGGCTCCGACACGCTCGGGCTGTCCGACGGCGTGTCGGCCCGCACGGGCAAGGCGAGGATCGGGATAAATCCCGCGGCAAGGAGCGCGGATCGCCAGCGGGACGAGCGGTTGATCGACATCGGCTTGCCGGTCAGTGGGGAACTGCTCGACGATAAACTCGAGCAGATTGAAGGAAGATTAAACCCAAGCCCCGGCCGGCAACCGGCAGAACCGCGCGGGGGGCTTGAGCGCTTTGATCCCTAGTCGTCGGGCGACCGGGCGAGGCGCATTCCGTCGCCGGTGGAGGTGTAGGTGACAAGCCGGTACGGCAGATTGTTTGTGCGGGCGGTGACCCGAAAGCTGTTGACTCCCCAGTCGCCGGTCGACCAGGTTCCGCCGCGAAGCACACGATACTCACAGCCTGGTTGCTCGAAAGCAGCGCCGTCGGTCGGCGTGTCTCGATAGCTGTTGACCCAGCAATCCTCGACCCACTCGCTGACGTTGCCGAGCATGTCGTAAAGACCCCACGGGTTCGGCTTGAACGACCCTACGGGCGCCGGACCCCGGAAGCCATTGTCGCAGTGCGCGAAGTCGCCAAATCGAAGCTTGGCGGGATCCTTGCCGGTCGGGGTGAGACTGACGTTTTCATAGGTGCAGGCTTCCTTGGTATCAGGGCCCCAATAGTAGGGTCCCGTCGTCCCGGCACGCGCCGCGTACTCCCATTCCGCTTCGGTCGGGAGGCGGTAATGACCGTGACCGAACAGCGAGATCAGCCGGGCAAAGCGCCTGGCGTCATCCCAGCTCAGATAGCCGACCGGCAGAGGATCGCCTTTAAGTTCTTTGAGCTGGCGCAACATGTCGGGTCTGCCCTCAGCAAACGACTTTACGAGCGGATCGGTCGGGTCAGGATCATTGGGGAAGAACATGACCTGCCGCCATTCCGCCTGGGTGACTTCGTGCACGCCAAGATCAAACGCCTTAAGACAGACATTATGCGTCGGGCCTTCAAAGAATATGCCGGGTCCCCGCTCGTCACTGCCCATCATGAAGCAGCCCTGCGGGATACGGGCGAATTGCATTTCGGCCTCGACGGTACGCACGCCGCGCCAAACCAGACCAGCCCAGACGGCGAGCGGGACGAGCGGCAATCCGGCGACGAGCAGCGCCCGGTTTCGCGCGGCGCGGGCGCCCAACGCGGCCCGCCGGTCGGCGTAGACGCACCCGGCGAAGAGGCTGACGAGCGCGGCCAGCACGACCGCACCGAACGGGGAAAACTGCACCAGCGGGTAGGTGACGGCCTCGAGAAGCATCAGGGCGATAAACGATAGCGTCCCGTAGCCCAGCCCGTTCATCGAGTGATTATCCGAGCGCTTGGCGGCCGACGACGTTCAGCCGGCCGGCGGGTCCTCGACGAATTTGTAATCGAAGTTGCAGTGGCTGGCGCCCTGCATGATCGTCTGCGTGCGGGTTAATTTGAGGCGCTTGTCGTAACCCTCGCAGAACGTCGCGTCGCGCTGGCACGAGAGAAGGTGGCCGATCTCGCCGAGGCCCATCTCGCGATACATTTCGGCGTAGCGGCACCGCGTCACGTTGAAGACGTAGCTCGTATCGCTCTCTTCCTTGACGTCGACAGTCAGCGCGTCGCCGAGGCGCCAAAGCGTCTGGCGCTCGATAAAGGTCCGCATGGAGGTCTTGCCGCCGACCTTCGCGGCAAATTCCGCCGCCTGTTCGACCGAGGAGCGGCGCACCGCATTGGCGACCGTATCGCGCGCGGCCGTTTCGCCGTGGCTCGCCTTTAGCGCGTCGTAGACATGCTTCAAAATTGCCGCCTCGATGCGACGGCGCTCGAGCATCGGGATCGGTGCGGCGGGCGTCGGGTTTTCATCGGGCATGGCTCGATCCTCTCACTGCCTTCGTGTTCTGAGCTTAATCCAGAGCCTGGCGGAGTTGGCGACCGGCGACGACGAGCATCGCGAGGTCGGGTGTGATCGCGGCGCGCAGTGCCGTGGCGACGGTGTCGGCCGGCTGAAGTGCGGCGGCATGGGCGGCTGTCCAGGCCGCGACCGGGTCTTCTGCACCGTTCGAGGATTTGAGCACGCGCTCGGCGAGATCGGCTTGCAGCGCGTAGAAATCGTCGATCAGGGTTTCGACTGCGGCCTTTTGCCATTGCGTCTCGGCGGGCAGCCGGCGCGCGGCGTCGCGCAAGCCGTCGAGCGCAAAGCGCGCGCCGACGCCATAAAAAACCGAGGCGGCTCGATCTATCGCCTGATCCGACCGCTCGGCCAGGTCGCCGATCTCGAAGGCCGTGGTCAGAAAGACGATCGCACCGATTTGCGCGGCGGTTTGCGGCGGCACACCGGCCTCGACTAGCCGCGCGACGCGACGGTCGAGCAGCGCGCGCTCATCGGCCGGAAGCAGGTCACCGATCGTCTCGGACAGATGCGCGACCGCCGGCGCAAAACGCGCGATTTCCGCAAACCCCACGCGGCCGGCGCGCAGCAGCCAGGTCGCGGCGTGCTCGACGATCCCGGCGATGTCGAGCAGCATCTCGTATTGCGTCGCCGCCGGAACCTTGTTGTCGAGCGCTTCGATCGCCGCCCAGAGCGGCGGCAGCGCGAAGGCCTCGCGCACGATGCGATAGGCGCGGGCGATGTCGGCCGGCCCGCTTCCGGTGCGCGCCGCGAGATCGTGGACAAAGGTGAGGCCGCCGCGATTGATGACATCGTTGGCGACGACCGTCGCGGCGATCTCGCGCCGCAGCGGGTGCGCGGCGATCGATGGGGCAAACCGTTCGCGCAACGCCGGCGGAAAATAAAGGCGCAATTCCTCGGCCAATTCCGGCGCGTCCGGCAGGTCGGAGCTGACCAACTCTTCGTCCAGCGACATCTTCGCGTAGGCGAGCAGCACCGAAAGCTCGGGCCGGGTAAGGCCGCGCCCCGAAGCGGCCCGCGCGGCGATCTCCGCCTCGTCAGGGAGGAACTCCAGCGCGCGGTCGAGGCGGCCCGATTTTTCGAGTTCGCGGATCATCCGCGCCTGGCTGTCGAGCGCCGCATGCCCGCGCGCCTCGGCGACCGACAGCGCCTCGCCCTGGAGATAGTTGTCGCACAGCACGAGCGCGGCGACATCATCGGTCATCTCCGCGAGCAGCTTTTCGCGCTCGGATGCGGCGAGGGCGCCGGTGGCGATCGCGTGGCCGAGCAATATTTTGATGTTGACCTCGTGGTCCGACATCGAGACGCCGGCCGAATTGTCGATCGCGTCGGTGTCGATGCGTCCGCCCTTCTGGGCATAGGCGATGCGGCCGCGCTCGGTGACGCCGAGATTGGCGCCCTCGCCGACGACCCGCGCGCGGATCTCCTCGCCATCGATGCGCAGCGCGTCATTGGCCTTGTCGCCGACCTCGCCGTTTGTCTCCGCGCGCGCCTTGATAAAGGTGCCGATGCCGCCAAAGAACAACAGGTCGACCTCGGCGCGCAGCAAATGGCGGATCAATTCGGCCGGGGTCAATTCGTTCGCGACGACGCCGAAGACGCGCTGCATCTCAGGGCTTATCGGGATCGATTTCAGGCTGCGCTCAAAGACGCCACCGCCCGGCGAGATCAAGCTTCGGTCGTAATCGCTCCAGCCGAGGCGCGGGTTCTCGAAGAGACGCTTGCGCTCGGCATAGCTCTTCGCCGGGTCGGGATCGGGGTCGATAAAGACGCGCAGGTGGTTGAACGCGCCGACAAGCCGGATGTGGCGCGACTGCAGCATGCCGTTGCCGAACACGTCGCCGGCCATGTCGCCGACGCCGATTACGGTGAAATCGGTGGATTGGATGTCGGTGCCGAGCTCACGGAAGTGGCGCTTGACGAGCTCCCAGGCACCGCGCGAGGTGATGCCGATTTCCTTGTGGTCATAACCGGCCGAGCCGCCGCTGGCGAAGGCGTCGCCAAGCCAGAAGCCGTAATCGATGGCGATGCCATTGGCGGTGTCGGAAAAGGTCGCGGTGCCCTTGTCGGCGGCGACGACCAGATACGGGTCGTCGGGATCGTGGCGCACGACGTCGCGCGGCGGCTCGATGTGTTGCGTCTGCGGGCTGTCGGCGACGATGTTGTCGGTCAAATCCAAGAGACCGTGCATCAGAATCTTGTAGCACTCGATCCCCTCGGCCTGGAGTTCGGTGCGGTAGTTCGGGCCGGGCGACGGCGGGCGCTTGAGGACAAATCCACCCTTTGATCCTACCGGGATGATCACGGCATTCTTGACGGTCTGCGCCTTCATCAGGCCGAGGATTTCGGTGCGGAAATCCTCGCGCCGGTCGGACCAGCGGATGCCACCGCGCGCCACCTTGCCGGCGCGCATATGCACGCCTTCCGTGCGCGGGCTGTAGACATAAATCTCGAACAGCGGGCGCGGCAGCGGCAGGAGGTCGATCTCGCTCGAGGCGAGCTTGACCGCGAGGTAGGGCTTGGGGCTGCCGTCGGCTCGCGGCTGGAAGTAGTTGGTACGCACCGATTTGAGGATCAGCTGCAGGAAGCCGCGCAGGATGCGGTCTTCGTCGAGGCTTTCGACCGCGTTAAGGTCTTCCTCGATCGCCTGCAGCGCGGCGGCGATGTCGAGCGAGCTGCCTTTTGGCGGGGTAAGGCTGAAGCGCGCCTCGAACAGCGTCACCAGGCGGCGGGCGATACGCGCATGCGCGGCCAGCGTGTCTTCCATGTAGGCCTGGCTGAACGCGCTGCCGGCCTGGCGCAGAACCTTGCAGTAGAGCCGTAGGATCGTCGTCTGCCCCGCGGTCAGGCCGCAGCCGAGCACCAGGCGGTTGAACCCGTCATTGTCGATGTCACCGATGGCGACGGCAACCAGCGCCGCCTCGAAATTCCGGCGCGTCGCCTCGGCGACAGGGCCGGCGACCGTCCCCGCCGCAAGCACGAATTCGTGCACCCAGGCTGCCTTGCCATCGGCGCTGTCGACGCGATAGGCGTCTTCCGCGACGATGCGCAGCCCGAGATTTTCGAGGATCGGCAGCACGTCGGAGAGGATGACCGGCGTGTCCTGGCGATAAAGCCGCAGCCCCGGCGTCGGGTCGGCGTCTCGCGGGTGCAGCGAGGCCTCAAGCGGCGAGCCAGCCAGCACCTTGTCGATCGGTGCGAGATCGGCGACGGCCTGCGCCGGCGTGGTGCGCGCCTGGTAGTCGGCGGGAAACGTCGCGACGCGGCTCAGCCGGCGATGCGCCTCGGCCTCGGCAAACGCCGTCTCGGCGGCCGTCTCGACCCGGTCGAGCCAGGAACGCGCGGCCTCGACGAGCCGTGCCTCCAGGGCCGCGGTATCGACGGCGGCAAGCGGCGTTTCTTGCGCTTCGTCCTTGCGGTGAATGATGAAATGGACGCGGGCGAGCTGCGATTCGTCGATATGCGTGTAGAAGGTCGAGACCGCGCCGGCGAACGCCTCTTCGAGGATCGCGGCGAAGCGGTGGCGCAGTGCGGTGTCGTAGCGCTCGCGCGGGGCGTAGACGAGGCACGACAGATAGCGTTCGAGCGGGTCGCGCCTGACAAAGAGCGCAACGCGCTGCCGCTCCTGCAGATTGAGGACGCCTATCGCGGTGTCGTAGAGCCAGTCCTCGCTCGCCTGGAACAGCTCGTCGCGTGGGAAGGTGTCGAGCAGGTGGAGCAGCGCCTTACCGTCGTGGCTGGCGGCGGGAAGCCCGCTGCGCGCCAGCACGCGCTCGACCTTGCGGCGCACGATCGGGATGCCGCGCACGCCGCCGGTATAGGCGTCCGAGGTGAAGAGGCCGACAAAGAGAGAAAGCCCGTTGACCTCGCCCTGCGCGTCGAAGCGGCGGACGCCGATCGCATCCATCGGCACGCGGCGATGCACGGTCGAGCGCCGATCGGTCTTGCTGAGGATCAGAAGCTCGCGGCGGCGCAGGAAGTCACGCACTGCCGGCGACAGTCCGGCAAGATCGCGCAGGCCGCCGAACGCGCGGTAGCCAGGCTCGCGCAAGACGCCAAGCGGCCGCTCGGTCTCGTTGCCGGCGAAGTCGTAATCGCGCATGCCGAGCAGGATGAAATTGCCGTCGCCGAGCCAGCGCAGAAAGGCGGCGCCTTCGTCGATTTCCACGGGCGGCACCGGCCCTCCGGCGCGATCGACCGTGCCGGAGAGCCGCGCCAGCGCCTCGCGCATCCGTGCCCGATCCGATGCGGCGGCGCGCACATCGCCGAGTACGCCTGCAAGCGCGATGGCCAGCGCGTCACGCGCCGCCGCGTTGCGCTCGCGCGCGATCTCGATCTGCATCCAGGACTCACGCGTCCCGTCGGGCGCTCCGACACCGACGGTCTTGCCGGCGGCGTCGCGCGACATGGCGATGACCGGGTGGATGACGAGCCGCACCGGCCGGCCGCGATCGTTGATCGCGGCGCTCACCGAATCGACGAGAAACGGCATGTCGTCGTTGACGATCTCGACGATCGTGTATGGCGACGACCAGCCATCGCGCGCCGCGGCCGGGTTGTAGACGCGCACCCGCGCCTCGCCGGGCGCGCGGCTGGCGCCGAACTGCCACAGCGCATGCGCACCGCCGGCGAGATCCTCGGGGCTGCGCGCGACGATATCGGCGGGCGGCGCATGCTCGTAAAGCGCTTCGAGGAACGCCCGCGCGGCGGCCGATTCGCCGTTTTCGGGCCGCGCCGCGATCAGCGCGGCGGCTTCCGCCACCACAGTTTGCTTTCGGGTCTCAATATCGCTGGTCACGGGCTCGATCCGCTCGCCGTACAGGCGCCCTGGCTAGGCGGCCACAGAGTCGTCGCTAAGCCCGCAGCCGCGCAAGGGATTTTCGTCCAGTTGCCCACGCGGCGGGCGTTCGCTGCGCGACAAATCGGCACGGGCGAGGGTTTGTGCCTCGTTTCCGGTCAAATGCGGTGAAATTTGCTTCAAACAAATGACGGTATTGGCGATACTCAAAGCAATGTTACGCGCCTGTGACGGCACTGGGGGAGCGCCGAGGATGGAAATCATGGAGTTCCACGTTTGCAGGCAAGGTCGCGATCTACGGTGGGTGGTTCGCCTCGACAACACCACATATGGGGCCTATCTCGACAAGGAGCAGGCGCTGCTCGACGCGCTCGAGGCGGCGCGGGACGCGCAGCAGGCGGGACGCGAGGCGCGGGTGTTTCTCGGCGACCGCACGGAAGCCTCCCGCATCTTCTGATCGTCAGAAATCGGTAAAATTCAGGGTCAGCGGGCGAGGCCGTCGAGCATCTCGGGGGTGACGAGAGTGATGCCGCTTTCGCTGACGTAAAAGCGCTCGGCGTCAGATTTCGGGTCCTCGCCGATCACCATCCCTTCCGGAATGTCACAGCCGCGGTCGATCACGACGCGGTTGAGGCGCGCATGCCGACCGATATTCGCATCGGGCAGCACCACCGCGTCTTGCGCGCGCGCAAACGAATTGATCCGGCAGTTCGAAAACAGCAGCGAGCGCGAGACATGCGCGCCGGAAATGATGCAGCCGCCGGATACCATCGAATCCACCGCGACGCCGCGCCGGTCATCGTCGTCAAAGACAAATTTCGCCGGCGGTAATTGCTGCTGATAAGTCCAGATCGGCCAATTGGGGTCGTAGATGTCGAGTGACGGCACCGGCATCACGAGATCAAGATTGGCCGCCCAATACGCATCGATCGTGCCGACATCGCGCCAATATGCCTCCGCGTCGGGCGTGGTCTTGACGCAACTCTCCTCGAACCGGTGCGCCGCCGCGAGGCCGCGGTCGACGAGGTGGGGGATCACGTCCTTGCCAAAATCGTGCGAGGATTTCGGATCGCGTGCGTCGCGCTCGAGCTCGGCATAGAGAAACCGCGCGCTAAACACATAGATGCCCATGCTCGCCAGCGCACGGTCGGGCTTGCCGATCATCGGGGCCGGGTTTTGCGGCTTTTCGTCAAAGCGGGAGATGCGCCCGCCGGTATCGACCGTCATCACGCCAAACTCGCTCGCCTGCGACAGCGGCACCTCGACACAAGCAACGGTGCAATCGGCGCCACTGTCGACATGCGCCGCGAGCATGTTCGAATAGTCCATCTTGTAGACGTGATCGCCCGCCAGCACGACGAAATAGTCAGGCCGCGCGGCGCGGAAGATGTCAAAATTCTGAAACACCGCGTCGGCGGTGCCGCGATACCAGGTCGCCTCGTCGAGCCGCTGCTGGGCGGGCAACAGGTCGAGGAACTCGTTCATCTCCGGGCGCAGAAACGACCACCCCATCTGCAGATGCCGCAGCAGGCTGTGCGCCTTGTACTGGGTCAGCACGGCGATCCGCCGGACGCCCGAATTGACGCAATTCGACATCGCGAAATCGATGATGCGGAACTTGCCGCCAAAAAACACGGCGGGCTTGGCGCGGCGGTCGGTCAGCTGATGGAGACGGCTGCCGCGGCCGCCCGCCAGCACCAGCGCGATGGTGCGACGGGCTACCCTTTCCTGAGAACGATCCGACGAGAGCATCGCGTTTCTCCTCAGCGAGGCGTCATGCCACGACGCTCGGTTTTGTCCGCCCGGTCATGCCGGTAATGTCCGCGAGCGCCATGCTGGCCGCCGCCAGCGGCGCCAGCGCCTCGCCTGCCGCCAGCGCGTGCCGCGCCGGGTCAGGCTCGTAGCGCTCCAGATAGACGCGCAACGTCGCCCCCTCGGTGCCGGTTCCCGAGAGCCGGTAGACGATGCGCGAACCATCGGCAAAGCCGACGCGCACGCCCTGATGCGCGCTGGTCGAGCCGTCGACCGGGTCGGTGTAGGCGAAGTCATCGGCAGACGAAACCTCGAAGGCGCCCAACCGCGCGCCCGGCAGCTCCGGAATGCGCCGCCGCAGCCGGTCGATCAGCCGGTTGGCGCGCTCGGTCTCGATCTCCTCGTAATCGTGCCGCAAATAGAAGTCGCGGCCGAAACGCGCCCAGTGATCGGCGACGATGCGGTCGGCCGGCTCGCCGCGTACCGCCAGCACGTTGAGCCAGAACAGCACCGCCCAGATGCCGTCCTTCTCGCGGATGTGGTTAGCCCCAGTGCCGGCGCTTTCCTCGCCGCACAGCGCGATCTTTCCGGCATCGAGCAGATTGCCGAAATACTTCCAGCCGGTCGGCGTCTCAAAGCAATCGATGCCGAGCTTTTGCGCGACACGATCGACCGCGCGGCTGGTGGGCATCGAGCGCGCGACACCCGGCAAGCCGTCCTTGAACCACGGAATGAGATGCGCATTGGCGGCGAGGATCGCCAGGCTATCGCTCGGCCCGACCGCGCCCGACCGGGTCACGACCATGTTGCGGTCGCCGTCGCCATCGGAGGCGGCGCCGAAATCGGGGCCGCCGGGCGCCATGAGCGCCGCGATCAGCGACGCCGCGTGCGTCGGGTTCGGGTCGGGATGCAGCCCGCCAAAATCGGGGAGCGGCTCGGCATGGACCGCGCTCCCCGCCGGCGCGCCGAGCCGCCGCTCGAAGATCTCCCGGGCATAGGGCCCGGTCACCGCGTTCATCGCGTCGAAGCGCAGCCGAAAGCCGCCCCGGAAGAGGTCGCGCAGCCGGTCGAAATCGAAGAAGCGTTCCATCAGCGCGGCGTATTCGGCGACCGGGTCGATAAATGTCACCGCCATTTCACCGATTTTCGTCGAATGGTCTCGGCTCAGGTCGAGATCAGGGGCGTCGATCGTGCTGTACTCGGTGATCGCCTCGGTACGGCGGTAGATCGCCTCGGTTACCCGCTCGGGCGCCGGGCCGCCATTGGCAGTATTGTACTTGATGCCGAAATCGCCGTCGGGCCCACCCGCGTTGTGGCTCGCCGACAGGATGATGCCGCCAAACGCCTTCCGCTCACGAATAACGGCGCTGGCCGCAGGGGTCGACAGCAACCCGTCGCGTCCGACGAGAAGCCGGGCGACGCCGTTCGCCGCCGCCATGCGGATGATGATCTGGATGGCTTGGTCATTGAAGAAGCGGCCGTCGCCGCCAAGCACCAGCGTCTGCCCCGCAACCCCGCTGCCGACCGCCTCGGGCAACGCGTCGAACAGCGACTGCACGAACGCCTCGACATAGCCGGGCTCGCGAAACACCACGACCTTCTTGCGCAGGCCCGAGGTTCCGGGGCGCTGCCCGGCGAATGGCGTGACGGGTACGCGCAGAAGATTCATGCAAGCGGCTCAGGAATTTGCACTGCGAGTCTAATGCAAATTCGTCGAGGGCGGAATCGGTTCCGCCAGCAACTGTGGGTCGCGGCTAGAGGATGAAGCGCGAGAGGTCGCTGTCTTTCGCGAGCGAGCCAACCCGTTCCTGGACATAGGCGGCGTCGATCGCCAGCGCGGTACCGGCCGGCTGGTCCGAGGCGGTAAAGCTGATCTCCTCAAGCAGCCGCTCGAGGATCGTGTGCAGGCGGCGCGCGCCGATATTCTCGACGGTCGAATTGATCTGCTCGGCAAGGCTCGCGATCTCCTCGATCGCGCCGGTCTTGAAGTCGAGCTCGATCCCCTCGGTCGCCATCAGCGCCTTGTACTGGGTAATAAGGCTCGCCTGCGGCTCAGTGAGGATGCGGCAGAGATCGTCGCGGTCGAGCCCCTTCAATTCGACGCGGATCGGCAACCGCCCCTGCAATTCGGGCAGCAGGTCGGAGGGCTTTGAGAGATGGAAGGCCCCTGAAGCGATAAAGAGGATGTGGTCGGTCTTGACCGGCCCGTGCTTGGTCGCGACGGTGGTGCCCTCGATCAGCGGTAAGAGGTCGCGCTGCACGCCCTCGCGGCTGACGTCGGCGACGCCCCCGCCGCGCTCGCTGCGCCCGCAGATCTTGTCGATCTCGTCGATAAAGACGATGCCGTTTTCCTCGACCGCGGCGATCGCCTCGCGCACCACGCTATCCTGGTCGAGCAGCTTGTCGCTCTCTTCGGCGATGAGCACGCGGTAGCTATCGGCGACGGTCACCTTGCGCGGCGACGGGCGCTGGCCAAAGGCCTTCCCGAAAATGTCACCGATGTTGAGCATGCCCATCTGCGCGCCGGGCATGCCGGGGATCTCGAATGTCGGCATTTGCGGCGCGGCGCTCTCCTGCACGGTGATCTCGATCTCGCGCCCGTCGAGCGAGCCCTCGCGCAGCATCTTGCGGAATTTCTGCCGCGTATCGGCGCTGGCAGAAGTGCCAACCAGCGCGTCGAGCACGCGCTCCTCGGCGGCGGCCTCGGCCTTCGCCGTGACCTCCTTGCGCAGCCGCTCGCGGGTCATGTGGATCGCGATCTCGACGAGGTCGCGCGCGATCTGCTCAACATCGCGGCCGACATAGCCGACCTCGGTGAACTTGGTCGCCTCGACCTTGACGAACGGGGCCTGAGCGAGCCGCGCGAGGCGGCGGGCGATCTCGGTCTTGCCGCAGCCCGTCGGCCCGATCATCAGGATGTTCTTGGGCAGCACCTCGTCGCGCAGCTCCGGCGCCAGCTGCTGGCGCCGCCAGCGGTTGCGCAAGGCGATCGCGACGGCGCGCTTGGCGTCGTTCTGGCCGACGATGAAGCGATCGAGTTCGGAGACGATTTCGCGCGGGCTGAATGCGTTCAAGTGCTCAACTTCTCAAGCGTGATCTTGTCGTTGGTATAGATGCAGATGTCGGCGGCGATGGCCATCGCGCGCCGCGCCACCGTCTCGGCGTCGAGACCGTCGATGCCGATCAAGGCGCGAGCCGCCGCGAGCGCATAGCCGCCGCCCGAGCCGATGCCGATGATCCCGTCCTCCGGTTCCAGCACATCGCCGGTGCCGGAGAGGATCAGCGACACGTTCTTATCGGCGACCGCCATCATCGCCTCGAGCCGGCGTAGATAGCGATCGGTGCGCCAGTCCTTGGTCAGCTCGACGCAGGCGCGGACAAGCTGCCCCGAATGCTGTTCGAGCTTGGCTTCGAGCCGCTCGAACAGCGCGAACGCGTCGGCGGTCGCGCCGGCAAACCCGGCGATCACCGCGCCGCCGCCCAATCGTCGCAGCTTTCGCGCGTTCGACTTGACGATGGTCTGGCCCATCGAGACCTGGCCGTCGCCGGCGATCACAACCTCATCGCCCTTGCGCAGGCAGAGGATCGTCGTGCCGTGCCAATTGGTATCGGAAGCCATCAGTCGCGGATCAGCCTAGCTGCGGGCGGAAGCCACAGATGTAATAGCGGCGCGCGAGCCGTCAAGCAAACGGGCCGGATATCCGCGCTGGCGGCAACAGGCGAGTGGCAGGTACGGCGCGGCTTTGTTAAGAATTGTATACTATAAGCAGGCGTGAGAGCGGGTCGCCGCGCGGCATATGGTTTCGGGGCATGGCTGATAGCGTCAGCGAAAACTCGCCGAGAGTAACGGCCGCTGCGACAAAAATCGTGCTCAATGTCGGCTGCGGGTACCCGGCCAATCCGAATATTCACCCCGCGTTCCGGGGACCGGAGTGGAAGGAGCTGCGGCTGGATATCGACCCGTCGGTCAAGCCAGACGTGCTCTGCTCGATCACCGACATGCGGCCGATCGGCACGGACTCGGTCGACGCGATCTGGTCGTCGCACAATCTCGAGCACCTGCACCGGCACGAGGTGCCGGTGGCGCTCGCCGAATTCCTGCGGGTGCTGCGGCCGGGCGGGCAGATGCTGCTGACCCTGCCCGACCTGCAAAAAGTGGCCGAGCTGGTGGCGAAGGACGGGCTCGAAGACGAGGCCTATGTGTCGCGCAGCGGTCCGATCACGCCGCTCGACATGATTTTCGGCCATACCGCATCGCTGGCCCGCGGCCAGTATTTCATGGCGCACAAGACCGGGTTTACCGCGCGAAGCTTGGGCGCCCTGTTGACCGATGCCGGCTTTACGGCGGTCACGCTGCAGCGCGACGGGTTTGCGCTCTGGGCGCGCGCTTTCAAGCCCGGCGGCATGAGCCCAGCCGCATGAGCCCAGCGGCATGAGCATTGGCCCGACAAGACCGAGCCGCGCGTGAACTGGCTTTTCATCCACCAGAACTTTCCCGGGCAATACGTGCACGCCGCGAAATATTTCGCCGCGGCCGGCGACCAGGTGGTGTTCATCACCCAGCAGCGCGAGCGGCAGCTCGACGGCGTGCGCAAGATCGTCTATGCGCCGGCGAAGCGGCCCGACGGGATCAATCCGTTTGTCGGCGAACTCAACACCGCCGTCGAAAACGGGCTCTCGGTGGCGCGGATCTGCGAGCAGCTGAAGCGCAACGGCTTCACGCCCGATCTCGTCGCCGGACACAATGGCTGGGGCGAGATCCTCTATGTCAAGGATTGCTGGCCGTCAGTCCCGCTGCTCGGCTATTTCGAGTTCTTCTATCGGACGCAGAACAGCGATCTCGATTTCGATCCCGAGTTCCCGCCCAACCCTGGCGACGCAATGCGGCTGCGCACGCGAAACGCGATCAACCTGTTGGGGCTCGAGACCGCCGACTGGGGACAGACGCCCACCGAATTCCAGCACGGGCTTTATCCGGAAAAATACCGCCGCGGGATCAGCGTGATCCATGAAGGGGTCGACACCGTGGCGGTGCATCCCGAGCGGAGCACGCGGCTGTGGCTTTCCGGCACGCCGTCACTGTCGGCCAACGATCTGCTGATCACCTACAGCGCGCGCAACCTCGAACCGTATCGCGGCTTTCAC
>Ga0210398_10000860_pt1 | contig 33163 bp, 25 predicted proteins | sample IncBWC4OmetaG_FD_161047 | JGI IMG/M metagenome (GOLD analysis project Ga0210398, IMG submission 161047) | Forest soil microbial communities from Barre Woods Harvard Forest LTER site, Petersham, Massachusetts, United States - Inc-BW-C-4-O | ecosystem: Environmental > Terrestrial > Soil >... | reverse complement strand
TCAACAGAACTGAGGACCCGCCCTCGCAATTCGCAAGGACGGGTTTCTCTGTTTCTACGTAGCGCACTTTGAGTTATCGGCACATATTCACGATGTCTTGTCGACGAGATAGGACTTCAGCGTACGCTGCTTCTACTTTTCGCGCGCTCGTTTCGATCGTGAAGTGCTCGAGAACGCGCATTCTGCCGGCGCTCCCCATGGCAGCAGCCGTTTCCGGAGAATCCAGAAGAGCGCAGATAGCTGAACTCATGGCCGTAGCATCCGCCATGGGGACCAGGAATCCTGTGATGCCATGTATCACGATTTCCGGCACGCCGCCTCCATTTGTGGCCACCACTGGCTTGCCGGCTGCCATTGCTTGCACAATGACCTGCCCAAAAGGCTCCCCGGTGGTTGATGCGTGGACAAGAATATCAAGCTTGCGCATAAGGTCGGGGACATCGTTGCGGAAACCGGTAAACTCAACGGCATGCTCCAACTCCAGCGTTCGGGCGAGGTCGCGCATTTCTCGTTCGTACTGCTGTTCGTTGAAGAGGGCTGCTCCAATGATTTGAAAGCGCGTCTGTGGAAACCGCTTGTGCACTTCAGCGGCAGCCTGCAGGAAAATATGCTGCCCCTTCCATGGGCAGATGCGGCCTACCAGGCCGATTGTTATCTCGCCTGCAGTAGACGCCGAAGAAGTTCCTGCCTGTTCGTAGGCACTGATGTTCACCCCGGATGCGACGGGCATGCTAGGGGGGGTTCCCATGAGTTGCAGCGTTTCTATTGTCGCGGCGGAATTTCCGATAATGAAATCCGGAATCATCCGGCACAAAGTGCGCATAACCTTGACGGCTGATCTCGGCAAGTAGTCTTCCGTAATGCGGTCGCGAATGTGCCAGATGACCGCGGTCCGCGTGAGCTTGGCGGCAATTCCGCCAAGAATGTCAGCTTTGAGTGAATTTGTGTGGATCAGCTCTATGTTGTACGCTTCAATAAAGTCGGCCAGTCGCAGCACGTACGCGCAAATCTGAAAAGCGGTCTTCAGTCGAACTACACTTCCGGACCCGAGAGTGTCTTTGCGTGTGTGAAGAACATCAGGCGCGATTTCCAGGATGTGAAGGTCGACCAGGCCGCGCAGGCGATCCGCAAGGGGCCCATCCGATCCCAATACGACAATAGGCGTAACACGAGAACGATCGAAGAAGCGGATCAGGTCCAGTAGAGCGATTTCCCCTCCGCCGAGCTGGGCAGTGTGGTCAAAGAGCAGAACGCGCATGGGGGAATGGCGATCGCTCCCACTCGGCGTGGTTGGCCCACGTTCGCTTTCCGGCAGTAGGACTTCTGATTGTATTTGGGCGCTCATCGTTATGACGCGGAGTTTCTGGTGTGCATCAAAAATATGGATGCTTCGATTACGAGCAGGAATTGGAATGAAATATCCGAGCAGATGTGGCGCGTACGTGCATCGGCCCAGTCAACCCGCGTTAGACTAAAAGTGGAATCCTCATAGTTCAGCAAGGAAAGCATTGGTGAATAATTCCGTTGCATCCAGGATTTCATCCCTGCATATAGCAATCTCCTGGGCTACCGAGGGTGCTGGTGGCTCGGGCCGCGTAACCGCGGATCTTGCCAAATATCTCCCGGCACAAGGGGTGGATTTTTTTGGTGCTGTTTCTGCCCCGGCAGACGTCGCAGAAGTAACGGGTGGTCGAATCCTAAACTTTGCACCCGATACATCGTCGACATGGCGCCGACTACTGGGGGCGCGCAGAACTCTTACTCAAATCATAAATGAAAAAAAGCCGCAGATTGTGGCTTCACACTTTGCTTTGTACACGATCCCTGCCTTGGACCGGCTAAACCGTTCGACTCACATCGTGCATTTTCATGGGCCCTGGTCTGCGGAGTCCCGCGAAGAAGGCGCGAGCGGAGTGACGGCGGCCTTCAAGCATCGAGTCGAAAAGGCAGTCTATGGCAAAGCAGCGCGAGTGATTGTATTGTCTCGCGCCTTTGCAGAAGTGGTTGTCCGAAGCTATGGAGTGCCGGAAGAGATTGTGCGTATCGTTCCCGGAGCGGTGGATGTGGAACGATTTGCTGTCCCCGAATCTCGCGAGCAGGCAAGAGACATTCTTGGCTGGCCGAAAGATAGAAGAATCCTGGTTTCCGTCAGGCGCCTGGTGAATCGCATGGGGCTGGGAACTCTAATTGCCGCCATGCGGCGCGTGTCAAAAGAACATCCGGATACCGTCCTTTATATTGCAGGGAAGGGACGCCTGCGGGAAACGCTGGAAGCCCAAATCGAGCAGTCCGGTTTGCAGCAATGTGTCAAACTACTTGGCTTTGTGCCGGATGCGAAACTCCCGCTCGTTTATCGGGCTGCTGATATGAATGTTGTTCCTACGCTGGCACTGGAAGGCTTTGGCCTCGTCGCTGCGGAAGCTCTTGCAGCCGGCACTCCTTCTGTTGTCACGCCTGTCGGAGGCCTGCCGGAGGTAGTTGCATCGCTGTCTGAGAGCCTTACATTTCCGTCTTCAAACCAGGAAGACCTGGAGAGACATCTGGTAACACTGTTGTCGCATCCAAACTTGTTACCTTCCGAGGATGCGTGTCGATCCTATGCTGCAGAACACTTCAACGCCGGTCTGATGGCAAAGCGGACTGCGGACGTCTATAGAGAGGTGCTTTGAATGGAAGCAAGATTAGCTCGGAAGATAGTTTCCTGGCTTAACAACGAAGTTCTGTTCGTAGCCGGACCTTCGGCAAAGCCAACCGGATTTACTCGTGTCAGATGCAGAGGTGTGCGTGAATAGGTTAAGACGTTTGTTGCTTCTATTGGGAGCGGTTGCATGCGCCGCCGCCTTGGCGATTCTGTTTGCCCCCAGAGCAAGCTCTGCCCTTGAAACAGAGCAGGCCAGGGACGCACAGACGTTTGTAGACAGTATTGGCGTCAACACGCATATCAATTACTTCGACCGGCTGTATGGAAACTTCGATCTGCTCAGGCAGCGGCTTGAAGAGTCCGGGATTCGTCATGTACGCGACGGGGCAGTACTACAGAATGACGCATACAACCGTAATGTTTATGGCCGCTGGCGAACCCTGGCAAGCTTCGGTGTGAAATTCGATATGTGCTTCGATCCGCGTGGATCCATCAAGCAGCCGAACCCCGAGCAGATCGCCAAGCTTCTCGATCTGGCCGGCGGGTCGGTGGAGAGCATAGAAGGCCCGAACGAACTCGATGACAGCAAAAAGCCCTTCTGGATCGATGTTGCCCACAACTATCAGCAGGCCTTATACACGGCAGGCATGCAGGTGCCCGCTGCAGCGGGACTTCAATTTATCGGTCCCTCCATGGCTTTCGTGAAGAACGCTCAGAGAGTCGGCGATATTTCGGCGTTTGTGACCGAAGGCAATCTGCATACCTACGCTTCCGGTGGGATGCCCGATGATCTTTATGCGAAGCAGGCCCAGCAGGCGATTCCCATGTATGACCACAAACCCCTGGTCGTGACGGAGACCGGCTACCACAACGCATTGGACAATAATGGCGGTCAGGCGCCTGTTTCGGAAGCAGCCGGCGCCAAGTACATTCCGCGGCTTTATTTTCAGTCGTTCAATGCCGGCATTGTGAAGACCTATCTCTACGAATTCTTCGATGAAGCGAGCAATCCGGACCTGACCAACCCGGAATTTCATTTTGGACTCGTGCGTTTCGACGGCACCGTAAAGCCGGCCTTTGTTGCGATGAGCAACCTGATCTCGATTTTGCGGGATAGCTCTTCCGGCCCGGCAACCTCCGGTACGCTTTCATACCAGATCAGCGGCGAAACGCAAAAGCTCTCGCACACATTGCTGCGGAAGCGCAACGGCGCATATTACCTTGCCATCTGGCAGGAGGTTCCCAGCTACGATACCAGGACAAAGACTGATCTGGACGTGCCGGATGAGAAAGAAGACTTATCCTTCCAGAAACCTTTCCGGCGTATCTTGCTCTACGATCCGTTGAAGGGCGCCGACCCTATTCAGACGTGGAACAAGGCCGAAAACGTGGAGATCGAGGTCCCCGATCACGTACTCATTCTTGAGCTTTTGCCCTAGGAAAGCGCACCAACCCAGGCTCTCTGCGCCGCAAATGGTGCTTTACCAGGTGTTCCAATAGACGTAGCAGTATGCACTGGAATGGCATTTTCTTTCGTTTGCCCCAGGTCACGGAATCTGAGGGGAGTCTTTCAGGCTACATCGTGATCACTTCACCTAGAGTACCCCGTTTTGTGTTGGCCTGTGCGAGCCCGAGGTCCTCCAGTATCCGTGCGCTGATGGCCGTCGAACTATAGTTCTCCACAGCCCACTCCTGCCCGGCTCTCCCAATCTCACGCAGCAATCTCCGATCAGCAAGAATGTCGGGGAGTTCCTTGACTGTTCTCTCAGTAACCGGAATATAGTGCTTCATCGGTGTAGGGCGAGGTCCACCGGTCAGAAAGCCATACTCGTCAAAGTCGAAATGCATCACGGCTGTACCCGCAGCGAAGGCTTCCCACAATCGCCAGCTATCCCACTGGCCGATAGCCTTCGTTGTGATCGGTAATCTGCGAATCAGGCCTCTCGTCTTCAAGCAGAAAGACCCACCTTCTTGCTGCTTGATCGGAAGGAGGAACCAACCGCCAAAGCAGGAGCAGACCAGCGAACGTTTCATCTCATCATAGTAGCTGGCGAAGTGCTTGCCATCGGTCTGCCACCTCATCAGGCGCTCGTACTCGGTAGCAGGCGGCTCGGCGACCCCATTCCTGGTGACTTTCATCGCCAGGTGTTCACCGACGACAGGCCTTACGTGACGCTCCGCCCAGATGCGAGTATTGTGCGCAAGCTGAGTATGACGGAAATTCCACATGATCCCGTCTCGCTCTTCACTCCCGCCTGCGCAAGCCAAAGCAATCCGTTTGCTGATGCCGAACACCGATGGCCGTACATTGTCGGGATAGCTGAAGTACGAGCTGCCGTGGCACCGATAAATTCGGTCAAATCTACGCATCGAATGCCCGCGGTTCCAGGCCGCATAACGGAGCAGGTCTGACCGATCGAGAAACACCATGGGGATGTCCACACTGGACACTGCATCGGGTAACCGGTCGGAGTCCTGGAAAATGAAGTACTCCTCGGCAAAAACAATCAGGTCTGCTCCCTCAAGGGCTGCATTTCCCGGAAACAGGGCCGGACCTCCTGGTTCCGTCACCCAGTCCCTGACGGTCGATACGATCTCCCAGCCTTGACCGCTGAGACCTTCGGCAAGGGTGACGGCAGCATGCGGGTAGCCGCGTGTGCCATCGGGTCTTAGCGCCCGCTCTGGAAGAAAGAAGAATGCCCTGGGCTTCGGCATCATTACCTCCTGATTAATATGCAGTCCTCGGGCAAATGGACATATGCGCCAGCGTATTTCCAAAGACAGAGGAGACCGGGCATTGATTCTCGAGTTGATACCTTGAGGGAAGCGACCCCAGGCTCTCTCTGCGCGAGAAATGATGCCTTATACCGGCGCCTGAGCTGCCCTGGCCGGAGTTAATTCGCGGTAAATCTTCTCCACTTCGTCAGCCATCCGCCTAGTCGTGAACGCCTCGATATTCTGCCGCGCTTTCCTTTGCCAGTCGCGGCGAAGCTCATCGTTCTCGAGAAGCAAGCGCATGGCGTCCGCTAGTGCGGCGGGATCCCGGGGCGGGAGGAGCATCCCCGCTTCTCCGCCTTCCAGAGCTTCCGGAGTGCCATCGACATTGCTGGCAGCGATCGCGCAACCAGCTTCGCGGGCTTCGGTGAGTACCAGACCGAACGACTCGCGCCGGGATGCAAGAACAAAAATGTCCGACGAGAGCATGTACGCCTGAGGCTGGCTTTGAAAGCCCTCGAAATGAATTCGGTCGCGAAAGCGTGATTTGGCTGCCTGTCGCTCGAACAGCTTGCGCTCGGGGCCATCTCCCACCAGGTAAAGGTGGGCCTCGACAAAATCTCCGGCAATCATGTTGAACGCCAGGATCAGGTCTTCGATACCCTTGCGGTGATTCATACCTGCCACAGTAGTGATTGCAGGATGCTGCAAAATTGCCGGCGTGATGCCGCCCTGCTGAGCAGCGCGTTCGCTGTTCAACGTGCCGTTGAGGACAACACGCAATTTCGACCGGCGTATACCCTGCTTCTGCATGGAATTGCTGACCGATAGACTGACTGTGATAAGGCGATCGGCGAGCCCCATGAGAATCGAAGCCCTGTCGTGCACATTGTGCAGGTGCGCAACAAGCGGAATGCGTGCTACTCGCGACGAGAGCCATGCAATAAGAAGGCCCATACGCATATGTGCATGGATAATGTCAGGCTGAAATCGCTTGAGGATTCGCCTAAATTCAGAGGAGGCGGCCAGCAGATGTCTGGGGGCGCAATCAAGACGGTAACGAGTAATCCCATGCAGTTGCAGCAGCTGCTCGTATCCGCCGGGACCGCTGGCAAGGGCTACGGTGTGACCTGCTTTGCGCTGCTCAATGGCGAGGTCAACGGCAAGGTTGATGATGCCGTTTCCACGGTCCGAAAGATTATTCATCACGTGTAGTATGCGCATGTCGTTAGCTTGCCATTGCTTCCGGAGTCACTATTCGATGCCGAGCCGCCTCCGGACTCTGATCTAACGGATGTGAGCTCATCAGCTCGCACTCGGCGATACATAGACCGACACAGCACCATAGAAGAAACCCGACCGGTCCCGAAACAACATTATTAAACGGCGCTTCGACGGCGATGGATAGCAGCGTAGCCCGGGCACCGATCGATGTTGCGGTGCCGGGCTCGGTGAAGATGCCAAAGCCCACTAGCATGAGACCAAGAGCGAAGATCGCAGCGCCGAGTATGCCAAGAGAAAAAAGCGACGCCGTGATGCTGCTGTCCTGCCGTGAAACCGCGCCTGCCTTTGACGATTGGTCGGTGGTGTTTGCGTCGGCCGAAAGCCCCTGTCCGAATGGATCTTCGATCATGCTTTGGACGAGTAGGTCGTAGTCGTGAGCACGCGTCTGATAGCTGTCGTCATGTTGAGGATCGGCAAGCGAATTGAAGCGAGCCATCACAATCGTGTTCACCTCGGGAACCTGCAGCGCAGCTAGAGAGATTACAAGGGAGCAGCCAGCTACCGCGACAATGCGGACGCGTTGCCTATTGGTGATTTTGCAGAAAAGGTAAACGACACCCACGGCCAGCCCAATCCATGCAGTGCGGCTGAGGGAAAGCACCAGGGCAATGAAGCCAACAGGAACCGCAAGGTAGCGAATCCTTGAGTGTGACCGTAGCGCAATGAGTAATCCGGCTGCACAAAATGCTGCGAATACCTGGGGAGAATTCATGGTGCTGAAGACACGCACCTGGAACGGTTCGGGTAAACCTATCGACTGCAAATCGGATTGAATCATCCACTGGGCGTCCCATTCGGGCAACTGGAAAAACTGATAGATCCCGTAAGCACCGATGACGAACAAGCCCGTAATCATCGCCAGTTCGAAGCTCTTATAGATGGACTCTTGCTCATCGCGTTCCACATAGAGAAAGAGTGCATAAATAGGCGGTAACTCCCAGGCGATGACTGCTTGTGGAAGTCCAGAGAACCTGTAGTGGAGAATGCCAACTACTATTCCATAGCAAACTGCGCCCAGCACAAAGAGCAGAGGCATGGTGCGGCGGCTGACAGTAACCATGGCTGATTTTGACACCAGGGCAAGAGCGGCAACACCGATCGCGACATAGGGCGCCAGCAGTATTGCGTTGGAGGCAGTGGTTCCGGATCGCCACTCGACCATCCTGCGAATAAACGGTGTTAGAAGCCACAGCCAGCAAACAAAACCGACAAACGCGGCCCTGGAGCGTTTAATAACAAATAGACAAAGCAGAAACGTCGACGCAGGGTAAACGACGATTGCGGCTCGGGCCAGCGGCGAAAAGAGCACGAGCACGTTCGTCAGAATGAAGACGCAGAAGATCCAGGCCACGCGTGGTTTTACTTGCGTCCTGAACAAGTGATCCGGGCGATCATGGCTATTCGGCGTCGTCATGCCACCCTCTCTGCGCTGCGCCGATGAAATATAGACAGTAGCTCCTCAAAATCGCTCACCCTTGGCCTGAGATCGGGTAGGGGAGCCTTCAGGAAGAAGCGGAATCCCAGCATAACGAAAATAAAACGAGCGATTGTGGAAGCAAGCAGAGCGGTGGCGGCCCCCTCGATGTGCCACCTGGGAATGAGCACGAGCATCAAGGGGATACTGAGCGATAGCCCGGTCCCCTGCAGAATCGTGACAACGCCCGGCCGGCCCATCGCCATGAAAGCCTGCGCAAGCACGAAGACGCAGCCGGAGAGTGTTACCTCCACCAGCATGATGCGGAAGGCATTGAAGGCGCCTACGTACGCTTTGCCGTAGAGGATCCTCAGCAGGATTGGCCCGAAGGTATAGACCCAGACAGCGAAGAAAGACGTCACCAGCAAACTGATGCGCGCCGACTTTTCGCTCAACTTGAGAACAGCTTCGCTTGGAAGGCCGGAAGCCTTGGGGAAGAGAACCGTCACCACCGAGTTTTGGAAAACCGTGAGGGTGCGGGAAAGGCTGAGGATGACTACATACGAGCCCATTTCCGCCGGTGAAAGCATGCTTACCACGAGAATCTGATCTAACTGGACTGACAGTGAGCCGAGGACGTCAATGCCGTACGAACGGATACCAAAGCTCAGCAGGAGCTTGCTGATCCCTAGGTCCGGTTTCAAGACGTGTACGTAGGGCCGCAGTTGCAGCAGGAGGTAATAAAACGAGGGTAGTGCCGAAATAATGTAGCAAAGCGCGGCGCTGAAAGGCGTGAGCGAATGAAATAGCGCAAGCACGACCAAGGGAATGAGCGTGGCAACTGGGGTGAGAACCTGCATCAGGTTCGAAGACGTAAAGGAGCCTGCTGCCTCCAGCACCGCCCTTCCTGCGAAGCTGAGGGAACAAATCGGGGTGATAATCAGAAACCATTGCGCATAGCGGATGATCTGCGGAGGATATCGATGCATCCAGTGGGGCAAAAAGATAGCGGCGATGAAGGTCACCAGTATGCCTGTGCACAAGCTCATCACCAGGCCGCTGGCGACGATAGCCCGGCGTTTCGCCGGATAGCAGCGATAGGCATGAATCATCGAGCTGGGCACGCCGAGCGACGAAATATACGAAAGAAACTGCGACCAGAGAATCATCGCGGCTAGCTGACCGCGTCCGGAGGGCATTAACGCGCGCGCAGTGATGATACCGGTGCCGGCATTGATCGCTTGGATCAGTATCCGGCTGCCGATCACCTGGACCACGGCATGTGCGCCTCGTTGCCGAGGTGCAGGCGCCGGATAGGCGTCCAGCAACGGTGTATCGGCAACAATATTTGCCTCCGCTGTGCTCATGCGGTGGTGTCTTCCTCCTGCTCTAACATTACGACGCTATCGGTGCGCCCTTGTGCCTTCGATACTAATGAGAAAAGCGCACTGCGACACATACTTGATTCCAGTGTGCTGCTAAATCCGGTGTCCAGCGAATTTTGTCCGGCAATGAAGGTCTGGTCTCATGCAGTCTTTTCCTCCATCTCCTCCATGCCGGCCACGAGCGGTGAACTCTCACGTACGCGGGCGCCGATTTTTGAAAGAAAAGCCCGCATACGCGCGTGGAATACCTCCACGCTGAACCCCCGGGCGTGGCTGCGAAGAAGCTGCTCGGGCCAGTCCATCGTCTCAAACCGTGTGATCGCCGCCGCCAGTTCCTCCGGCGTTTGCTTGTCAAAGAACACACCGGTAACGTCCTCCACGATTGTCTCCACAGCGCCACCGGCGCGGTATGCAATCGTAGGCCGACCCGCTGCCGCGATTTCGAGTGGTGCCATGCCAAAGTCCTCCTCACCGGGAAAAACAAGTGCGCGGCAACGTGCGGCGTGGTATTGAACCTCGAGGTCCGGTAGCCGGCCAAGAAGAGTAACCGTGGGGCCTGCCAATGCTGTAAGCCGCGCACGATCCGGACCATCGCCGATGACTATTAGCTTCCGGCGTATGAGATTGCAGGCTGCAATTGCGAGGTCAATACGCTTATAAGACACAAGCCGCGAAAGAACAAGGTAGTAGTCCTCCTGTTCATCCGATATAGCAAAACGATCGAGATCGATGGGCGGGTGAATTACCTGAGCGTGGCGCCCATAGACCCGCCAGATTCGAGCAGCAACTGCACGCGAATTGGCGATGAAATAGTCAGGTTGTCGAGAAGCGCTGATATCCCAGTCGCGCAGACCGCTGATCATGCCGCGCAGCACTACCCGATAGGCGGTACTAAACGACTCTCTCTGCGAGTAATCATCGAATCCCCACACCCAACGCATCGGCGTGTGGCAGTAACAGATATGCAGGGCATCCCGGCCAGTACGCACTCCTTTGACGTAACCAGAAGAACTCGAAATGACGAGATCATACTCGCTCAGGTCAAGTGAGCGAACGGCCAGAGGATAGAGAAGGAAATAAAGCCGGTAATAGTCCCGAAGGCGAGGCAGGCGCTGCATCCACGAGGTTGTGATCGGGATCTCCGTAAGGCTCGGCGGCAAGCAATCTGGCAGCGCAACTGTGGAATGAAGGTCCGCGTGCGGCAGCAAACGCATCAGCTCTTCGGCAACTCTTTCGGCCCCGCCCAGCTGAGTAAAATAATCGTGCACAACAGCGACTCGCATACCCCTCACATTGCCCCGGAGCGCTTCAATATTGCAGGCACGGTCCGGGTAAGAATCTTCAGATCAAGAGCCAGAGACCATTCGTCAAGGTAGGCAAAATCAAGAGTCATCCACTGCTCGAAGCTCAGCGCGCTGCGGCCTGAAACCTGCCAGATCCCTGTGATTCCCGGTCGTACGCTGAAGCGCCGCATCAACTGAGCCTCCGTGAAGCGTGAGACATCTCGCGTGCTCATCGGGCGCGGTCCCACCAACGACATATCGCCTACCAGCACATTCCAGAGTTGCGGCAATTCATCCAGTGAGGACTGCCGCAGGAATCGTCCAAGGGGCGTGATACGAGGATCATTCTTAATCTTGAAAATCGGGCCGCGCGCCTCGTTCTGGCGTTCTAAAGAAGCCATGAGCGCGGGCGCATCCTGCACCATGGTCCGAAATTTGAGCATCGGGAAAATCCGCCGACGATACCCATACCGGCCCTGAACAAATAGAACCGGTCCCGGGCTGGTCAGTTTGATCGCTATCGCGATCAGTACGCAGAGCGGTAAAACTATCACCAGACCGATGCTCGCACTGATAATGTCCAGCGTGCGCTTTACGCTTTCGGCGGCAATCAACTTCTCATCCTTAGGAACCAGCTCAACGAAAAGAGGCGCGCGATCGCGAAGAACTCTGCTGAAGCTGAGGCCGTAGGTGTCGCTCAGAGTACTGACACGCACACCAGCGGCCTCGGCGACGGAGACTGCTCGCTGCGCCATGTCGTAGCAGGAACGCATCGGGACGGCAACAACCAATTCGTCAACAACGTTATGGAGTAAGTAGTCTGAAAGAAGATCTACATGGCAGGCGTAGGATGCCTTTAATTCGATCGGCAGCATCTGGGGGTCGCGGTCATCCACAAAGCCGATAAGCTCCTTGCTTCCGTGATACCGGATGCGCAACTCTTTCCAGGCCTTCATCGCACGCCGGCCAGTCCCAAGGATGAGTATCCTCTCCGGTTCGTCACGTTTCGAACGAAGCCCACGATTCGCGACGAGCAATCGCCCAAGCTGATAGATACACGCCGATACGAAGAATTCTGAAAGAATCATCCCGACAGGGCTGGGAGATCTGCGCAGCAGCAAATAGACTGCTACGAAGCTTGTGATGATTGCGGAGCATGCCACAGCCCTGCCTGCAGCGCTTAGCCACTTCCTGAAGTCATTTTGATAGAGTCCGAACGCCCCTGCACATTTTGTACTCAGGACAGCGAACACGATCAGGAACATGGCGTTGAGCAGGGTAATGCGAATCTCGAGAAAGTTCGTGAGCGTTCCGGGCGGCATATACAACTGGTTCGCCCAAATTACTGCGAAGGCGGCTAGGGCCGAGAAAATGAGACCATCGATGGCAAGAGTTAGCGTGCCAGGCCTTTGTCTCATTGGGTACTCCTTAAATCCGTTAAATTAAACAATGTAGCTCCCAGTCTTAACGCGCTCCTATGCCTCGCTAGAAAGCAGGCACACCAGGAGAAAGGCTCGAACTGAACGAAACGGCGTGCATATAGCGGGAGAAATGCTCAAGCTTGTTTGCTGGCACCAGCAACATGTCACCCGGTTGAAGCACCATATCTTGCTCTAGCTTTGAAGTTTTATCAATGTTGTGCAGATTCAGCTCGCGAACCTCACCCATATCAGCATTGATATGACGAAATACGATGATTCGAGTATCTTTCGCGCTCAACTTGAATCCGCCCGCCATCACGACAGCCTGCATAGCGGTCATGTTCTCGCGAAGGTCAATCCTGCCCGGCTGGAGCACTTCGCCGCCAACTACTACGTACGGCCGTTGAAAGCTACTTAGGATCAGGTTGAGTTCGGGATCGTTCAACCGCTCGGAATCTTTCTTAACAATCAGATCGTGTGCCTGGTCGAGAGTCAGACCTTCAAGATGGACGGTGCCGGCGATATTCAGGCTGGCATAGCCGTCAGGCTGAATCGTAACCGATTGATTGTATTCAGGAGTCACTCGATAGTTGAGATCGATAACATCGCCTATGTGTAATGTATAACGCGGCCGCTCGTGCAACTGGTCGTCTGCGTGCGCGGACGTGATCAGCAAAGCAGCGAGTAAACACCATGTACCTTTCATCGTCGTAGTTACTCCTATGTTGCTAAAATCCGTCGATAGAGCCAGTTAGGAACAAAGTATTTTCGTTTATTTAGAATGTGACCCCGGATGAGGCCTCCCGCCGCCTCAATTTGACGTTCAGCATGCAAGATCTGGTGTGGCTGTGTGCGATTTGCTTCGACGACAAGCAGCATGCCGTCTACCAGAGGTGCGATACCCAAAACATCGGCACTCATTTTCAGAGAAGGGCAATCTATCAACACATAGTCAAAGTGCGATCGCAGCCCGCTTATGCAGTCTCGGCGATGTTGTCTGTTGCCATGCCAATTCATCAGTTGTAGATCTGATGTGGACCTGTTAAATGCGTCTTCTCTCATTTCAAGCCAGTCATCTTGCATCGGCCTGACGGTTAGCGCCATAGATCCAGAAAACGGCAAGGTGCCGGTCTGAAGGTATGCCAGATCGACGCGGGCCACGCGTTCTGGGGCCTGTGTCCCAAGTTCATTGGCCAGGGCCCGAACCACATGCGTGACACCTTCTCCTGGCTGAGCTGAGGTGAAACAGAGCACGATGCCCTTGTCGGCATCAGCTCGCGGCTGTTGCAGGAGGTTATAGATCAGAGCTCGAAAGATGGAATCATGCGGCTTCATAGTAGTGTCTCTTCTCAGAGCGCCGGGCCAACGGACCGGTCGTCGTTCCGAAGGCCGAAAAGAGACCAAAAGTTGGCCCAGCCCAGCCTGTTCAATTGGGTCGGACGCATTCCGGGCGTCGTGAATACGGCCACAGAGCCAGAACGTCCTCCTGAATCGAGAATTGCGGGCGGTGCGGCTTCTCCAAGCGGTATCGTGGCCAGAACAGGGAACTTAGAAACCTGTTCAAGCTCGTATGGAGTGGAAAAGCTCCGCCGTCCATTTTCAGAAAGGAAGGCCATGAATGCGCCGATGAATATAGAACTCAAGACGGCCAATACCGTATCCCGCAGCGGCTTCGGGTGAACCGGTGTAGGCGAATAGGTTGGATATTGCACGACAGCCACATTGAGCAAATCGTGCGTGTCCATTGCATCTGCGATCTGAGCGGCATCGCGTTTTTGCGCGTACAGCTGGTAGTTGCTTTCTGCGTCGGAGACGTCATGCTGGAGAGCTTTGAAGGTCGTTTCTGCTCCCTCCGCTTTGTTCAACTGATCCTGCAAACTAGCGATCGATGCTGCCAGGCCCGCACGACGCGCCATTACACCACGTATGGCTGCCTTGTTCGCGTTGTAGCTTTGGTCAGCAGCTTGCCAGGTCGGATTGACGTCAGTGGTGACTTCTCCAAAGTGATTGGAGCGAGCCTCATTGAGTGCCTTCTGGGTCGACGCAATTTGATCTTCCACCTGTTTCAGAAGACGGTCTCCCGGCTTGTACTTTGTAAGCAACTCAGTCTTCTGATTTTGCAGTTGAATGAGCAGCGCGCTCATCTGATCCATATATCCGGAATCGGGCACTGTTCGTTGCGCAGTGTTCTGCCGAGGCGGAACACTGTCCAATTCCTGGCGGTCTGACACAATCCGTTTTTGCATCTCGGCGATCTGCACGTCGGTATTGCGCAAATTCATCTCAGCGTCCGCGAGTTGCTGTTCCAGCCATGTCTCTTTGTCGCCGGGCGAAGTCAGAGCCTGCTGTTGCTGATATAGCGAAAGTTTCTGCTGCGCCGCGACCCATTCGGTCTTGTATTTCTCCACTTCTTCGGCGAAGAACTTCGAGGCGCCGCGTGGCCTGGTTAAATCTTGCTGCTTGGCAAGAAATACGCTGAGCAGGCGGTTTAAGGTATCGGTCGCCGCCTTAGGGTCATGCTCTCTCAGTTCGACCGTGATCAGGTGCGATTTTTTGGTCGGAGTAATTTCGAGGTGCTTATAAAGGAAGTTTGTAGCGGCTTCGTGTTGATTCAACTGCGCCATGCTTCGATCTTCCACCGGAGTGTTACTCCATCCAGGCGAAACTACCTCATCCAGCACATCCTGGCTCTGTAGGACCTGAGCTTGAGAATTCAGCTGCTCCTCAGTCACTTCGCCCGGAGGCGGCATGGCGGCGGTTGGCTCCGCGGTAACCTGCTGAGCTCCGCGTGCATTCTGAATCAACAGCACCATCTCGGAACTGAACTTCTTGTGTGTTCCGAAGATGAAAAGCATGGCTAGTAGAAAAGTTGTCAGTGAAGACCAGAAAAAAACTCGCGATTGCCGAAACGCGGTTTCGACGATCGATACGAGGGACGAGCCGGATCTATAGTCGGTTGTTAAATGTTGAGGCATAAAACTCTCGCGGCACTATCTTCGTGAATAAAAATATGAAAAGAATATGGGATAAGAAACACAGGCACCATCTCAGAGTCGTTTGACCGACGTTTACCGATCTTTCTTACTCTTCTTGCTGGAGTCTCGAGGCCGTGAACTTCTTACCAACGCCGTGAAATTCTTACCAACGCCGTGAAATTCTTACCAACGACACATGGTTTACGATATATGGTTTAGACCCGTGAGCGGACGTTTAGGTTGTACCGCGCTGCTGACTAGCGATTAATAATTGCTTAATCTTTCTAAAGCAATTCAGGGCCCAACTTGCACAACCAGACAGTAGATAGAAGCGTCCAAGCTGGGATTGCTTGGGATCAATCTTCATAAAAGGCGAGACAAGGACAGATTCGAAAGTGTAGCTCAAACAGAATATTTTTAGTTCTCTGCGTGCACACTGCCCTTAAACAGAGTGTGCCACAGGAAAACAACAGAAGCAAGCCATAAATCACTGACCTTCAATAAAATTCTGTGAACAGCCGACCCGAAGGGTCGAGGTGCGTCGGCACCAGACTCAATAACATGATGCACTTGCGATGGTTTCAATCTACCGCCAACACTAAGGTAAATTCTTTTCGAGCTATAGAAACAAGCCAGATGAACTATGGTTCTCGTTCTGTTATCAAGGGGTCATCGTGTCGAACTTGAGTATGGCGCCCGCTGATAGGTTTGGCTGCTGTGTAACTGCTGATGTTGCAAATCCTTCTGATGACACTACGTGGCCAGCATAGGAATTGACCCCGCCCGCTGATTGCAGGCGCCCTCCGCTTTCATCGCCTTGCGATCCGCTTCTGGTCTTGTAGTCGGTATATAGCTCAACTCCATCGATAGACGAGGCACGAAGCGAGAATGCTCCCGGTTGGTCATCGACGGCGGGCTTTACCGACGCCACCACACCGGCAACTGGAGTGCCCGCAAGTGCATAGACTCGTCCTTGAGGGCTTACGAGGTCGTCGACGAGAACTCCGTCCCAGTTGGTACCGGGAGTGACGTTGCCGGAATTCAAAGCGTGCCGCAGTCGTACCTTGAAGGAGATCCCGGCGGGGATGCGAAGCGTGGGACGTATCGTGCCGGAAATGGTTCCCGATTGTGTGTTTCGCACCGTCTGGGCTTCTCCACCGGCCATCAGCAACGATGAGCCTATGACTAGCAACCCGATCGCTATACGAAAGTCTCGATTGTTACTCATAATTGCTCACCGGATCCATTTTTAGCGCGCGAGTACGCCATTGTGATCAAGGTACATCGCTATCCTTTCACGCGGCATGCGCAACTATTAGTTCTCTTGTTTGGATGCGAGGACCTGTTGCTGCCCTATGTTGTTGTATTGCAATCGATAAAGCTCCTGGCACTCCATCGCGTGAATCGTATACCTGAAGCCAATGATCCAGGGATCATACGGGCTGCAGAATTCCGATAGCTTTGTCATGGTCAAGGACGGGTCATGAGTGAAGCCAAACTCGTCTGCCGCTTTGCTGGGAAGGACGACATACTGGATATGATGCTCCCTCAGATATTCGGGTATATGGCCCGACGTCAAGTATGGCACGTAAGACGGGTCGACCAATCCCCCGAGGTCAAGCAGCCCCTTGCCCCAGGTGTAGCTGATTCGGCCAATATCAAAAGCGGCCACGTCTGCATCCGGGGGAAGATTCTCCAGCATCCAGTGCGCCATTTTTCCGTGTGTATCGTTGATGTGTGCGATTCCATCAATCGTCACGGTTCGCCAAGTGCGCAGAGACGCTGTTCCGGCAATGGCGAGGGCAACGACTGCGACGGCAGCTGTCCATTGAGCGTGTCCTTTCTTCACTTTATTGAGCAACCATAGAAATCCAAAAAAGAGAGAAGGGAACAGGAGCAGGAGATTGAGTGGTTGATATCGGCCGCCATGACCTCCCGTAGGAAACGTAAGGAGATAAATGCAGAAGTGAAGAGTGGCCCACAAGAACAGAAAGCTTACGCGTGGGAGCCCCTTCGACACGAGCGCATAGACGCCGATAACTGCCAGGGCAAAAAGCAGAAATCCGTATAAGGCAAAGCTGCCGTGGACTTCACCAAGACTTTGCATCTGTTGAACATATCTTGTAGAAAACTGACGGGGCAGGCGCTGAATCCAGGCACCAAGAAAGCGCATCATGGAGTGGACGGCGTGTGGTCCGCCACTGGTGTGGAAGTACAGCCAGGTTCGGCCCTTCAGCGTCGCCGGCATGAACGAATGCGATGTGTAGAAGTTGGTCCCGAACAAGAGGATGAGGAAGACAGACCAGACGGCGAGAGCGGAAGTGACTTCAGACAGCGTGCGTTTAATCTTCCAGGCGAAGATAGCCAGAAGTGGCCCAAATACCATGGCTTCAGGCCGTGTAATCGCCAACAGGCCTGCTCCCAGGCCAGCCAAGAGGGCGTTCCGGCGGCGATGCGGGCCGAGTTCGAACCAGAAATAGATAGAGATGAGCACCAGTACGATGAACAGAAGGTGCTCCATCCCAATGAGCCCCAGCCATACGAAATTTCCGCAGAGAGCCGGAGATGCCGCGAGAACAAAACTGAGGGGCACAGACATTCCATCGCGGCGCGAAAGAATGAAAAGCATAGGGCCAATCAGTCCCAGCATGATCCAGCTGAAGAAAAAGTTGAACTTAACTGGATCGATATGCAGAAACTTGTAGTTCGAGGCCTGCAGACACGCCCAGATCAAGCTGGTGGCGCCGGAAGATGCTTTGCCGGGGATGAATCCGAGTACGTCGTAATGGGCGAAATTGCGCGCGACGGTTTGATGGATATAAGAGTCATCGAGGGGAAATCCATACTGAATTCTTAGTGAGCTGCCAAGGATGAGAAAGCTTCCGGAATAGAGTAAAAGAAGCAGCGATAGCGGCAGCCATGGAATCGCCGATCTAGGATGAGTCCCCGGATAATCCGCTATGGTCATCTCACCTACGCTCCTGGTCAGACTTTAGCATCAAAGTTTAAGGTGTCCATTCTTACTTCCCGGCAAACCCGCCGGTTCTTATTTGAAATGAAGACTTTCGGGGCATCTTTAAAGCATCAACTACAGGAACAAAGTCAGAACATGACCTATATAGAATGCTTCGTAGACTTGTTGCACCGCATCGTCTTCAGAGAAAGAGAGTTTAGTGCTTGCGATATAATGCAAGTAGACAGGATTTGCAACCGAGATGCAAGACATGGCGATCCTTCCCGCACATTCCGAATCTTCTAGTACGTGCTTGTTGTCACAAGGCTTGGGCTTTCGGAGAATGAGTCATGATTATCCCCGTACTTTTCTGCATCGATGGGAAGTTCTGGCAGCATCTTGCCGTAGCGATCGCTTCTCTGCTTGAAAATAATCGTCAAAGTACGTTCCTCATAATTGTGGTGTCGGCCGCAGAAATGGATGCTGCGGCAGTTGCGAAGCTCCGGTCAATGATCGAAGCGAGAGGCAGCTCTCTCGAAACGATCGTCTATTCGCAGGCAACGAATTACCAGCATCTGCCTACGCATAGCCATCTTACCTTTGCCATCTATCTGCGACTATTCATGACCGAGTACCTCGATCTCTCTATCAACAAAATTCTCTACTTGGACAGCGATATCATCGTTTGCTCGAACATCCTGGAGCTGTGGTCTCTGCCATTGGGAGATGCCTATATCGGCGCTGCACGCGAACCATATAACCGCCGGCAGCGCGAGCCGTTGGGCTTTTCACCCACTGATCTCTATGTAAACTCGGGCGTGATGCTTGTGAACCTTGAACGCTGGCGAGCAGACCACGTCTTACCTCGCCTGCTCGAATTCGCTCAAAACAATAAAGAGATTATCCATAGCCCGGATCAAGACACCATCAATAGTGTTTTCCGCGGGCGGATTTGTGATATCGGTTACCAGTGGAATTGGCAGGCTCTTTTCCCGCGTTTCACCCCCGCAGAATTGGGGTTGGATCATGAGACCTTTTCCGCTCTCCGCCGCGCGCCAAAGTTGGTACATTTCACTTCTCCCTACAAGCCATGGTTCTATCGCTGGCAACCGCATTACAAGGATATGTACTATAAATATCTGGCACATACTCCCTGGGCCGCCTACGATCCGCCGGATAGATCGCTTATGAATATTCCAAAGCGTTCAATCAAAATTATGCAGCGTGCACTGGAATGGCACTTTCCTTCATTTGCTCGTGCGTTGAGGAATCTGAAGGGAGTCTTCCAGGCCACTATCTCGTGATCTCACTTCGACTCGGCCAACCCGCTTTGCGCATCTATCTTGGAGAGGTGCGGAGAGCTTAGGAGCCAAGAAACCTTTCAGTCAGAACCTTTACGATTACAGGGCCGATACGGAGAGAAGTATGCTTCATGTCCTGTCAATTCAAAGCGATATCATCGGAAACAAGACGTATAGCAATATCCTTCGCGAGTGCTTCGCTTCCATAAGCGACATTAAGCTGGATTCGCATTGGTACAATTCGGCACGAAGTGTGCCTACCCGGGTCATCAACAAACTAGCTTCTGTTTCCGTTCCTGTGCTGGACACAGGCGGAAGGAATTGTGCTCTTCGGCGTGCTCGCGTTGAGTGGTCATACGGTAGAACGAGCCGTTTACTTACGGAACGCCTTCTACAAACCCACTCATATGATCTCTTGCATTTCCATACGCAAATCCAGGCGTACGATGCTGTCGACCTAATGAGAAAAATTCCCACTGTAATAACAACCGATTTGACGGCTACGCTCGCGTCAAAGCAGCGCACGATCCTGTATCCATGGACCTATCGCATTAATATTGCGTTCGATCGCAGAGTGTTTGCGGCCGCGGAACATATCGTGGTGTTGACAGAGTGGGTGCGACAATCCGTCATTCGCGATTACGGGATAGATGCACGAAAGGTGAGTGTGATCCCCCCGGGGGCGCGACTGGCTAGCTTTTTACCGCCGCGTTTCGACGAGCGTCGCACACCCAGGCTGTTATTCATTGGAGACGACTTCGACCGTAAAGGCGGCTGGGATGTTCTGGATGTGTTTACAGAATATTTCTCCGAAACGGCTGAGCTGCACATCATGACGAACAAACAGATCAGGCTTCCAGGTAAGAACATCTACTTGCACTCTGGAGTTCTTCCATACACGCCACAATGGCACAACATATTACGAGACTCAGACATGCTCGTAGTACCAAGCTATGCGGAGCCTTATGGGTTGGTCTTTCAAGAGGCGGGGGGATATGGACTCGCACTTGTTGGCGGTCGTGTTGGAGGTATACCGGAGATTATTGTTGAGGATCGAACTGGTTTGCTGGTTGAGCCGGGTGACAGACAGGATTTGAGGTCCAAGATCGAGCGCCTGCTTTGTGATCGTGAGTACCTTATTGCGATGCGGAGACAGAGCTGGGAGGTCGCCTTCGAGCGCTTCGATGCACAAAAAAACATGAATAAGCTGGCAGAGTGCTTCCGAAGCCTTTCCTCCGTGGCGTCATCACACTGATAGCACTTTGAGACGGCGCGGCCTTTTCAATTCGGCCGGTCACTGCCAGAAATGCAATACCCGCGCTCGTCTGCGCAGGCCAACATGGCGCTGACCATCTCAGGATCCATGGGCTTGGCGAAGTAATATCCCTGCCCTAGCCTGCATCCCAGAGACTTCAGCCGCTCCACCTGTTCGACCGTCTCGATCCCTTCGGCGACCACTTCCATTTCGAGAGAACGCGCCAGGTCCAGAATCGTCCCGACAATCTCCGCGCTGTCTTTCTCCTCGGCGATTCCCCGGATGAACGAGCGGTCGATCTTCAGCGTGTCGAACGGGTAGCGATGCAGGTGATTCAGCGAGCTGTATCCGGTTCCGAAATCGTCCATGTGCAGGCCGACACCCAGCGTCTCTAAATCCTGCATGGTTTCGAGAGCCGCATCGGCGTTGCTCATCAGGCTGCTCTCCGTCACTTCCAGCCGCAGATCGTCCGCCGATACTGCGGTCTTCGCCAGAACCTCCGCCACATGCCCGGCCAGTCCCGGTCGCCCAAACTGCCGCGCGGAGAGATTCACGCTCACCCGCAGAGCATGCGTCTGCCCGCTTGATAATGCCTTCCACGCCGCCACCTGCCGGCAGGCTTCGGTCAATCCCCAGTCGCCCAGCGGCAGAATCAGGCCCGTCTCCTCGGCCAGCGGGATAAACTCGCCCGGCGAGATCAGCCCCCGCTTCGGGTGCCGCCAACGCACCAGCGCCTCGAACCCAACGATCGCCCGAGTGGCCAGATCGATCTCCGGCTGGTAATGCAGCACCAGCTGCCCGGTGCGAATCGCCTCTTCCAGATCCGCCTCCATCTGCAGCCGTGCCAGTGCGCGCTCCCGCATGCCGCTTGAGTAGCACACCAGCCGACCTCGCCCAAGGGTTTTGGCTTCCGTCAGCGCGGTGTCCGCGTCGCGCATCAACTCTTCCGGATGAGCATATCCCGGATCGGCCTGGGCTATACCCATGGCTGCGGATGGCGCGACCCGTTCGCGGCGCCACTGAAAAGGCTGCCGCAGTTCAACGTTGATATCCTTGGCGATCTCGATCGCCTGCTGCTCGTCGTTCACGCCCTCCAGGCACACCAGAAACTCGGCTCCGTTCAGCCGCGCAATCACAGATTCCGCCGGCGACTTCCATCTGGTCATGGCGTCGGTGAGCCGTGAAGCTGTCTCCATAAGCAGGGCATCGCCGCCCGCGTAGCCCAGGCTTTCATTCACCATTTTGAAACGTTCAATTGCCAGGGAAAGGACAGCAAAGTCCCAGGCTTCCATCGCCTGCGCCCGCTCCAGACGTCGCTCCAGATGTTCGATGAAATACATGCGGTTCGGCAGCCCGGTCAACGGATCGGCCATCCTGCGCTCTGTCTGGTCGGTCATCGAACCGGCAATACGAGTCACCACAGGCGCCATATCCTGCGATCCCCCGTTTTTTAAGCGGCAATGCCCCGCCAATCCGTGAACCACCACCCAGCGCCAGAATCCATGCCGGTCGCGCAGGCGATGCTCGTTGCGCATCCGCTTTGACTTGCCGGCGCATAGCGCCTTCAGCTCTGTCTCGAAGCGCGGACGATCCTCCGGATGCACCCTCTCCAGCCAGTGCGTGATTTCCCCGGCATATGCGCACGGCTCAAAGCCGGCAATCGCCTGCCACTGTGACGAGTAATGGGCGATGTTCCCGGCCACATCAAAATCCCAAAAGCCGTCCAGGGAGGCCTCGAGGGCAAGCTGGAATTGCTGCTCTGACTCCTCCTGAACCGGTTTGGCCGCCATGCGTTTCTCCGCATCCTCTCAACGATCGAGCCCGCCGCTCGAAAGCGACACGCCCACCTATGCAGGTATGCGGTTTATCGGGAGGATCGGGGATCAGCGTGAGCGGCTATTCTGGGCTGGCTCATTTTGAGATAGCTGAATGCCAGGGAGACGGTAGCAAGGCGATACTCACTCCCCGCCCGTCTCATTCCACAGGAAAGCCAGCTCATCTGCCTGATCCTCCACCAGTTGCGACACAGAAACACCGGCGCTGTGCCCGCCCTTCAGCGAGTAATGCAGCAAAATCGGACGGTCGCCGCCATTCGCCGCCTGCACCAGCGCCGTCATCTTACGCGCGTGCAGCGGATCGACGCGGGTATCGCTGTCTCCCGTAAAGAACATAATCGCCGGATACTTTGTTCCCGGCTTCACACCCTGGTACGGCGAGTACTTCACAAGGTACGCGAAATCCTTGGCGTTCTCCGCGCTGCCGTATTCCGTCGTCCACGCACGGCCGAACTCAAAATTCTCGTAACGCAGCATGTCGAGCAACGGATAGCCGCACCAGATCGCTCCGAACAGATCCGGCCTCTGCGTCATCGCCGCGCCCATCAATAGGCCGCCATTCGATCTCCCGCGGATCGCAAAATGTTCCGGCGATGTGTAACCGTTCTTGATCAGGTATTCCGCCGCAGCGAAGAAATCGTCGAAGACATTTTGTTTATTCCCGAACATCGCCGCCTTGTGCCAGGCCTCGCCGTATTCATTGCCTCCGCGCAAATTCGGCAGCGCGAAGAATCCGCCCTGCTCCATCCACCATGCATATTCGGGATTCCAGGACGGCGTCATCGGCACATCGAAGCCGCCGTAGCCGGTCATCAGCAGTCGCGCCTTACCGTCCCGCGCCAGGCCCTTTTTTCCCGCGACGAACATCGGCACCCGCGTGCCATCCTTCGAGGTGTAGAAGACCTGCGTCACTTCATACTGCGACGAATCGAAGGGAACCCTGGGCGTCGCGAAGACTTCAGACTGGCCGGTCTTCGTGTCGTAACGGTAAATCGTCTCCGGCCTGATAAACGACTCAAAGGTATAAAACCCCTCCGTCTCCTTCGCTCGCCCATACACCACCGATCCCGAGCCGATCCCTGGATAGCTCAGCGACCCGACTTCCTTCCCGTCCAGTGCGTAAATCGTCGTCTCGGTCTTCACATCCTTCAGCCGCGAGACGAACATCTTCCCGCCCACGATGCTGAAGCTGTCGATCACGTCCTTGCCTTCGGGAATCACCGGCTTCCACTGCGACGGCTCCTGGCCGGGAACCGCGTCGACAATTCGCCCGTTCGGAGCCTGCGAGTCCGTCATCAGGAAGAACCGATCCTCATAGTTCGCTGCCCGCGTGTGACCCTCAACGCCGTAAACGAGCTGCACAAAGTCGCTGTCGGGCTTGCGCAGGTCCTTCACCAGAATGTCGTCGCGGGTGGCGGGTACGCCGTGAGCAATCTGAACGATGAGATAGTGCTGGTTATCCGTAACCCCCGCTCCGATCAGGTCCAGTTCACCCAGCTTTACACCCCGATATTCACCGCCAAAGACCTTCACATCCTTATCGAGCGGCGTGCCGAAAATGTGCAGCCATACCGTCGAGCCCACATGCGGCGTAAAGCGCGAGTAATAGAGCCCCTTGTTGCCCGGAGCTAGGCTAATCCCGAAATAACGCGCCGCAGGCAGCACATCGGGAAATTCCGTCCGGTTCTTCACGTTGAGGGTGTGGATGATTAACTCGTCGGCTCCGCCCTGCCGCACCCCGTACACCAGCAGATCGCCATTTTCCGAGATGTCCAGAATGTTCACCGACGTGTTCTGATCCGCGCTCAGCTTCGTCGCATCGATCAGCCGCTCATCCTCGCCCTTCCAGCCATCGCGAACATAAATTGACGCCTGGTTCTCCTCTGCCAGCCGCTTTTCGAAGAAATACTTCCCCCCGTAAAGCTGTGGAATCGAGTAGACATCCACCCGCTCCAGTGCCGTCAAATCCTTCACAATCTGCGGGCGAATCTTCACCCGCGACAAATAGCTCTGCGTGTACTGGTTCTCGGCGTCGATCCACGCCCGCGTCTCCGAACTCTTCGCATCCTCCAGCCAGCGGTAAGGGTCTTCCACCTTCACGCCGTTGTAATCGTCCGACACCGGATGCACCGCAGCGACCGGCGCAGCAGGCAGCGTGATGCCATCGCCACCCTGAATCGTGCGCGTCTGCGCCTGCAGAGCGACGGCAAAGCAGAAAACAAACGGCGCGAGAGCTACCCCGCGCCTTCCGGAAAACAAATCACGTGCCTGCATCTGTAGGTTCCTTATTGAAGAGAGGATGAGACAAATATGCTCGGGACAGAAACTCCATCCTAATGCCTGCGAAACACATTGTCGCTTACAGGTGAATCCAACCCTCGACAATCGCCCACAACGAGACGCTTCCCACCACGATCCACAACAGCACGCCCTGAATCAGCGGCCTCGCTCCCACCTTTCGGATCATCTCGCGATTAATTCCCGTCCCGATAAGGAACAGCGTGACCGCCAGCCCCAGCTTCCCCAGGTGCGCCAGCGTGGGATAAACCGGCCTTAGCCACGGCACATAGCTGTTCATCACCGCGGCGAGCACAAACAGCAGGATAAACCACGGCCACTGCACCCGCGCCCGGCTCTTCTTCGCGATGGCCACACCCAGAGCCAGCGGCACGATCCACAGCGCCCGCGCCAGCTTGACCATGGTGCCGACAGATAGCGCGACCGCGCCATATTTAGCCGACGCGCCTACCACCGAACTCGTGTCATGGATGGCCAGGGCCGCCCACAGCCCGAATTGCGTCTGCGACAGATGCAAAGCGCCGCCGATCACGGGAAAGATAAACAGGGCGACCGAGTTCAGCACAAACACCGTTCCCATCGAAACGGCCATCGCCTCTTCGCTGGCTCCAGTCACCGGGCCAAGCGCTGCAATCGCGCTGCCCCCGCAGACCGCCGTGCCCGCCGAAATAAGAAATGACTGGATCTTTTCCACGCGGAACAGCCGCCCCAGCAGCAGGCCCAGCCCCAGCGAGAAGATGATTCCGATCGCCGTATATAGAAATCCTGACCGTCCTACGCGAACCACTTCACCGAGATTCATCCCGAAGCCCAGGCAAACCACCGAAGTCTGCAACAGGAATTTCGAAAGCCGCTGTGCATCGAGGTGATAGTGATGGACTGTGAGCATTCCATACACGAGCCCGGCGGCCAGAGCGAGCGGTGGTGAGAGAATCCCGGCGGCCGCCAGAATGATTCCCACGAAGAAGAGATTTTTTGCCATGCCACTATGAGAGTGGCACCCGCGTCTTAAGCAGTCCAGACGTATTTCGCGATGAGTGATAAGTTTTTCTTATCGGGCTTTTTTCGCGACTCCGCTCCGCTTCCGTCAGAGCGAACTGCTCGAACGCCCCAGCTGCGCCGTCAGGCGCTGGCCCGGATCGCTGAATGAGCGTCAGATCGCGAACAATCTCAAGTCCCGCCACGTGTACTGGCTTCAACGTGCCCAACCGGATCTCCTTGCCGATTGCCCACTGCGAGACAAACCCCACGCCCAGCCCCGCTTCCACCCCCGAAACAATCGCCTCTGTCGAATCGAGATCCATGGCGACGCGAAGTTGCCTCAGCTTCAACCCGCTGCGTTTCAACGCGAGCTCGACCACGCGCCGCGAGCCCGAGCCCGCTTCCCGCATCAGCAACGGAGCCTCCGCGAGCGATTGCAGCGGAATCTCGCGCATCGCTGCCCAGGGATGCCCCCGAGGCACAATCAGAACCATGCGATCTTCGAGAAATCGCCTCTTGCGAAGTTCACGGCTGGATGCGGGCCCTTCAATGATGCCGATCGCGAACTTGCCCTTCAGCAGCAGCTCCACGATGTGCTCCGTATTCCCGCTCGTCACCGAAAGCGTCACCAGCGGATACTGTTTTTGAAACGCACCCAGCATGCGCGGAAGAATATATTGCGCCACGGTCGTCGACGCGCCCAGGCGCAGCTCGCCCCGCGGCTCGCCCTGCACTCGCGCGAGTGCCTGCAGCGCTTCGCCCGCTAGTTGAGCCGAGCGCCGCGCATATTTCAGCAGCACCGTGCCGGCCGCCGTCAATTGCACGCGATTTCCGCTGCGATCGAAGAGCGTCGTCCCCAGCTCTTCCTCGAGCGCATGAATTTGCTGGCTCACCGCAGGCTGGCTGAGATTCAACCGCTCCGACGCCTTGCGAAAGCTCGCCTGCTCCGCCACCGCGCGAAAAACCTTCAGCCTGAAATTTTCCATTGTCTTTTCTTTTTCCTATACCGGATCGGCACTCCCTGCCGCCACACTGCTTTTCGCTGACCGGATCTTAGCTACTCGGACTTTAGCTGATCTGTAAAATCAAGCCATCCGCATGTCCTCCATCCCAAGCCCTCCGCGCTGGCAGCGAGCACTCTCTCTTCTGCGCCCTTCTCACCGTCACTCCGTCTTCAGCGCAACGCTGCTGCTCATGGCTACGACCATGCTTTCGCGCGTCATTGGATTGGTTCGGGTCAAATACATCGCCTGGCTCTTCGGGCGCAGCGCTGACGCCGACGCCTTCAACGCCGCCTTCCAGCTTCCCGACATGATCTCCTATTTCCTGGTCGGAGGAGCCGCCTCCATCACCTTCGTCACCATTCTCAGCCGATATCAGGAGCAGGGCCGGGACGAGGAGGGCGAGCGAGCCATGTCCGTCATTCTCACCACCATGACACTCGTGCTGGGCACGGCGATTCTCCTCGCCGAGTTCGCCGCGCCCTGGTACGTTCGCTGGTGGTTCAACGGATTTCCCGCCGCCAAGGCCGCTCTCTGCACCCAGCTCACCCGCATTCTCCTGCTGGCGCCACTTCCTTTCTTCGCCGCGGGAGTCCTGAGTTCCATCCTTCTCGTCCGCAAGCAGTTCGCCTTGCAGGCGCTCTCGACGTTCCCCTACAGCCTCGGTCCGATCGTCGGCGGCCTCCTTCTCGCGCATTCTTTGGGCGTCCACTCCCTCGCCATCGGCACGGTCGCGGGAGCAATCTGTGGTCCTCTGCTGATCAACGCCATCGGGGTCCATCGCGTCGGCGTGCGCGTTCGCCCCATGCTCGACTGGTCGAATCCCGGCCTCCGCGAATGGGTCCGCCTTTCCGTCCCCCTCATGCTCGGCGTGTCGCTCGTCACCGCCGATAACTGGATCATCAACCACTTCGCTTCGCACACCGGCGGAGCCATCTCCCTGCTCGCCTACGCCAAGCAGCTCTTCACCGCGCCCGTCGCCTTGGGCCAGGCCGCGGGAGCCGCCTCTCTGCCCTTCCTCGCTTCTCTCTGGGGAAGGCCCGGCGACGATGGCCGGCCCAATCCCGCGCCCTTCGGCCGTGCCGTCAACGCATCCGTCTCGCGCATCCTCGCGTTTTCCATCCTGCTCACCGCCCTCATGATCGCCATGGCGCTGCCCGCCGTCGATCTGCTTCTGCGTGGCGGAGCCTTCCATCGCGCCGACTCCGCCACCATGGCTCTTTTCTTCGCTATCTTCTCCCTGTCGCTCTGCCTGTGGTCCGCGCAGGCCATCTACGCGCGCGCCTTCTACGCCGCTGGCAACACCCTTACACCCATGATCGCCGGAACTCTCGTCACCCTGGTTTCGTGGCCTATCTACGCATCGCTCTACCGCGTGCTCGGACCCGCCGGCCTGGCCATCGCCTCCGACATCGGAATCCTCATCCAGACCCTCACCCTGGCCATCCTTCTCGACCGCAGCCGCATGGTTCCGCTGCGCGGTCTCGAATACCCGGAGCTGCTGCGTTCGCTTCTGGCCGCCGCCGTGAGCTACGCCGCGCTTGTTGGACTGCGCCATCTCTTCCCGACTACTAACCGCCTCTACGAGCTGCTCCTGCTCCTGATCGCTTTGGTGGTCTTTACAGCCATCACCGCGGGCGTTCTCAAGCTCACCGGATCAAAGCTGCCCGACCAGCTCATGGCCCGCTTCGCTAAATCCGCCCCGGCCTAACAGCCCCCGTCAAAAAAATCGGGGCCCATTACAGGCCCCGTTCAGATCATCAGTCCTTGTAAGGATCCCACTCATTCGCTCCGGCCATCGCCACGCCTACCGGAGTCAGCGTGTGCAGAATCTTCACGCTGTTCTCGTGCGCCGTGAGCACCTCGTTGAGGCGCTTGTAGCAGTGCGGAGACTCATCGACGCCCGCGCCGCGCAGCTCCACGTTGGCCTCTGCGATCTTCGCGTTCATCATCTCGCGCGTGATCTTCCCGGCGCGCTTCACCTCACCGGTCTTGCGATCGACAGCGCCCGTTGCCTCGCGGCGTCCCATCACACGTCCGGCGCCATGAATGGTGCTGAAAAGAGCCAGTTTCGACTCTTCACTCTTCACGCCTTCCAAAATGACCGCCGGCTCCGCCATTGTTCCGCCGACAAATCCCTTCTGCCCGGGAAACGCCGGAGTCGCGCCCTTACGGACCACCCAATAAGATTCGCCCTCGTGCTCTTCGCGCCACGCAAAGTTGTGGTGATTGTGGACACTCTCCACAATCGTCGCTCCCAGCAGGCGCGCCACGCGATCGCACACCCAGTCACGCCCGGCGTAGGCATATTCGCCCGCCAGGGTCATGGCGCGGATGTACTGCTCGCCCAGGTCACCCGACGCCGAAAGCACGCAAGGCTCGACCTCCATGCCGTCCTTGGCGCCCGCCGCGTTCAGAAACCACGTCGCAACTCCGTGCCCGAATCCGCGCGACCCAAAATGCACGCCGATCCACACCCGATCCTGCTCATCGGTAAACAGATCGACATAATGATTGCCCGACCCGATCGTTCCCAGCTGCACCTGAGCCTTCTGCTTGAGCGGACGCGTAGCCTCAACATCCCAGCCGGCGTGATCCCGGTCGAAGATCTCATGTTCCACCTTCTCAGAGTTTTTCTGCCCCACGCCGAAGCTCAGCGTCGACCAGACATCGTCCATAATCGTGCCGATCTTCGCGCGCAGCTCCTCACCCGGCATATCCACCCGAACCGCCTTGTTTCCGCAGGCAATATCAAAGCCCACGCCTGAAGGGCTGATCGCGTCCTTGTACGCCACCACTCCGCCAATCGGCACCGCATAGCCCAGATGCCCATCGGCCATCAGGGCGGCGCGATCCGCCGTAGCCGCGCAGGTCTTGATCTGCGCCAGCGTCTTTTCTTCGTGCTCTCCCCAGACAGGAATGTTTCCTACCATCTTCATGACTTTCTCCTTACCCATCCGGATCGTCCGTCCAGATTCGTTTTATATCGCCGCGACTCCCAACATCCTTCGCTCGATAAAGCAAAAGCCCCAGCCTGCTGGCCGGAGCTTCTCAAAAAAACTCTCAGTAGATGAGCGTTAACTCGCGAGCGGACCCCGGTCCCGGCCGTGTTGATTCGACGGCGTCACTGCCGGTGTACTCTCGGCAGCGAGTCGATGATTTCGGAGTTGGGATAGGAGTCGCATCGCTTCTGGTGCTCTGTCGAGCTGTTTCACTACACCACGGCAAATTGGAATTTGCAAGCCTTCTTTTTCCCGATGTAGGTCGACTTGGAATCAACCGGGGGCTGAGACCATTCCTCTGACACATCCCACTCAGCCTGTAACGATCGAGATGGCACTTGTCCAAAATGGCGACTCTTCGTCATGTGCCAACCTCCGACTTGGCGACCAACCACCCGAAACATTGCTTTGTTGGCATCAAGTGAGCGTGGCCAGCTAAATAGAATAGCTTCTGATGCGGCGAGGTAAGCTCATCGAAGCATGATGAAATAGAAAGGAATGCCTAAAGCTCGCCCAGATGGCAGGACCGTCCGGCTCCATCCTGTGGCGGCGAGATTCGGCAATCGCGGTGACTGTGTAAACTAGCACTCACTACTCCATTGTCAGACACGGGTTGAGGCTGTGTCCGTGGAAGCGGTTTGACTTTGGAAACCATGATTGCCGAGATCCAGCGGCCCTTCAAGGCATGCTCCCCGGAGTCTCCTGTGCCCGAGCCCCATACTTGCATTTCCCGTCTACGCGCCCCGAGAGATGGCGTTCGCGGTCGAGCCCGAAACCACCGCGTGAGGTCTCTCCTGTTCACACTGCTGCTTGCCACGGCCATTCCGTATGTGCCGAACACGCTCGCGCAGACTGTTCTGAATGCCAAACTCCCGGTGGTGCCGCCTCAATCTCCGTCGGAGCCGTCCGCGTCTGCGCCGTCGCCGGCTGCAAGCATTGCTGACCGGGCCATTCCTCTGCCACAGGTCGCTGACCAGGCCGATGAGTTGGATAGCAAGTTAGAGGAGATCTCCCGAAAGCTCAAGGCCCCGTCGGCTCAGATTGCGCCCGACCAGACGATTGCCGCCCAGGCTGCTCAGATTGAGGAACGGGCGATGCAGGTCGACAGCTTCACCGAGCATCTGTCTGACAATCTGCAACTGCGCGACGAAGTCGTCTATTGGCGCGCCCTCAGCCGTCAGTCGGGCGAGGAGCGCAAGCTACTCTCCGCCCGCGCCTCTGAACTGCAAGGCCAAATATTTCTTCTAGATGAAGAACAGGCCAGGTGGCAGGCAACAGAAGCCCAGATCCACGACACCGGAGGCATCGAGGTCGTGGCCGCCCGCGTTCAACAGGAACTCACAGCCATTAGCACTGTCCGTTCTCTCGCCGATGCACAGTTGAATCATGTGTTGATCCTGCAGAGCAAACTCTCCACGACCAGCCGTCAGATTTCCGACTCCCTCGCGAAACTCAACGAAGCGGAAGAGCGATTTCGCAGCCACCTCCTTAATCAGGATAGTCCGCCGTTGTGGGCTGCGAGATCATTTCATGAACCCAGTCAGTCGATGCCCGTCTTACTTCGCAGGTCGGGCGATCAGGACTTCAGGACAGCCGGCGAATTCCTGCGGGCCTCGGGGGAAAGCCTGCTTTCCATCCCCATCGTATACATCCTGAGTCTGCTGGCGTTGTTCCGGCTCAAGCGCTATCTGAGCAGCGCGGAGCGGCCGGGAGTTCCAGCTGAGGCGAATGACATCCTGCGGCGGCCTCTTGCGTTGGCGCTTCTGGCAGCTTTGCTGATAAGCGTTCCCCAGATTCGTTCGGCCCCGCTTAGTGTCGCCCTGGTGTTTTACACGCTTTGGCTGTGCCTTGTGTTTCGGCTGACAGCTCTTCTCGTGGAGCCCAGGTTACGTTCATTCGTCTATCTTCTGCTGGTATTCAATCTGCTGGAGCTCCTGCGCGTTGGGATACCCCTTCCCCCCTTAGCCAAGCGCGCGCTTCTCACCCTGGTTCCGTTGGCTGCGCTGGTGACGTTCGCATGGCTGGCCCGGCCTTCGCGGCTTCGCCAGCTGCGCTTGTCTAACCGGGCTCTAGGCGTGTTACGGGCCGGGCTCGGGTTCGGACTGCTCTTTCTCTTCACTAGCGTGGCCGCGAATGTCTGTGGATTCGTTTTCCTGTCGCATGTCTTCGGGGTCGGCACTCTGATGAGCGCTTTGTTCGCGGTTGCTTACTACTGCGTAGCGCGGGTTCTGTTTCTGTTTCTTCTCATATTCTTAGACAGCCAATTGGCAAGCTCCTTCTCCAGCGAGATTCGGGCAAACATCGAGCTTTGGGGAAAGCGAGTCCTGATTTTTACTATTGCGTTTGCCTGGTGGACGCGCTCTGACCTGTACACATTCATGTTCCGCCAATGGGTGATGAACCTGGTCTCGGACATGCTCGCGTATTCCTTCGGAGTGGGGAAAGTTCATTTCACCGTTGGCGGAGTCCTCACCGTCTTACTCATTCTGGTGATTGGCTGCAGCTTGGCGAGAGGCTTCAGTTCCCTGTTGAGAAGCATCCTGATCGCGAGGCTTCCTGTGCAGCGGGGCCTGCCCTACGCAATCTCAAAAATTATTTACTACCTCCTGATCGTGCTCGTGTTGGGTATGGCCGTCACTAACGCTGGCGTGGAGCTGAACAAGTTCACGGTCATTACAGGCGCGATCGGCGTCGGCGTCGGTTTTGGTTTGCAGAACATCGTGAACAACTTCGCATCCGGACTTATCCTGCTCTTCGAGCGACCCATCCGCATCGATGACACCGTCGAAGTCAACGGACTGGTCGGCACGGTGAAGCGAATCGGCGCCCGCGCCAGCACCATCGCCACCTTCCAGGGCGCCGAAGTCATCGTGCCGAACAGTAACCTGATATCCAGCCAGGTTATCAACTGGACGTTGTCGTCTCCCTGGCGGCGCATCGAGATCCCGGTGGGGGTCGCCTACGGTACCGATCCCGAGGTGGTACTCAATCTTCTCGTCGCCGAGGCGGCTGCGCATGCGAATGTCATGACCGACCCTGCGCCGATGGCCTTCTTTATGGGTTTCGGCGACAGCGCCCTGAACTTCGAGCTTCGCTTCTGGTCAGCCCGCCAGGACATCTGGTTCCAACTCAAAAGCGATGTGACCACCGGGGTTTCCAGGGCGCTGCGCGAAGCCGGGATTGAGATACCCTTCCCCCAGCGCGACCTCCATCTGCGCAGCTCAGGCGTGTCGATCGCAGAGCTCGGAGCGCTTAATCCGAAGCCTCGATCTGCCAGAAACGGAGAGTTGGAAGCGCAAACCGAAGCAGCCGGGACACCGCCCGATGAGCACTCCGCCGCCCCGCCCCCTTCCGAGCCCGCGGCAGACTCACGCTGACGCCGAAGTGAACGAGTTTTACGGCTCAGCGATTTCTCTCAC
>Ga0210398_10000859_pt1 | contig 33185 bp, 30 predicted proteins | sample IncBWC4OmetaG_FD_161047 | JGI IMG/M metagenome (GOLD analysis project Ga0210398, IMG submission 161047) | Forest soil microbial communities from Barre Woods Harvard Forest LTER site, Petersham, Massachusetts, United States - Inc-BW-C-4-O | ecosystem: Environmental > Terrestrial > Soil >... | reverse complement strand
CCAATGATGCCGTAGAGCGCGCCTGACAGATCGCCAATCGACACGCCGCATCGCAACGGATCGCCCCCCGGCATCCCGGTGATGCTCACGGTGCCGCCGAGCGCCTGCGCGACGATATCGTAGGCCGGCGCGGCAGCCATCGGGCCGCTCTGCCCGAATCCCGAAATCGAGCAGAGGATTATTCTGGGGTTAGATGCGCTCAGGTGCTTGAATCCGACCCCGAAGCGTTCCATCGTGCCGGGCGAGAAATTCTCAACCACCACATCAGATTTATCGGCGAGCTTGATCAGCAGGTCCGCGCCTTCCTGGATGCGCAAATCGAGGGTGACGCTTTTTTTGCCGCGATTGACGCTGTAGAAATAGCCCGAATCGCCGCCGGGAATTATCGGTGCGAAGCCGCGCGAATCGTCGCCGCGACCCGGCACTTCGATCTTGATGACTTCGGCGCCGAGGTCCGCGAGGTTCATCGTGCAAAATGGCCCGGCCAACACGCGCGTCAGATCGATGACGCGGATCCCCTTGAGCGGTTGTTGTTCAATCACGCGAAGTTAATCTTCTACTTTGATTATTATGGTGAATGCCGGGCGCTTGACGATTCCAGTGTTGCTGCCCATCGTAGCTGACCTGATGACCCGAGCAAATTCCGGCGACGACACCTCCTCGACAATTATCCGCCGCGCCCGCAAATCCGACCTGCCTCGATTGCAGGAACTTTATCGCCAGCTCGATGGCAATCGTGATTTGAGCTCGCGCGTTTCGAAGGCCAAGCTCGCGGCCGCGTTCGATCAGATCGCGCTCGATCGGCATCACGAGATCCTGGTCGCCGAGGCCGAAGGAAAAATCGTCGGCACCTGTGACGTGATTATCGTCCCGCATCTCGGTCATGCGCTGAAACCTTTCGCCGTGGTCGAGAATGTCGTCGTCGATGCGAAGGTGCGGTCTGCTGGAATCGGCCGGCGCCTGGTGCAAGCGGCAAGCGACCTTGCGCGCCGCCGCGGATGCTACAAAATGTCGCTGACCAGTAATGTGGCGCGTCGCCGGGCGCATGAATTCTACGAGCGCCTCGGATGGCAGCGCACCCACCTCGGATACACGCTGGGATTGGAGTAGCCGCGTGGTTTGAGTTACGCTTCGAGGCGAAACCGCATCAGCAGCAACCCAGCCGCCTCAGCGGGCGAGCTGCGCAAGGAGAACTTCATGGGTGCATCAAGTTTAACTCAGGGCGGAACCGAATCAGTCGATCCCAACAATCGGTGGCGGCTTGATACTCCCGGACATCAAGGATGGCAACGCACAGTGATGCCAGACGATCCGAATCGGTTCCTGATGATTTCGGCGGATTGCCACGCGCAGGAACCCGCCAACCTGTGGGCCGAGCGCATCGACAAGAAATATCTGCCTCGATTGCCACGCGTCGAAGTCGACGAGAACGGGGTCAAGTGGAGTATTTCCGAGGGATGGGCGCGCTCGCGCCTGCTCGACAGCTCCCTGACCGGCGAGGATTTTTTTCGCAATAGCCGCGGCTACGATCCGCTCGAGCGCCTGCGCGATCACGTGCGCGACGGCATCGATGCGGAAATCATTTTTCCGAACAAGGGCCTCACCATGTGGGCCACCGCCGATGCGGAGTTCGCGACCGCGCAATGTAAAATCTGGAACGATTGGGCGTGGGAGACTTTCGGCAAATATAACGATCGCATGTCACCGATGGCCTGCATCGCGACCGCTGACGTCACCACCGCAACCGCCGAAATCCAGCGCGTCGCGAAGCTCGGATTTCGCGGCCTCACGCTGCCATGCAAACCGATCTTCGGCGCACACGACGCCCGTCATCCCAACTATAACCTCGGGATATACGACCCGATGTGGGCCGCCATCCAGGATGCCGACATCCCGATCACCTTCCACGTCTCGACCGGACGCGATCCTCGTGCGGCGCGCAAAGACGGCGGCGCGGTCATCAACTACGTTTCGCATTCGCTGGTGCCGACCATCGAGCCCGTCGCGCATCTATGCGCCTCGGGCGTGCTCGAGCGTTTTCCGCGCATCCGGTTCGCAGCGATCGAGTCCGGGATTGGATGGGTCGCGTGGGCGCTCGAAGCGATGGACGAGGCGTACACCAAGCATCATATGTGGGCGTTCCCCAAGATGAAGAAAAAGCCCAGCGAGTATTTTCATTCCAACGGCTACGCGTCGTTCCAGGAGGATCCGGTCGGACTCGACCTCGCGGTGAAGTACAATCTCGTCGACAATTTCCTGTGGGCCAATGACTATCCGCATCACGAAGGTTCGTGGCCACATTCGGCGCCGGCAATCGAGCGGCAGATGAAGGATCTCGATGAGGAGCAGCGCGCGAAAATCCTCGGCCTCAACGCGGCGCGGCTGTGGAAATTCGACATCGACAAGCTGATGAAATATCGGCAGCAACCTGCTGCCGCTTCAGCGTAGTCAGTACCAACAGATTCATCTTCGAAGGGCCGGCTCCCGCGTGAGGTCGGCCCTTCTTGCGCGAAGGTTAGGAACGGCGCGCCTCGAAACTCCGCAAGACTTCAGGCGCCGGCAGTATGCTCTTCGGTCGCTTCGCTCGGCGAAAATGCCTGGCGAACCCCGTTGGACCTTGACATCCATCCGCGAATCGCATCAGCCAATTCTCGCGCGCCGATTACGTCCAGCCCGAACCGAATCGGCAATGACCGTGGCAATGCTTCGATGGCTTCGCGTCCGCCGGGCCGCGCCGCCAGCCGATCCAGCAGCCGCGCAATCAGCGCATTGCGGGTCGGACGCAAACGCGTATCGGCATAGATGTGCACGATGAGTTCCGCGGCAAGGATTACCGCATCGGGCATCGCAACCCGGGCGGTCGCAAACTGATCGAGCGCCTGTTTGAGCGGGAAATGATTGGCGCTCCAGCCTGCGAGCGCGCCCGCGCGCATCAGCGTCTCCAGGCTTGGGGTAGTGAAGGTGTAGCCCCAGCCCGCGAGTTTGGTGCACGCGGTTGCGAGCTGCGCGGGCTCCAGGTTGCCGGCCTGCACGCGCGCCATCAGCGCCGCCTGGGTCCAGACGCGGCGCACGCCAAACTCGTTGCACGCCACATTCGCGAGGACGCGGTCGTCGGTCCACAGCACATGGCCCGGCATCGACGCGAGCAGGATGCTTTCCGCGCCATGAAGACCGAAGCGGGCGCTGAGCTCCTCGCGCTGGTTGGAAGTCAGCGTCGACAAGCCGCCGCCGTCGCCAACGGTGCATATCGAGGCGATCAGATCCGCCAGTCCGCGCAATTCCAGATCGACGCTTTCGAGATCGGAGCCGATTCGATTCAGGGTACCGGCCAGCGCGGGGTTCGGCTCAAATTGAAAGCGACGCATCACATGCAACGTCGCCGGCGAGACGATAAATCGGCGCGCCCAGGTTTTCAGCAGGTCGAGGCCCCCGAGCAGGCACAACGTCGCGATCGCGGTGAGATCGAGCACCATCGAATTCGCACGATTGCCGGCGGTCAGCGCCGCCTCGAGTTCCTCCTCCGAGCCCTCGCAGCATTTGATGATCGCATCCGGCCGCGACGCCAGCGAAAAAACGCTATGCAGATCGTTCAACCCGACCCGTTCGCCATAGCCGCGAATCGAGAGCGGCGTCAGCGCATAGATTTTGTGCGCGTTGTCGCGAACTTCTTCGCTGCTCATCCCTTGCGCGACCCCGCCGAGGTCGTAGGGCGCTTCTGCGGCAGGATGCGCGTCGGCGCGCACCATTTCGATTTCCGGAAGTCCCGGAAATCGCCGCGCCCATCCATACAGGCAATCCTGGTAGCGATAGGCATATTTCGAAATCAGCTGCGTGACCACCGCGCTCTTGCGGCTTCCGCGCCCTTCCGAAAGCTGGAACTTGTCGCCTAACCGGCGTCCTCGCATTTGCTTCATCATTGCCGATGACGGCCCGTACTCGCCGCGGGATGAATCTGCATTGGGCGCATCCTCCAGAATCGCCCACGTCTCCGCACTCCCATCCTGCTCAGTGAAGCACACCGCGCAGCCGGGTTGGGCGGTTTCGAAATCCGGCACCGTCGGCATCGCCCCCAGCGGTCCGAGCGCCGAGAGAAACGCGCGATGCGCATCGGGATCGGCGGGATTTCGCCGCAGCAGTTCGTAGGCGTAGCTGAGCGCGTCATTGGGATGGTCAGCCTCGCGCATCAACTTGACGGCGACCCGGCCGAGCGCGGGCAGCACCTCGCGCGCAGGCGGCATCAGCGCAGGATCGATCGCCTGTTCATGGTGTCCCAGCGTGTGCGCGGCGGCCATGCGGCGCAGGCGCATCACCCGATCGCCCGGATGAACCGTAAGATACTGATCGAGGAGATCGATCGCGCCCGCGAGGTCATGGCGTTCCAGCATTTCCAGTTCGAACGCGAACGCTCCTTCCACCAGCGCGCCATCGACGCGCAGCTTGCGGCAAACCTCGAGCACCAAATCGTTGCGGCCCAGCCGGGTCGCGCATTCCAGCAATCGCCGCACGTCACTCGATGTCGCGCCCAAATGCGGAGTGTCGCCCTCGGTCGCAAAGCCGCGAATCTGGATGATCGATTCCCAAATCACCAGCGCTTCGGCGTAGCGTCCGAGATCGTGCAGCAGAACGGCAAGATTTCGGCGCTCGTCAGCACTGGTTTCCATCCGCAGATCGGCGAGCGCGTCGTCCGCAAGCCTCGAGGCTTTGGCGGTTTCACCGCGGGAGAGTTCGAGGCGGGCACGCAGGGTAAAGCGCGCAGCGCCCGGAATGCGGTCTGGTTGAAGCTCCGACAGCAGCGCCTCCGCCTGGTGCCAGCGCTCGAGCCGCGAGAGCACATCGCACGCGCATCCGACCGCGAACAGATAATCACCGGAAGGAATGGCCGCGGGATTAAGGATAGAACGAATCAGAATTTCGGCGGCCTCGGACAAGTCGCCAGCGAGGTCGCGCTCGCGCAGCGTGACACCGAGATGAAATTCCGCGTCGTCGCGGCCACCGACTTTCACCGCGCGGCGAAAGACGTCGATGGCGCCCGAGAGATTTCCTCGCGCGCGCAACAGGATCGCATACTCGCACAACCCGTTGGCATCGTCGCGCTCGAGCGAGTGCGCGTTTTCGATATCGCGGCCGGCGCCTTCGATGTCGCGTACGGCGATACGCGCCTGCGCGCGCGCCAGCAGCGCCTGCACTTCGTTGCCGATCGACAATTCCTCCTGCGCCAGCGCGATCGCGCGGGTAAAACACGCTTCAGCCTCGCGCACGCGCTCCTCGCGCACCGGACCGGAGTTGGATTCGATTTCGTCCAGCAGGATGGCTTGCCCCAGCAGCAGCCACGGATCAGATTTCCCACCCATCGCCTCGCTAGCCCGGCGCGCGAAGCGTTCCGCGCGCGAATAGTCATTTGCGGCGATGGACCGGCGCGCCATCACCACCGCGACTTCGGGATCCATCTTGAGCAGCGCGGGCGTTTTGCGCTCCAGCTCCGCCAGCGGCATCGAGGCCGGCAGATTGTTCAGCAACAACGCGTGCGCGCGACCGCTTTTGAGGAATTTGGCGCACACGCCCTGCGCCATCGCGCAGGCGCGCTCCGCCTCGCCCAGCAATTCGTACGCGAGGACTTCGTTGGTGCAGGCATCCTCATCGTCAGGGCGCATCGAGCGCGCCGCGATGAACAGCATCGCGGCTTTGCGGATTTCGCCTTCCTTGAGCCACGCGCGCGCCAGGGTCGACAGCACCGCCATTCGCTGAGCGAGGCCGAGCTGCTCCCAGCTTCGCTCGCGCAGTTGCATCAGCTTCAGACGAGCGAGCTGAGGGTGGTGCTGCTCGATGAGCGCGGCCGCCTCGGTGATCGCGCGGCTCGCTTCGTCATTGGCCCCTGGCAGACGCATCCACCGGGGTTCCAGCTTGAATTCGGAATTCGCTTTGCTCAGCGCCTGGCGCTTGGGGCTCGCTTCGAATTCGGTCAGCACCTCGGGATATTCATCGAGCAGCTCCTCGATATCGTCCCAGCAGAGCAGCTCGACGGTGAAGAGGTTCGCGGCGCGATTTTCCAGATTCAGCTCGAACACCGCGCTCTTGAGCGCCTTGGAGCGCCACACGGTGGTGGCGATGGTAAGATGGCCAATCGGCAGGGCGAGACTCGCTGCGCGCTCCACCGCCTTGCGCAAATCCACGAGGCCTGGAGGCTCGCGCAACTCGCGCAGGTCGCATCGCGCGGCCGAGAGCCGCGGGCGGCCGCTGACTTCGAGCAAATCGATTCCGAGCTCGCGGTCCGAAGCTTCCTGAAAGCGCTCCAGTCCGGGCAGCTGCCAATGCCGTCGCAGCAGCTTGAGGCATAGACGCCGCAGCTCCTCGGGATTGCGCGGCAAGGCGTAGGGCGGCCCGAAATGCGTCATATAGTAGGAAATCCTAACATCACGGTAGATGCGAGCGTAGACGTGGCCGGCGGCCTCTTTTCAGGAATAGTGAAGCGCCGTGGGAGCGCGCCCGCCCGAAGAAATCGGCGCGGCATTCGATATTTGTTCTGCCCGCCGCGGCTGCTACGATGGTGGTTTAATCGTGCTTAGTCTCGACAACATCTCGAAGTCATTCGGCGCCCGGAAGATTCTGGCCGAAGTGAATTGGTCCATGGCCGATGACGGCCGGGTCGGTCTGGTCGGCCTCAATGGCGCGGGTAAGTCCACCCTGCTGAAGATTATCGGCGGCGTGCATAGCGCCGACTCGGGCCGGATTTCACTGCCGCAACGCGCACGGGTGGGATACCTGCACCAGGAATCGCCGGACATGGGCGGCCGCACGGTGCTCAACGAGACGCTGTCGGCGCTGACCCGCTTGCAGGAACTGGATCTGCGCCGCCACGAACTGGAGAAGATCCTGGCGCAGTCGACCGAAGGCCCGGCGCATGATGCCGCGATGAATGAGTATGGCGACGTGCTCAGCGAGCTGGAGCATCGCGATTTCTACACCGCCGAAAGCCGCGCCGAGGCGGTGCTGTTCGGCCTCGGTTTTGCCGAAAGCGATTTGCATCGTGATGTCGCGGAATTTTCCGGCGGTATTCGCATGCGCATCGCGCTCGCCAAGCTGCTACTCGATCAGCCCGAGTTCATGATGCTCGACGAGCCGACCAACCACCTCGATATCGAGGCGCGCAACTGGCTGGAGGATTATCTTTCCTCGTATGCCGGCGGCATCATCGTGGTCTCGCACGATCGTTACTTCCTCGATCGCATCACCAGGAAAACCGTCGAGGTCTCGCGCGGGCGGCTGACTGAATACGTCGGCGGATATTCGCGCTACCTGGTGCAGCGCGAGGAGCGCTTCCAGCTCGAGATGCAGGCGTACGAAAATCAGCGCGAGGAAATCGAGCACGCCGAGGCCTTCATCAGCCGCTTCCGCTACCAGGCGAGCAAGGCCAAGCTGGTGCAGTCGCGCATCAAGCAACTCGACAAAGTCGTGCGCCTCGAACCGCCGGCCGGAAGCGAAAAATCCCCTTCGATCAATTTCCCGAAGTGCGAACGCAGCGCGCGGCGGGTTTTCGAACTCAAGGGCGCGGTCAAGAAATACGGCGATCTGACCGTTTATGATGGCGTCGACCTGGTGATCGAGCGCGGCTCGCGCATCGCCCTGGTCGGCCCCAATGGCGCGGGCAAATCCACCATGATGAAGATGCTCGCGGGCATCGAGCCGATGACCGCGGGTGAGCGCTCGGTCGGCGGCAACGTCGCCCTCGGATACTTCGCGCAGAACCTCGCCGATACGCTCGATTACACCAAAACCGTGTACGAAGAACTGAGCGGCGCCACCGACGCGATGAGCAGCCGCGAGATTCGCAGCCTGCTCGGTGCGATGCTGTTTTCCGGCGACGACGTGGAGAAGAAAGTCGCGGTGCTGTCGGGCGGCGAGCGCGCGCGGCTCGCGCTGTCGAAGGTCCTCGCGCATCGCAACAACACGCTGCTGCTCGACGAGCCGACCAATAACCTCGACATCGTCGCCAAGGACACATTGCTCGAAGCGCTCAAGGGATTTCCCGGCACCGTGCTGCTGGTCAGCCACGATCGCTTCATCCTTAACGAGCTGGTGAACGAGGTGGTCGAGGTCGGCCGCGGTCACGCGATTCGTTACCTCGGCAACTACGACGACTACCTGCGCAAGAAGGCCGAGATGGATCTCGCGAGCGCCGGTCAGGCTGCCGCCAAGCTCAACGCGGCAAAGGCGTCGGCGAAAGCCACCGTGCTCGCGTCGACTAATGGCATTGCGCACGTCGAACGCAACGGCGCGCATCCGAAGCACGACAAGCATGCCGAGCAGCCCAAGCGCGTCGACGACCGCGAGGCGAAGCGGCGGCATGATCAGATGCAGAAGCGCCGTCAGCAGCTCGAAGCCAGCATCGAGGGGAAAGAGGCCGAGCGCGCCACCCTCGCGACCGCGATGAACGATCCGAACTTCTACATCCAGCGCAAGGACGCCGATGAGTTGATTGGGCGTTATCAGCAGCTCGGGCGCGAGGTCGAACGGCTCTATACCGACCTGGAAAAACTTGAACTCGATTCCGCTGCGGCAGCTTCCTGAAAAAACCTGATTGTCTCTTGCGACAAATCCGACTACCACTCCGCTTCGTACCTAGAGAGTGGCGTGGCTAAGGCAACCGAAAACATTACCTCTGATCGCGAGCTGGTAGCTGCGATGGCGAATGGCGATGCTGATGCGCTGCGCGCGCTCAGCGCCCGCTATGCGCACATGCTGGGGGCACTCGCCTACCGCTTCGTCAAGGATGAATCCGATGCCGAGGAGATCGCCGCCGACGCGCTGTGGCAGGCATGGCGCGAGGCCGCGAGCTTCGACCCGGCCCGCAGTTCTGTGAGCGCGTGGCTGGTGATGCTCGGCAGAAGCCGCGCCATCGACAGATTCAGGGCCGCACGAGCGCGCCGTCCATCGGAAAATCCGCAGCCCGAGCCGGCGCCGGTGGCCGATGCACTAAGCGAACTTGAAACCGCCGAACGAGCCAAAATCGTCAAGCAGGCCGTCGGCGAGCTGGAGACGCGCGAACGCGAACTCCTCGAGCTCGCGTATTTTTCAGACCTGAGCCAGACCGAAATTGCTGATAAAGTCGGACTTCCTCTCGGCACGGTAAAAACACGAATGCGCACCGCGCTCATCAAGTTGCGCGACGCGCTGAGGCGGCTGCGATAACGCGATGACGCACGAGGAACTAAAAGCGCTGCTGCCACTCGCCGCACTCAATCGGCTCGACTCCGAGGAGATGGCGGCACTGCGCGAGCATCTCGCGAGTTGCCACGAGTGCCCGGCCGAGCTGCGCGAATTCGAGAATGCTGCGGCGATGATGGCGCTCGCAGTCGATGCGCCGACCAGCGCCGATCGCATCGCGCAAAAGCTCGAGGCGCGCCTCGCCGCTGCGGCGCCAGTGATAGCCAAGGCGGCTACGGATCGACCTGCGAGTCGGGTCGCCGAACCATCACGACGAGACAGCAGCCGAAGGATCGCGACGCGGCTCTCGATCGCCGCCGCAATTGTGTTCGCGATCTATGGCGCCGCGGTCACCTCGCGCCTCTCGAATCTTCAGAGCGCATATGATGCGCGCGCCAACCAGCTCGCCTATCTGCAAAACCGCTTCACGACGCTGGAACATGACGCGCAGATGGCGGAACAAAAGATCGATGCGCTCTCGAAGGTGCTTTCGGAGCGCGTGCGCCTCGAAGATGTCCTCGATGCTCCCGATTTGGAGGTCACTCGCCTCGGACCGCTGCCGGCTGCTCCCGGAGCGCGCGCGGTGGTAATCGCGAGCAAGTCATCGAACAGCGCGGTGTTGCGCGCGACCGGCCTGGAGACGCCTCCATCGGGAAAGACCTACGAGCTGTGGTGGATAACCAAACAGAAAGGTCCGGTGCCCGCGGGCACGTTCACCGCCGAATCGGGCAACGAGGTTATTATCGCTAAAGTTGATCCGCCGCCGGTCGGCGATCGCGTGATGCTGACCGCGGTGACCCTCGAACCTGCTGGTGGCGTGCCGAAGCCGACCGGTGCGATGTACCTGAAGGGCGCGCCCGAGCGCGAGTAGCGCGAAATCCGAATCGCGCGCGGCGTCGTACCTAGAGCATGAACGACGCCCATGCTCATCGCGACCAATTCGACCTCGAAAAATATCTGCGTAACTCCGGCGCCACGCGTCCCGATTCGTTCGATTGGTCCGACCCCGGACCAGGCCTCGATGATGACGTGCTGTTCAGCCTCGGCTACATGATGGACATCGAGTCGCACACCGTCATCTACATGAAGGAGCTGCTCTCGACTTCAGTCGCCGAAGATCCATCGATCACCGCATTCCTCTCATGCTGGGTGTATGAGGAATTCTTTCATTCACAGGTGCTGAAGCGCTTGCTCGAAAGCCAGGGCCTCACCATCGACGATGCGCGATTCACCGAACTGCGCCGCCGCAGGCCGTCGCGCCTGATGGTAGAAAAACTCGCCGCGATGGCGTCGCATCTGACGCGACATTTTCCCGCCGTCCATATGACCTGGGGCGCGATTAACGAGCTTTCGACGCTGACCGGCTATCATGCCCTGATCGAGCGCGCGCACCATCCGATGCTGACGACCGTGATGAGCCGCATCATCAAGGATGAGCGACGGCATTTTTCTTTTTACTTCAACCAGGCGCGCACGATGCTGCGGGATCCGGCGGCGCGGCGCATCACCTCGTTCATCGTGCGGCACTTCTGGACGCCGGTGGGAAGCCCGGTGCGCGGCGACGCCGACGCGCATCGCATCTGCGAGTTTCTTTTTCCCGGCGATGAGGGACGCGCGCGGCTGACCGCGATGGACGAAATGATCGCGCGGCTGCCCGGCCTCGAATGGTTCGACCTCGGCACGCGCTATTGCGACGCGCCGCAGTCAAAAACGCCGATCGTCTCGATCCCCGCGCATCAAGTCGCGTAGCCCGAGCAGCTATCAGCTCAAATCGCGGAACCAGGCGCGGATATCGGCCGCGAGCAGCTCGGGTTCTTCCATCGCGGCAAAATGCCCGCCTTTCGGCATCACCGTCCAGCGCTTGATGTTGTAGATGCGCTCGGCCCAGTGGCGCGGTGGACGAACCAGCTCACCCGGGAACATCGCCATCGCAGTCGGAGTCTCGATGCGGGTGCCGGGCTTGAGCCGCCACGGATGATGACGCGATTCGTAGTACAGCCGGGTCGAGGAATTTATGGTCTGCGTGATCCAGTAGATCATCACGTTGGTCAGCAGCTGATCCTTGGTGAAGCTGTTCTCGACCACGCCGCGACAATCGCTCCAGGTGCGAAATTTCTCGACGATCCATGCGCACAGGCCGGCCGGCGAATCGTTGAGGCCGTAGGCGAGCGTCTGCGGCTTGGTGCCCTGGATCCATTGATAGCCGGTTTCGGCCTGACGAAATTTCTCGATGTCGCCGAGGAAGACTTTCTCCTCGGGTGTGAGGTCGGCGGCGCTGCGTCCCTCGGCGGGACCCGCGGCGACCATGTTGAGGTGGATGCCGAACAGGTGCGGCTGAAACGCCTCGCCGATGCGCGAGACGATCGCGGATCCCCAATCGCCGCCTTGCGCGGCATAGCGTTGGTAACCGAGCGTCTCGGTCATCAGCTTATTAAAAATGTCGGCGATCGCCGGAACGTTCATCGCGCGCGCGGTCGGATGCCCAGAAAAACCGTAGCCGGGAAGCGATGGCGCGATGACGGTGAACGAGTCGCGCGGCTCGCCACCATGCGCCGCCGGATCGGTCAGCATCGGAATGATTTCCATGAACTCGTAGACCGATCCGGGCCATCCATGCGCCAGCAGCAGCGGCTTGGGGTTGGGACCGCGACCTTCCTCGCGAATGAAGTGGATCTTGAGCCCGTCGACCTCGGTGGTGAAATGTTTGAAGCGATTCAGCTCGGCCTCGTGCTTGCGCCAGTCGTATTTGGTGCGCCAGTAGTCGAGCAGGTCGCGCATGTACGCGAGGTTGGTGCCGTACTCCCAGGCGGTATCCGGCACCTCGTCGGGCAGGCGCGTGCGCGCCAGCCGATCCTGCAAATCCTTGAGCACCGCATCCGACACTTCGATTCGAAATGGTTCGATTCCGACCATCAGACCTGTCCCCTATCCCCCCGTCACAGGCTAACCCTGTGTTACCAAGACCTACAGCAGCTCAGTCCCACCCGTAGCCGCGCGCGTGCTGCCGTCGCGCTTGTACCAATCGAGAAGATTGCGCGCGATGAGCGAGAGATGAACCTCGTCGGCCCCATCGACGAGGCGTGCCGAGCGCGCATGCCGGAACATGTCTTCCAGTGGCGTGTCGGAGGAAAACCCGAGCGCGCCGTGAACCTGGATCGCGCGATCGAGGACGCGCCACAGCATGTTAGCAACGTGATACTTGGTCATCGAGACTTCATGACGAAACGGCAGGTTGTTCTCGATGAGATACGCGGCGTGCAACACCATCAGCTTGGCCTGATACAGCTCCAGCGCCGACTGCGACATCATGAACTGGATGCCCTGCTTCTCCGCGAGCTTGCCGCCTTGCACGCTGCGCTCGAGCGCGCGCTTCGCGGTCATTTCGAGCGCGACCTCAGCGTTGCCAATCCATCGCATGCAATGCGCGAGGCGCGCCGGACCAAGGCGCACCTGCCCGAGCTTGTGGCCCTCGCCGCGACCGCCGAGCATCGAGTCGGCGGGCACCGTCACGTTCTCCAGGCTGATCTCGCAGTGATTCCCCTTGCCCGCCATGGTGTCGATGTCGCGCACGATCTTGAAGCCCTCGTTGGGCAGGTCGACGATAAACGCGGAGTTACGCGCTTGCGGCGGATCGGCGTCGGGATCGGTCTTCGCGATCACGATGGCGAACTTGGCGCCATGCGCGCCGGAGATAAACCATTTGTGGCCGTTGATGATCCAGTTGTCGCCGACTTTTTCCGCATGAGTTTTGATTTGCGTGGGGTCGGAGCCGGCCGCCTCCGGCTCAGTCATCGCAAAGCACGAGCGGATTTTTCCATCGCAGAGCGGGCGCAGATATTTTTCTTTCTGCGAAGGCGTCGCGAAGTGCAGCATGGTGTGCATGTTGCCTTCGTCGGGCGCCTGCGCGTTGAGGATGAATGATGCGAGCCGGCTGCGACCGCATTCCGCCGACACCATCGCCATCGCCAGCGGCCCGAGTCCCATCCCGCCGAACTCCGGCGGCATATGCGGACACCAGAGTCCCGCCGCCTTCGCCTTGCGCCGTAACTCGCGGATGCCCTCGCGCCAGTTCTGGGTCTTGCGCAGCTCCTTCTCGGCGGGATCGATTTCGTCCTTGATGAAGGCGCGGATTTTATCGCGCACGGCGAGCACGTTGGGCGGCATCATGAAGTCAATGGACATACGGCTGAAACCTCGGTTCAAGTCTGAGCAATACGCCCAAGTGATAGAGGGAAACGCGGCGATCCGTCAACCTTGCAAAATCCGCGTGGGAAAGTGAATCTCTGGAGCGTTTACGGAGGAAGGAAAATGGCACAAGGAAGAATCGCGGATCGCGTGGCGATAGTAACGGGCGGCGCATCGGGCATCGGCAAGGCGACGGTCGAGTTGTTCGCGCAAGAAGGCGCGAAGGTGATCATCGGAGATCTGGCAGAGAGCGAGGGCGAGAAAATCGCCAAGGCGATCGGCGGGACCTTCGTCGCCACCGATGTCGGCGATCCGAAGCAGGTCGAAAAGCTGGTGCGCACCGCGGTCGATAAATTCGGCAAGCTCGACATCATGTACAACAACGCGGGCATCGGCGTCACCTCGCCGCTGCTCGAACATACTGAGGAGCTGTACTATAAAACCATCCGCATCGATCTGGATGGAGTTTTCTGGGGCCTCAAATACGCGGGCAAAGTGATGGTGGCGCAGAAGCGCGGCGTGATTGTGAACACCGCATCGGTCGCCGGCATTCGCGGCAGCGTGGGGCTGTCGGCCTACAACGCGGCGAAGTTTGGCGTGGTCGGCTTGACGCGCAACGCGGCGCTCGAGTTCGCACCGGCAGGGGTGCGCGTCAACTGCGTATGTCCCGGCATCATCGACACGCCGCTGGTCGCGCGCGCATTCGGGCACACCGAGGAAATCCGCGAGACGATGCATCGTTTCCATCCGCTCGGCAGGATGGGAAAACCGAGTGAGATCGCGAGCGCCGTGCTGTTCCTCGCCTCGGATGATGCATCGTTCGTGACCGGCCACGCGCTGGTGGTCGATGGCGGCATTTGCGCGGGCACCGGCAACACCGGCGGCATCACCAGCAACGAGTGACATGCTGACGCTTTATTTCTGTCCGGGGGCGAGTTCGATGGCGCCGCATATCGCGCTGCATGAGATCGGCGCGCCGTTCGAAGGCCGCCCCATCTCACTCGCAAAGAAGGAAAATCGCGAGCCGGCGTTCCTCGCGATCAACCTCGAAGGCAAAGTGCCGGCGCTCGTCATCGATGGGCGCGCAATGACCGAGGTCGCCGCCGTCCTGTTCTATCTTGCCAGGCGCTTTCCGGAAGCGAACCTGCTGCCCCAAGGTGACATCGAGGCGGAGGCGCAGGCCGTCTCATGGATGTCGTTCATCGCCTCGACGATCCATCCGGCGCGGCGTCAGGGCCTCGAGTATGCGCGCAGTGTGTGGACCATCGCGGATCAGAAACTCGGTGACCGCGAGTGGACGGTTGGGCGCTACTCGATCGCCGACATCCATCTCTTTCGCCTGTTCTGGCGCTTTCGCGGATCGCTGAATCCGGGACCGGGCGAGTTCCCGAACCTGGTGGCGCATCACGATCGCGTGATGGCGCGGCCGGCGGTCAAGAAGACGATCGAGGTCGAATCGGCGATCGGGTACGACCTGCCGCCGTAGTCCGCAATTATCGACAATACGTCGGTAGTTGAGCGACAGTGGTTCGTTTTTACGTTTTCGACGTTCGAGGGCAGCGCCATGAGGGTCCTTAAGAGAACCTTAGGACGCTCTTCAATAATGCCTCAGGGGTGGGTTTGTTTTTGCTGGCCGCTGCGCGACTCCGCTCGGCCTGCCTTCTTTAAAAAGCCGAGGAGATTGCTGGCATAAGTGGGTTTGTTTTTGCATTTTTAAGAGATCGATCTGGCGGAAACTGGGCGAAGAGTTGGCGTAACAAGTGGGTTTGTTTTTGCATTTTGATGGTCGCGCCCGTTCCGGTCCGGTGCCTCGCGGTGGGTTCGTTTGTGTAATTTCGTATCTGCCTGCCACGCTCCGGCAAAGACGACGGCGCCTCGATCGGCGCCGTAACCAGAGAATAGCAAATTACCGCGAGGGAGGGATCACGGCTTCGCTGCCAGTTCCTGCTTGACGATTTCGCTGGCCATCTTGCCGTCGAGGCGCGCGCCGAATTTGTCGCGCAGCGCCTTCATCAGCGGGCCAATTTGGGTGACGCCACCAGCGAGAGCTTCTTTAACCGAGGCGCGCAACTCGTCCTCGCCGATGCCGGCCGGCAGGTAGCTCTCGATAATTTTGAGCTCGGCTTCGTTTTGGTCGACGAGGTCTTGCCGGTTGCCCTGGCGGGCGAACGTCAACGTCTCTTCGCGGCGCGCTTTCTCGCGCTTGAGAATTTGTACGATCGCAGCTTCATCGGCCTCGCGACGGACATCTTTTTCGACTTCGAAGCGGGAGACCTCGGCGAGCACTCCGCGCAGGACCATGGTGCGGAGCTTGTCGCCGGATTTCATCGCGGCCGTCAGTTCATCGCGCAGTTTTTGCTTCACATGGTCAAGCTTACCCGCGATGCGAGGATGGCAAAAGGCATCGTGGTGCCCCACCACCGGGCGCGCAGCGCGCGGCTCTCACCGGTCCGGCATGCCTTGCGCAGGAGAAAGAGCGCAAATCACGCCGTCCACCCTCTCTCGCATAGCGAGAGAGGGGACACGGAAAATCGCCGCGCCACTTTAATAAATGATGGAGGGCAGGTACGCGCCCGAGGGTTCGTTGTACAGCCCGATTGTCATCAGCGTCAGTTGCTGCACGAGGCGAAGGCCGTTGCTCAGGCACCATCGAAAGAGCTCGCCGTTGCGCGTCGGTACCAGGATGCCGGGACCGAGCAGGACCGGCGCCGCCCCGATCAGTGCGCGGAGATCGTCGTTGCTCTCGCCCACCGCGTGCCCGAAAAATGCGATCACGGTCGCGTATCCGGTGATCCGCCCCAGCCGCTCGACGACGGTAGCACCGCCCTGCCGAATCGCATCGAGGAGCTCGCCGCCACGATGATGCCCATGGACGCGGGTGCACAAACGGTTGCATGCGTCGAGGTCGGCCTCGGTCGCGCGGCGCACATCATAGCCAGGCAGTTTCAAGTTGAGCGGCTTGCCCTGCATCACCGACAGCGGCTCGCGCGTTTCGAATCCGAGCTTGGTGTAGAGGCAGAGCGAACGGTTGTGATATGCGGCCTGGACGAGGCGCACCCCGGCGAAGTTGCGCGCGCGAACGCGCTCCAGCACATTGTCCATCAGGTGGCGTCCGATGCTTTGATTCTGCACCGAGGGATCGACGCTGATGGGCCCGATACCGGCGATCGGATTGCGCTCATCCATGAAGTTGCTGCCGGCGATTTTGCCGTCGGCCTCGGCCAGCACCGAATAGATACCGGGGGTCGAGGCGAGCGAAGTTACGGTGCCGATCGCGTATTCGACCGACGGAAAATCCGACGGGAAGTTGTGCGCGTCGGCGATCGCCTTGAAGGCGTCGTAGTTGATTTGGCCGAGAACCGGCGCGTCCTCGCGGGTCGCAGGCCGCAGGTTGAGCTTCATGTTGTTCTACCTCGCATCAGGCGCTAGATAGCAATCTCCGTCAGACCTGCGGCAAAAATCAATCGACGCAACCGACGGGGAGGGACGCGATGGACGCAAAGGCTGCCGCCAACGAAAAACTACGCGCCAGGCAAACTGATCTGATCGCTCTGAGCCATCGTATCCACGCCAATCCGGAGCTTGGGTTCGAGGAGCGCCTCGCGTCGGCCTGGCTCTGCGAGATGCTCGCCGACGCGGGTTTCAAGGTCGAGGCGGGCGTGTGCGATTTGCCCACCGCGTTCATCGCCCGCGCAGGCTCGGGTCCGCTGCAGGTTGGAATCTGCGCGGAGTACGACAGCCTGCCCCAGATCGGTCACGCCTGCGGGCATAACCTCATCGCGGCGATGGCTCTGGGAGCCGCAATGGCGGTCGCGAAAGTGGCGGATGAGGTTGGACTTACGGTCAATGTATTCGGCACGCCAGCCGAAGAAGTCGGTGACGGCGGTGGAAAAATCCTGATGCTCGAGCGCGGCGGCTTCAACGGCATCCACGCGGCGATGATGGTGCATCCTGCCCCCCTCGATACGGTCGAGATGGCCAGCAGCGCGGTCGCAACGTTCGAGACTCACTATACCGGCAAGGAAGCGCACGCAGGATTTGCGCCGGAACTCGGCATCAATGCGCTCGACGCTCTGACCATCGCACAAACCGCGATCGGCTTGCTGCGCCAGCATATTCGCGCGACGGATCGAATTCACGGCATCATCACGCAAGGCGGCGACGCGCCGAACGTAGTTCCTGCACACACCAAGGCGCGCTTCATGGTGCGCGCGAAAAACGTCCACGATCTCGACGACATTCGCGACAAGGTGTTCCGATGCTTCGAGGCGGGCGCGCTCGCGACTGGTTCGAAACTGGAAATCGTGGGAGGGAAAAAGCCCTACGCGGAGTTGCATCACGATCCGCGCATCGCGGCGCTGTATGCGCGCAACGCGGAAACCGTCGGCCGTACCTTCCTCAAGCTGCCGGCGGGCTCGAACAGCGGCGGCGCGACCGACATGGGCAACGTTTCGCTCGCGATTCCGTCCATTCATCCGACCATCGGAATCGCCTCGCTGCCGGCGGTCAATCATCAGCCGGAGTTCGCCGCGCATTGCATCAAGCCCGAGGCCGACCAGGCGCTGATGGATGGCGCGCTGGCGCTGGCCTGGACCGCGATCGACCTGGCCACCGACCACACGCTATGCGATCAGCTCATTAAGGGCGCGCGCACCTGACTAAGGAGTCTCATCCTCACCCACGGTGCAGGTGGTGCCATTCGAAGTGGTGGTGCAGGAGCAGAGGCACTGATTCAGGGGCGGCACCGATCGGTTGAGCTGCTGCGCGAGGAAAGCCGGCGAGCCAGTCGGGGCTCCGACCTGGAACATGGCGCCATTGGCGGTCGGAGTGGGCACGCTGCACGCGGCACACGCGTTCGCATCACAGCGGCTACCGACCGGCGCCGACGGATGATACGCGCCGAAGATCTGGTATCCGAGACTGTCGGAGCTGCCCGCCGTCGCGTCGGTTGAAATTGGGCAGGAGCACATAATCTCGGAAACCTTAAGCTTAGCCGCGAAACCGGGAAACCGCTTTCCTCGGCTGCTTTCGAGACAGAAGCCACCGTCGCATTGACCATAGGCCACCGGCGCCGCTACGCCACTTCCCGCATTGGCAGTCCCGGGACAAGTATAGACGGCAGAGTCACCACCCTTCTCGACCCCGGCTGGAAGGCTGAAGGTGCTCATCATGTAGCCGCTGTGAGTGCCTTGCTGATTGACGTCGCAAATGTTCTGTGTCTCGCCCGCGGGCGTAGTGTAACTGAGCTGCAGACTGATGCTGTCGCCATGAAGGACGTCGCATTTGCAGTAAGCGAGCCCGTTGTAGACGAAGCAATCTGCCGCCGCGCACAGCGCATAGCGTTGTTTGTCGCAAATGACGAACGGCGGTTCCGCGGCCAGCGCGTTGACGGTATTGGTGAAAATCGCCGCGGTGGTAAAGAGTTGGACGAGCGCCAAAATGGGCGCAACCTTGCAGATCCAGCGAATCATGATCCCCCTCGCGAGCTTCGAAGTTCGAAGCTAGATGTTGGCAGCAGTATCTCCCTCGGTTAAGCGAGGCAAGGAGGATCGTCGGTAGGGAAGAAGGGCTCGCAAGCGGGCGTAAGCCGAGTGAGCTAACGCCTCAAGCTTATCGAATGGCGCCCAACGAAAGCGGCGGATGAGATCCTCATCCGCCGCCCTTCGAAATTATGCTCGGGAATTTTCAGTCGGCGCCGGCCTTCAGTTCCTGCACCCGGTTGTCTCGGGTCTGCAAATAGGCGTCCTGCACCGCGCCATACAAATCGACCGCGTACCGATCCGCCTGCTCGAATTGATCGAGATGTAGCGAGCGATAGTTTACCGCCTCGACCACGCGCTGGCCGACACTGACGCTGACCGATACCCACCACGGCACGAAGTAGCTGATCGGATCCATCGCGCCGTCAGCCACAATTCCTACCGTGTCGCCGATGGTCGAAGGGCCGAAGAACGGCAGCATGAGGTAAGGGCCAGTGGGAACCTTGTAGTAGCGCATCGTCAGCCCGAAATCGTCAGGATGCTCCTTCAGGCCGAACCACTTGTCGGCAGGATCGAAGAATCCGAGCAAACCGACGGTAGTATTGATGCCGAAGCGAGCGACCTCGGTGCCGGCCTGCGGAAGGCGCAACTGAAAGGCATTGTTGGCGAAGCGCGGGAGGAAGCGAACGTTATCGAGCGCACGGCCCAGCGCTTCGCGGCCACCCTGCGGAATCACTTTCGCATAGCCGCTGGCCACTGGATGGAGCACATAGTCGTCGACCTTCAAGTTGAAGGTGAACATCGCGCTGTTGAAGGGCTCCAGCGGGTCGGCTTCTTCTGCCTGGAGGTGGGCATTGCCGGTATCGGCAGTGCCGCTGTCCGGCGCCTGGAGGGCGTCCGGCGCTTTCGACTGCGCATCCGCGGTGGATGCAGTGAAGCCGGAGGCACCGAAAAACAGTAAGACGGCCAACATCGCAGTAAGAATCGAGGAGCGATAGTCGATGGTGAATGATGGCTTTCGAGTCAGCATTTATCCTTGAAGGGTTGGCTTGCGAGCGCGACGTGCGCGGCTGCGACGCAAGCTAGCATAGAGTAACTATCGCGGAAATATTACACCTGTCGGCGGATCCTGCGTCCTGAGGGGCGCGGTTTTCACTGGCCGTGTGCGGTTCCCAGTGACGCCTCGAGGCCTTGCTGCTTGTTCTTGAGGTCGGTCATCAGGGCATCGAAGCCCTGGTTATTTATTACGCGATTGAACTGGTTGCGGTAGTTGGCCGCGATCGAAATATTGTCGATGGTAATGTCGTAGATCAGAGACTTGCCGTTCACCCCGCGCAACGCGTAATTGACCTGAATGGGAGCCTTGCCACCGGATTGCTCGATAGTGGTCTTGACCTCCGTCGCCCCATTACCGATGTCGGTCTCTCCCAGGAAGTTAACCTTCACCTGTTGTCCCGAATAGTCGGCGATTCTGCTGATGTAGGAATCGCGCAAAAAAGCGGTGAAGACCTGGGTGAAATCCTGCTGCTGTTGAGCATTGATGTCGCGCCAATGGAGGCCGAGCGCCGAACGCGCCATCGCGGTGAAATCGAAAATGTTCCCGCTGACCAGGCTGCGCAATTTTTGCTGCCGGTCCGGCAGCGGAGTCGCGGTATCTCCCAGAATCTGCAAGGCGGGATTGACCAGCGATTTGACCACCTCGGTCGCGTTTTGATCGGCGCGGGCGCCGCTCACCATGCCGACCATCGCGAGCGTGGCGACGGCGGCCGCCAACATCATTCTAAGGCGGGAACCTCGGGGCGAACTTGGGCTAGAACTGCGGGTGGTGGATAAGTGGTTCATGAGTTACTTCTTTCCCTTGTTGTCAGATTTGTTTTGCGGCTTCGGATCGCTCATTCCCGGAGGGGCACCGATCGCGTCGCCGGACTTATGCTCGCCGGGCGTCGGCGAGGCTGCCGGGCTGCTGCTATCGCTGCCGCTGCTGCTCTTACTTCCGGCGCTCCCGTTCATGAACTGGCCGATGGCGTCTTCGAGTACGAATGACGATTCAGTATGCGTGATAGTTCCGCCATCCTTAAGCGGATCACCTCCGCCGATCGAGATCGAGACGTATTTATCGCCGATGATGCCGCTGGTTTTGATCGACGCGATAGCGTCCTCATCGATCATGATACCTTCGTGGACCTGCAAGGTGACCTGCGCGCGTTCATTCTTCTGGGACAGTGTTATGGCCGCGACCTTGCCGACTTTGACACCGGCGATCTGGATGCCGTCGTTGACCTTGAGTCCGGAAACGTTGTCGAACCCCGCGTAGAGCACGTAATGCGGCGGGGAAACGAGCGGAATTCGGCCGAGTGTGAAGGCCAGTATCGAGAGCGCGGCAATTCCGACCAATCCGAAGATTCCGACGATGAACTGTGTGGTGCGGCTTGCGTACATTCAGCTTCTCTCAGTTGGCGTCAAGTTCCGCACCATCGCCGGCGGCCTTGCCGGCCATGAATTGGTCAAAGATTTGATCATGCGCCCCAGTCACCTCCTGAGGAGACCCGTAAAGTTTCATCTTGCCGTGATGGATGAACCCGACCCGGTCGCAAATCTCAAAAACTGCGGGAACGTCATGACTAACCATCACCACGGTCAAGCCGTACTTTTGTTGCGTTTCCCGAATCAGGCGATGGATAGCGCCGGTGCGGGCCGGGTCCAGCCCGGTGGTCGGCTCATCGAGCATGAGTATTTTCGGGCGATGGACTAACGCACGCGCGAGTGCGGCACGTTTCTGCATCCCACCGGAAAGCTCGGAGGGGAACTTATCCTCCACATTTTCGAGACCAACCGATTTCAAGGTCTCCCGCACCCGTGCCGCGATTTCCTCTTCACTCAGCTGCGTCTTCTCGACCAGCGGGAACGCCACATTGTCGAAGATGCTCATCGAATCGAACAGCGCACCAGCCTGGAACAGCATGCCCAGTTTTTCCCGCACCTGGTCCAGCGCACTCCTGCGCAGGTGGGTGACCTCGGTCCCGTCGATGGTAATGGCTCCGGAGTCAGGCCGCATCAGCAGGTTCAGATGCTTCAGGAGCACGGTCTTGCCGCCGCCGGACGGGCCCACGATGCAGGTGATGAGCCCGCTCGGAACGTCGAGGATGACGCCGTCGAGGACTATCTGGCGGCCAAAACGCTTGCGGAGGTCGCGGACCACGATGGCATTATCGACGGCTGCAGTGGTGCCGTTTCCGGACGACGAGCCGTTGCTATCGCGACCGCTGTTTGGTTCTGAAGTTTCCATTAGCGAGGAAGCATCCTAAAGGAGAATCGCCGTCAAGAAGTAGTCCCAGGCCAAAATGAGCACGCTGGAAAGCACCACCGCTTCAGTAGTGGCGCGGCTGATGCCGGTCGCCATCCGTTTCGCATTGTATCCTTTGTAACAACAGACCCAGATGACAACCACTCCAAAAACCAGCGACTTGATGGTGCCGGTAATGATGTCGTGAGCGGTCATGTACGTCGCGATGCCATTCAAATAGCTGGCACCCGAAGCGCCCATGAGAACCACCCCAATCATGAAGCCGCCCCATATTCCAATAACGTCGAAAACGGCGGTCAGTAACGGGAAGCTGATGATGCCCGCGAGCAATCGCGGCGACACCAGGTACTGAACCGGATTAATCGCCATCACCGTCAGCGCATCGATCTGCTCGGTGGTCTGCATCGAGCCTAACTCTGCCGCCATCGCGGAGCCTGCCCGTGCCGCGATCATCAATGCGGCTAGCACCGGACCCAGTTCGCGCACCAGGGTGAGCGCGACCAGCGTTCCCAGCGCGCCCTCGGAGCCGAATTGCCGCAACTCATTGTAACCCTGCAGACCGAGCACCATGCCGGTGAATGCGGATACCAGGACGATCAGGAAGAATGACTCCGCACCGACGACCCGGATCTGGCGAATGATTAAGCGCAGCTTGTAGGGAGGACTGATCGCGTACCACGCGGCGCTGATGAGGAACAGGATAAACTTCCCCAGCGCGTCGATCCCATCGAGGATGAATTCCCCGAAGTCTACGATCAGGTCGGTTAGAACCATCTGCTGTGGTAGAAGATCCTGGTTCGCAGTTAGGAAGACTTCAGTTTGACGCGAGGCCGAGTTGCGCCAGTTGATTCAAGGTATTGGTCGGCCCGGCGGTGCGGACGAATTCTAGCAGGTCCGCGAGCAAATCAAGATCGAGGGCGGGTCCCGTCTGACGAATAATTTCGCATGGCACCTGCGCACGCCGGCATTCATCGAGATGCTTCACCAGGCTCATCCGGCCGAACATGGTGGGAATTACATCGCCCGGCGACCGCGCGATGATGTTGGTTCCGGTGAAATCGCGCGAGGGCACCAGTACCGCGCCACGGCCCGGCGTCAGCGCGGCGAACACCTCGTCGATATCGCTCGCCGTGACCAGTGGGATGTCCGACAGGACCGTACATACTTCGGCCGCGCCCGCCGATATAAGCGCCGCGGTCGCGAGCCCGACCGCGGCATTGAGGCCGCGCGGGTACTCCTCGTCGATCGCGATCGCACCGGCCTCGCGGGTGAGCGCCAGCAGTCCCGCGTCGGAAGTCACCACCGCGACGCGGTCGGCGTGTCGCGATCCCAGCGCTGCCGCAAGCACATCGCGAAACATTGCCTCCGCCAGCAGCTTGCGCTCCGGCTCCCGAAAGGCCGAGGCGAGGCGCGTCTTGGCGAATGCGAGCTGGTTCGCCGCTATCAAAATGAAACGCACCGCCTTTTTATATCGCACGCTGGCGATGTCGCCAACGGCAAGCTCATTAAAGATCCGCGGCCCAACCGGACCCACCTCAAGCTGATGGCGCTAATCGAAATCTGTGCTTAAATTGCAACGGGCTCAACGGCGCTTAACCCGCGTCCTCCAACCTCAGAGGTGCTGAATGAACCAAACCACAGGGCCGATCGCCGCCGGCATCGTGAGCATGATCGCCATCGCGCTGGCGTTTTCCGGATGCCATAAACAGACCGCCGGTGACTTCATCGCCGCCGGCGACAGCGCCGTTCAGACCCAAAAGCTCGACGAGGCCGAGGGCGACTACAAGCAGGCCGTAGATCTCGCGCCCAACGATCCCGGCGGCCACGCCGCACTCGCCAACCTGTATCTGCTGGAACACAAGGACTCCGCAGCGCAGGCGGAATATATGCGCGTACTCGAAATCGACCCGAAGGACGCCGCCGCGCATATGGCGGTAGGCAATCTCTACAATGAGCAGGGGCAATATCCGATGGCTGAGGCCCAATATCGCGCGGCCATCGCGATCGATCCGAGCAAGTCCAACTATCACACCGCGCTGGCGACTGCGCTGGCCAAAGAAGGCCGCGCCGCCGAAGCGCAGACGGAACTGCGCACCGCAATCGGCTTCGATCCCAAGGATGCCCAGGCGCACTATCAACTCGCGGGTCTGCTCGCGGCCGCCCCCGGCCATGAGGCCGAGGCCAAGTCCGAGTACGATCAGGCGCATCAGCTCGATCCCAAACTGGTTCCGCCCCCGGAGCCGACTGCGCTCCCGACCATATCGGCCACCCAGGCTCCGGCCGGCGCCGCCGCCAGTTCATCAAACATCAAGCCGATTAATCCGCCGCGCTTGTTCCTTTTGACCCACGACTCTCCCGTTTATGCGAATCCGGACGCGACCAGCGGCGAAGTCGGCAAGGTCAAGCACCGCAGATATGTGCGCGTGACCGGCCTCGCGGGAAAGGACTGGCTGCAGATAAAGCTCAAGGACGGAACCGTGGGATTCATCCCAACCTCGGCGGCCGAGTGATACTGGTCGCCGCAACCTCGGAGGCTCGACCATGGCTGAACTCGTGACTCAAGAAGTTAGCTATCCGGGCAAGGCCGGGAACCTGAAAGCCTACGTGGCACATCGCGGCGGCGACGGCGCGCGCCCGGTGGTGATGGTGGTTCAGGAATGGTGGGGACTAAACGAAAACATCAAGGACATCGCGCGCCGCTTCGCCAATGAGGGTTACTTCGCGATCGCGCCGGATCTGTATTCACGGCAGGGAAACAAGGTCGCGGCTGATCCGAACACCGCGGCTCAACTGATGGGCGGGCTTAAGACCGAAGATGGCATCGAGGATTTGAAAAGCACCATCGGCTGGATTCGCGGACAGCAAGACACCAAATCCTCTAAGATCGGCATCACCGGATACTGCATGGGTGGTACCTACGCGACGTTGTTGCCCTGCGAATCGAAAGAAATTTCTGCCGCAGCGCCTTTCTATGGCGAGATTCCGTCCGATGACAAGCTCAAAAATCTCAACTGCCCGATGTTCTACGCTTACGGCGCCAATGACGGATGGATCCAGCGCGCCGATGTCGAACGGCTGGCGGCCGGCCTCAAGCAGTTCGGCAAGCAAGGCGAGGCGAAGATTTACGAAGGCTGCGATCACGGATTCTTCAACGACACGCGCAAGGACGTCTACGCGCCCGACGCCGCCAGAGACGCATGGCAGCATACGCTGAAGTTATTCGCAGAAAATTTGCAGGGATGATCATAGAGATTGATTACCGTCAGCCCCGGAATTTTCAGAAAGCTCCTTAGGTCTCGCGTCGCAACCGCGTAGTTCCGCGAAACTGCGGTTGCGGCGATCATCAGGTCGCGCTCTCCCACGGTCGGCCACTCCGCCCAGAGTTCGGCATGCGCCCGGCCGACGCGAGGTCGAAGTCCAGTACTTTAAAACGATTGATATTATGCTTGACGAATGCAAATCGTGCGGTGCGTCGCGTCGGCGAGAGCGTGCGCAATGCACCCTGCAATAATTCGGAGACCGTCACTGTCGAAATAAACCATTCCTCGTCGGGAAGAGCATTCAGCAAATCTTGCAACTCGAGTATCCCTCGGTCGAAGGCTATCAAGATGCTAGTGTCGATTAGCGATCCCAAGGTGAGGGAGCGACGGGGGATTGCTCGCGCGTGATCTTCCTAAGGATCTTAAAATAGCCTTGGTCAGGGCGGGGGGACGATCTCAGGATTTCGATTAGCTCTCGCGTGGAAATTCCTTTTTTCTCCGATGGCGAAATCTCACAGATGGGCTTGCCATTGCGTTCCACGATAAAGCTCTCACGTTTGTAGGCGACGCGGTTCAGAATCTCGGAGAACTTCCGTGCAGCTTCGGTCGCGGTGATCCGGATTTTCGCCGGGAGGAGCGTTTTGTTTGCAAGGCGAGTCTTTTTCCTGGCTGAGGTTTTCGCGGTAGCTCGACTCTTCATATAATCAGATTATCTGATTATCCGATTTAAGCCTAATCCACGAGCGATGCGACGGCGAGCTGCGGGCCGCTTAGGTTAATCACCCTGCCCTCCTCGCCACGTTCGCGCAGCCAGCGCGCCACGATCATCATCGGTTCCAGATCGGCACGCGCGATCGGCAGCGCCCGGTAGCGATCGAAATTGTTCGCGACGAACTGCGCGACTTCCTCGCTCGCCTCAGGCGCCTCGAGCTGCCGCGTCATCGCGAGGCGGCCCGAAAGCACCACATGGGCCGCCCGATCATCCCCCATGCCGGTCACAATCACGAGGTTGTTCTCGGTGACCACCTGGCTGAGCCGGCTCACCCGCGAGGACAGCGTCGCCAGCGACTGGAGATCGCGCTGAAGCCGGTTTGCTTCCTCGAAGCGCATCGCAGAAGCTGCCTGATCGCGCGCCTTCGCCAGTCCGCCGAGGATCGATCCGGTGGTGGCGCCGCGCAGAAATCCGACCGCGTCGCGCACTCGATCATTGTACGCCGACTCATCGATGCTGAGGTTGCAGGGCGCGCTGCAATGACCCATCTGGCCGTAGATGCAGGGCGAAAAATCTGCGTCCGGTGCGAGGCGGCCCGAGCAGGTGCGCAGGCCGAGCAGGCGCGCGAGCGTGCGCGCCGAATGATCGAGGCCGCGTTTGCCGACGAACGGGCCGAGGAACATCACCCCACGCCGCCGGGTCATTTTTTGCGTCACTACAATGCGCGGGAAGTCGTCCATCATGTCGATGCGAAGGAAGAATGCGGGCGCGACGCCTTTCAGCATCCGATTGAACGGCGGCTTGAGCTCGCGAATCAGTTGCGCCTCCAGCAACGCCGCCTCCAGCGAGGAGCGCGTGACGCGCGTCTCGATTCCCCACACGTGGCTGATGAGATCGGCGGTCTTGGCGCTGACGCTGGAATTAAAATACGAGCCGACGCGATCCTTGAGCCGCCGCGCCTTGCCGATGTAGAGCAGGTCGCCGCGTTCATTGCGCATCAGGTAAACGCCGGGGGCCGTAGGCAGCGCGGCGATTTCCTCGGGTGCGATGTGGCGCTCGATTCGCCGCCCGGCCGCGCCGCGCTGATGATCGTCGATGAGGCGGTCGAGCCTCGTCAGGCCCATCTTCGCCGCCATCTCGATGAAGATGGAAAGGATCTCGGCCGCCATCCGCGCATCGCCCAGGCCGCGATGGCGCCCCTCGGTCGAGAGCCCGAAATGCTCGGCCAGCGCGTCGAGGCGTTTGCGCTTGAGCGACGGCATGAAACGGCGCGCCATTCGCAAGGTGCAGAGCACCGGATTGTTGAGCCCGATTCCGAAGATGCGGCGGAACTCGAAGTCGAGGAAGGAGAAATCAAACGCCGCATTGTGCGCGACCATCACCGAATCGCCGAGGAACGCGCGAAACGCCGGCAGCACTTCGTCGATGCGTGGCGCCGCGCGCACCATCTCGTTGCTGATCGAGGTGAGACCGGTGATGAAATGCGGAATCGCGCGATGGGGTCTGACCAGGGTTTGATACGATTCGAGCAGCCGGCGTCCGGCCATTTTCCATGCGCCGATCTCGATGATAGCGCCCGGGCCCGCGCGGCCGCCGGTGGTTTCGAGGTCGACCACCGTGAAGCTGGCTTCTTCGAGCGGTACCCGCAGCCCGAAGCTTTTGCGCAGCGACCACAGCGCGGTCTCGGCATCGAAAATAAAATTAGGATCCTCGGCGAGTAGCGTGCGGACGAGTCGCGCGCCCAGCTCCGGATCGGAACCCGCACCGCTCAAGAGCAGACCGATGATTTCGCGCGCATCCGCGCCCGCCGGACGCGATTCCAGAAATGCGTAGACCTTTTCCTTGGCCGTCGCGCGATACGCCGGCGGAGCCTTTTCCGCGGACGAGATCCCAGCAGCATCGAATCCAGCAGCCACCGCCTCAACTCCCTCCAAGCATAGTGGTTGTAGCAGGGCGAAGGTCTGGTGAAAACAGCAGCGCTAGCGAATGTCTCGACGCTCTCTAGTTTCGCCCGCGCACTGCACGAAACGCGACCTGGCGCTCGATGCCTTTGAAGTGCACGGTCTGTGGGTCGCGCCGCATCGAAGCCAACCAGTCCTCGGCGCCGGGTAAGCGATACAGTTCGTCGCTCAAATAAATCTCGTTTTCGGCGGCCAGACCCTGCACCCGTGCAGCAAGGTTGAGCGTCCGCCCGAAATAATCGAGCCGCTCGTTCAGCGTGACCGCCAAACACGGACCGACATGCGCGCCGATTTTGAGCGTGATGAGCTCCTCACCAGCGCTATCGTTGAAGCGCCTGATCCGCGCCAGCATGTCGAGCGCCGCACGGACGGCATCCAGCGGCTCATAAAAGCTCGCCATGACCGCATCGCCAATGGTCTTAACCAGCGCGCCATGGTTCGTCGCGATGACGTCGCGCAACACGCCGAAATGCTGACGCACGAGGTTGAAAGCTTTCAGGTCTCAGATTCGATAATGCCACTCCATGGTTAGCAAGCCCGCTTTGCGCGCATGCAGAAACAGGTCGATGACATCCGTCTCATCGCGCCCGTGATCGGCTGCGTACTGGATTGGGTTGGATTGATGCGCACGATCTGAGCGTCCGGCGCGGCGCGCACGAAGTTCTCCAACTCGCTGATCAAATCCTCACGGCTGGCATAGGTCGTGCGGAGGCTGCCGAATCTCTCTTGAAGGTTCGGTTCGCTGATGGCGGATACAGAGTCACTCACAGTCAAATTCTCCAGTGCTATCCCTGCCCTATCCTCAAAGCTTCCAACTCGTAGTACAAGAATGGCTCGATGCGCGCACGGATTGCGTCATTCTTTGAATTCGATCGCTATGGGACCACGTACCGACGCGAATTTGTCGCCGGCGTGACGACCTTCGTCGCCATGTCGTACATCATCGCGGTCAATCCGGCGGTCCTGAAGGTGGCGGGAATTCCGGAAGGTGCGTCGATGACCGCCACCATCGTGACCGCGATTTTCGGCACCCTGCTGATGGCGCTGATTGCGAACCGCCCGTTCGCCGTCGCGCCTTACATGGGAGAGAACGCATTCGTGGCGTTCACCGTGGTTCGGGTGATGGGTTACAGGTGGCAGACAGCGCTTGGCGCGGTGTTCGTTGCGGGGTTGGTCTTCACTCTTTTGACGGTCGCCAAGGTTCGCGAGTGGATGGTCGAGGCGCTGCCGGGCGGACTCAGTCACAGCTTCGCCGCCGGAATCGGACTCTTTCTAACCTTCATCGGGCTCAATGAATCGGGGCTGGTGACGCTCGGCGTTGCGGGCGCTCCGGTGCGGGTCGGCAATTTCACTTCGCCGGCGGTGCAGATCGCGCTTTTAAGTTTTGTCCTGATTGCATCCTTGATGCTGTGGCGAGTCCCGGGAGCTATCCTGCTTGGAATTCTGGGCGCGGCGGGAGTCGCATTCCTCACCGGAATCGCGCCACCACCGGCGGTGTGGATCAGTAAGCCGCCCGCGCTCACGCCGATTTTTTTTGCGCTCGATATTCGCGGCGCACTCCGGCTCGATTTCCTCGGGGTGATGTTGTCGATTTTCGTGATGGCGCTGGTCGACACGATGGGGTCGCTGGTAGGAGTGTCGGCGCGCGCCGGATTCCTCGATGAAGACGGCCAGCTTCCGCAAATCGAGCGCCCCATGCTGGCCGATGCGCTCTCCACCACGTTGGCCGCGATCGTCGGCACCACCACCTCGGGCGCATTCGTGGAATCGGCGGCGGGAGTCGATGCGGGTGGAAGAACCGGGTTGACCGCGATTGTGGTCGCGGCAATGTTTGCGCTTTCGCTGTTCTTCGCGCCGCTCTTCACCTCGATTCCGGCGGCGGCATATGGCCCGGCGCTGATCATTGTTGGGTCGATGATGATGGCGCCAATCGCAAAAATCGACTTCGATGATGCGACCGAGTTGCTACCCGCGTTCGCGACCATCGCGCTGATGAGCTTTACCTACAACATCGGGGTCGGGATCACCGCCGGCCTGGTCCTCTATCCGATTTTCAAGGTCATCGCCGGGCGCGGCCGTGAAGTTCCCGGCGGGCTGTGGGCGCTCGCGGCGCTCTCCCTGCTCTTCTTCATTTTCTACCCCTACCGGTGACCGACCCGCATCGCAATCAACCTGACCAACGCAAGCTGAGCCATGCCGGTCTCGCGCTTGACACCTCGGAGCTAACGTCGTAGTCGGGTTTCACTTGAGTTAATCGCAAGCCGCAGCCCGTAAGGAGGCTCTAGTATGCCAGCGCGAGAAGACGTCGATTACGACTCGTTGGTAAAAGAAGACCGGGTGCATATCAGTCTGTACACCGACCCCGCAATCTTCAGCGACGAGATGGACAAGATCTTTCATCGCGGATGGGTCTACGTCGGGCATCGCGGTGAGATCCCCAAGCGGGGTGATTTCCGCCTCAAGCGGATTGGTCTCCAGCCGGTCATCATGGTGCGCGATCAGAATGGCCAGGTACAGTTACTGCTAAACCGCTGCCGGCATCGCGGCGCGACTGTTTGTCAGGAAGGGCAAGGTAACTCCCGCTCGTTTCGCTGCATGTATCACGGCTGGACCTATCAGCTAAGCGGCGAGCTTAGCGGCGTGCCTTCGATGGAAGCCTATGGCGATGACTTCAAGCGCGAGGAACTAGGTCTGGTGAAGGTGCCGCGGGTTTCGGAGTATCGCGGCTTCATCTTCGCCAGCTTGAGCCCCGCGGGGATAACGCTGGAAGAACATCTGGGGAGAGCTAAGGACGAGCTTGATTTGTTTGTCGGCCTCTCCGACGCGGAAGATGTAGAGGCGGTGTCGGGCATTCACAAGTACTCATACCAGGGTAACTGGAAGCTCGCCGCGGAAAACTCGATGGATGGCTATCATCCGGCGATCGTTCACGCCTCGTTCGCCCAGGCCTTGGTCGACAAGATCACTCACATCCCAACCCCCGAACAAGAGCGCATCAATCGTGACTTCAGCTCCTTTCGCGGCAACACCAAGGATCTCGGTAATGGCCATGTGATGTTAGACTACAAGTTGCGCATCTACGACGCACTAAACGCCGATCCTACACCCGCAGTGACGGCGGTATCATCAGAGGGACAGGCGCACCTGGAAGAGCTTACGCGCCGCTTTGGCCAGGAACGTGCGGCTAACATGTTGCGCGAAGGCGGAACGCATAGCTTCATTTTCCCGAATCTCATCCTGATTGGTATCCAGATGCGAGTCCTGCAACCGCTTAGCGCCGACCGCACTGAGGTGTGTCTTTATCCAACCCTCCTCAAGTGGCTATCGCCCGAGGTCAATACCATCCGGCTGCGCTCGCATGAGGCGTTTTTCGGTTCGGCCAGTTTCGGCGGTCCCGACGACTCCGAGATCTTCGAAAGGGTTCAGGATGGATGCGCGGTAGAGCTGGAGCCATGGCAGCTCATATCGCGCGGACTCCATCGCGAACGTCATGAGGATGGCGTTATCATAGGAGACCTTGCGGACGAAGTCACCCAGCGTGGCATCTGGCGGCATTGGAAGAAGGTGATGATGCAGGGCATAGGTGCTACCAGAAGCACGCGCAAGCGAGGTCCTGGTGCTATCGCCGGGAAGCGAGGCTAGCCCGGCGATGGCTTTCGACCGCTATCAAGTGGAGCAATTTCTCTATCATGAAGCGCAACTCATGGACGAGCATCGCTTTGATGAATGGCTGGCGCTCTGGACTGAGCCTGCGCTGTACTGGGTGCCCAGCAATCGCGATGAAATAGATCCTAGACGCGAAGTCTCACTCATTTACGACGATTGGGTAAGGCTCCAGCTTCGAATCACGCGGCTGAAGAGCGGCTTTGCGCACGCGCAGGAGCCGCGGTCACGGATGCGGCGAGTGGTCTCCAACATCGTGGTCGAGGAAGCCGGGAACGGCGAGATTGTTGCCCATTCAAACTTTTTGCTGGCTGAACTGAGGCGCGGCAAACAGGACCTGTTCGCGGGCCGCACGATTCATCGCCTGCGTCCGCATAGTGGCTCCTTCAAGCTGGTTACCAAGAAAGTATTGCTGGTCAACAACGACGAGCCGATCGACAACCTTACCTTCCTGATTTGAGGAAGCGACGCGCCAGTCCTATGAACTGGCTTAGGAAGCGCTCGCGGAGAGTTTGCTTATGGACGGAACCATGATCTCCATCGCCGCGACTCACGGTGGCACCTTCAACGGCTACCTCGCGACTCCTGAATCGGGCTCGGGACCCGGTCTGATTTTGTTACCGGAGATCTTCGGCGTGAATCGACATATCCGGGAACTTGCGGATCGCTACGCCGAAGAGGGCTATGTCGTGCTCGCGCCCGATCTGTTTTGGCGGATGGAGCCGGGGATTCAGTTGGGATACTCGGAGGACGACCTCAAGGCTGGCTTCGGTTACTACCAGCGTTTTGACGTCGATCAGGCAGTCCTAGATATCGGCGCCGCGCTCAGCACGATGCGGGCTAACCCCGCGTGCATCGGCAAGGTCGCTGCGATCGGCTTCTGCCTCGGCGGCAAACTTGCCTATCTGAGCGCCGCGCGCCTACCAATCGATGCGGCAGTGGGTTACTACGGCGTGGGGATCGAAGAAAATCTTGCGGAAGCCAGGGCGGTTAGTTGCCCGATTGCACTCCATTTTGCATCGGAAGATAAGTTCGTTAGCGCCACCGCTCGCACCGCGATCAAGCAGGCGCTGGCGGAAAACGATCAGGCGGACATCTACGTCTATCATGGAGCGGACCACGCCTTTAACAACCGCGAGCGCGACACCTATCATCACCCCTCGGCTTCGCTTGCACACTCCCGCACGATTGGGTTTCTGCGCCGCGCTATCGGTCCGCGCTATGACCTGGACGCACTCTGGGAGAAGCATCTCGAAGGCGAATTCATAACACTTGACGCCGATGCGACGATTCGAACCATGGTCGAGCGGCCGTATGTCAACCACGTGCCGACCATGATTGGTGGGTTCGGTCAGCGTGAACTACATCGTTACTACAAGTACCACTTCATCCCCCAGGGGCAGGGCTCCACGATGATTC